>JAAUYH010030614.1_pt1 | contig 15165 bp, 12 predicted proteins | sample 7278061 | NCBI WGS metagenome assembly JAAUYH01 (sample SAMN14350203, study PRJNA611818) | marine sediment metagenome | isolation source: surface marine sediment (0.6m) | place: French Polynesia: Moorea | collected 2018-08
ACACCGTTTAGTTTCTTGGAAGCCAACAAATATTTGCAACCTGATGTGCTGTCAAGAAACTTCATGACCAAGTTAAGCTCTCATCTTTACACCGTCGCGACTTTCTGCTGAACACAATTTAATACAAAATGTGACTAGTAGGTCTTAACTGGATTGATTACGAAGGAAAACTCGCGGGAAACATCACCGAGCATGAAAAGGCAATCCGAAACGAAATTACCGGTTTGATGAAGGCTGGAACCTTTCAAGCTATTCTCTACGAGACGCATTGGTCAGGCCAGATAGAACAACGATGTGCTCTTAGTGTCTGCATTTTGTGATAAAAGCAGTTTTGGGTATGTCCTCCTTAGCTATCCGCATCTGGTGATATCCAATTTGTGGACTAACGGTGTACAAGTACAGAGCATTACTAATCTGTGCTATTTGCATGCCAATTCATGGAACAAGATAGCTGTTCTTGGCAGTGAATCTGTTCAATGCTCAGGATCTCACAGAGAACCCGGAAGTTCTTTCTTTTTTCCTGAAAATAATACCGGAGAAGCCCACTGGGTTTTGCTCGGTCGTACGAATCCCATCTTGATCAAGTACTCCCCTAGCTTTTTATTTTGGCTTGTTCAATCTAAGACATGGATACAGACTTTTTTTGAATAATTTGGTTCCTTCTTTGAGTTCGATTTCGGAATGTTGATTCGCATTGTTGGGAGGCTCGTGCCTGATTCGCCGGGAAATACGTCGATAATCAACAACGAAGAGAACGAAACGGGTGACGTAGGGGCAGCCACAAAATGACTACCACATTCGAGTTAGTCTAACGTAAAAAGATTCAAACTGGCTGCAGTAGCTTACGCTCCCGTCTCAGGTACAGCCCCCGAGAAGGGGCGGCACTTCAGAAGTTAATCTTTGGTGTTCGATTGATGCAATCAATTTGAGAGAAGCTCAAGTTTATGGTTCAAGATGTCTTGAACCGTGACTGCTAAGGCAGTCCCTGGTTGAGTTCATGTAGACTAAAGGGGAAAATGTGAAAGGGCTAATGCTAAAGTGATTACTATTATGACAGTACTATAGGACAAAGCGTGTAGATAACAAGATGGCTAAAGGTTAAAGCGAGATCACTACGAGAGTATAAAAAGCTAACTAATACGCATCACAAGAGTTAAAAGGTCAAGGCAGGCTTATCGCGCGAGTGCGATTTGGCATGGCACCTCGTTTTACTAGTGTAAGATAGGCACACTCTCTTATATGATTTTAGGCGAACATAATTTCGTGCACCTGAACGGAGAATTCTTGATAAATTCACTTAATCGTTGAACAGACCAAGCTGCAAGTAACTTGAAGAAATGCATTGAACATAGTGTCGCATCAACCTCAGTAAAATAGTCCAACTTTATCTCAAACAACGTTCTCGATTTGATGGTGTGATTCAAAGATTCTCTGATGCTGGATCATGACCGTGCTTAACTGCCGATATTGTTTATTCTACTGTTTTTGAGTCTGAATCGGTGAAGCTACAAGGTAACAAGAGTGCTGAATCGACATAAGAAGAAAATCAGCAGTCAATATACTGCGGAGTTCTTATTCAGAATTTTTTTGAATAAGAATCAGTATGATAAAATAGATTCGTCATTTGCAGAGCGCGAGATGAAAAATAAATGCAGATTCCTCTCAGTCTACTCCTGTAGGCACTCGTTTTATTTTGCCAACAACAAGCGCAGAAGAACGATTGTTGTACAAAGATGAGTACTCCCTGAACAAACGACATAAGTATGAGCAAGAAATTTAGAACAGTGCTGAAGTGAACACCGAAATGAATTAGAGAGATTCTGATCAGTTCGATCGTAGTAAAATACAAAATAACATTGAATTAGAAAGAAGATAATTAGAAACATTCATTATTTGGTCTTGCTTCTAACAAGTTTATTGGAATAAATTTTGGATTGCATATTTAAGCTCAGTTAACTCACATTACTTCACGGATTTTGAATTTTAAGAAATGCACAAATTAAATATTATTTGAATCGTAGTATCGAAAAATTTGATTGCTATTTTTTTATAATCGAAATAAATCCAGAAATAGATGAAATATAATTATCCTTGTGGTCGAATAATTCTGTGGCTTTCGATAGAGCCGTAAAATAAAAAAATTTAGATATTCATCCAAAATATTCGAATTCTTATCACTCAAACTCTAATATTCATGGACAATAGTACTGATATCAGAAATGGACCACAGATCGCCATTCACGTGCAGAGGAATCCGCATTTCGACATCGCTTGATAGTCCACGCTCGTGTCTATCGGTAACAGCGTGTCTAACGATAGAGAAAAGTCGCTCATACTCATTAAATGCAGGGAGTATGTGTAGTGAAACGGAATTGTGGCCATCACGTCGCTTGGTCCTTAAGGCAGGCCTTGGCGGTTACTCTAGAAGTATCAATCAGCGAGCTCTACATACTTCTGGAATTGGAATACAAGCACTCAAGGTGCACGGCGTGGTAAGTGATAGGCACACAGCTGTGTTGTGCGCCGCAACACTATAGAGAGTTGGACTGCAATAGCTGAAAGAGAGCTTGGTGTGCCCATAGCACTGCCGTTTTCAACCTTAACCTAGTGACCAGGCCAAGATTCCAGAAATTTTTGTTTTACTATCCGAAAAATAGCTTATTTATATTAATGAGGACGAAGTGAAATCTATTTATCATAAAAGAATGAAATTTATTCCAAACCATACATTTTGTGTAAACGAAAATAATTCGAAAACTTCCATGCAGCCAGATATAAACACCAAACTTTTAAAATAGTTTCTTATTTTACATTGTCACTTCGCTTCAGAATCAATCTAGTATTTAAGTAATTTTGTTAGGTTTCACGAGTAATTTGTTGTTTCTTCAACGCTTTTTTGCAAGAGACAAATTGCATAAGTCGTCTATAGAGTTTCTTGGAACAGTTATCTTGAGTTTCGCAACTGCTTTTGGTACAGTAATTAATAGTTCGTGATGATAACGTTCTCTAAGTTATTGTTTCATAGCGGGTGCTTATCGGTGGCTAACACAACATACTAGACTAATACCCAATTTTTGTGATGATAGGTTATTAATCGAACAGTTATCAGCTACGAGTGTGACAACATTGTCAGCAATCTCATTTCACAGGTCTAAAGCAAAATGGAAGAACTCATGAAGATTATCGGCACTTTGGCTAGTTAAAATCGGCAAGCATAATATTTCTAATTTAGAATGCCGCATTCACATTTGTTTTTCCCGTTTTGTATTATTCGTATTTATCATCACAAAGGTGGACGCAAAGCCAAATGAAATCTACTATTATTATAAACCATGGAAATAGATGCAGAATTGTAAAGATTATTTTGATCACCACTCGGTAGAAGTAACTGTGCAAATCATTAAATAAGACTGAGTTCCTGTTAGTTAAAATAGCCATTTCTAATATTGTCATACCACAAAAGCGAGAATAAAATCTCAATGAGGGAAGTCTTTCATAGATTAACACCAAACACGGTAATGGCCCGAACACAGTTCAACCGATATCGAGCCTACGAAATGTGGACAAAATGAGAGAAGTCGTCAGGAAGGGAAGAATTAACAGTACCAGTGCCAATCCTCTACACGAACGTTCGATACCAAACCTACGAACTACAAATAGAACATAATGGCGGGCACGAGTATAATACGAGATGTGGCGTCGCAAATCGCGTTGCGTATAGTGGGCACTGTGAGCGGCGCGGAGTTCATTACGAGAAGCGGGCGCGCGCGCACCATCGCGTCGATGGTGGAGCAGTGCGAGGAGAAGATAGCGCAAATCAAGGCGTTGACGCACACCAGCTCGATACAAGTGAGCCAGATATCGTCGTCATCGGTGCCGTCGATAGAGGCGGCGTTGAAACAGCGTGTCGATGAGTTCACCATGGTGGTGGACACGTTCGAGGCGCTGTGCCAGGACATGGACGAGGTGCCGCGCGTGTTCCGCTTCATGACGCGCAAGGCGGCGCTGACGGAACTGGACGCGATACTCGCGGACTTGCGCGAACTGCGACTAGGCATCGAGAACTTGGTGATGCATTGGAGCTCACGTGTCGAATTGTAAGATGGATTGACATTTGGATATTATGAAAACAATAAATGTAACACCACACACCTGTACTTTTCATTTGTGGCCACATCGCGATTGGCCGTTATTCACAATTAACAGATTTCATCTCGACAACACGAAACTCGCGATGGTGGAAGTGAAGTTCAAAGCCCGATTAGTTCGCCATCGCTCATTCTTCCACCGCCGAAATAATTGAAATGAGCCAGAAATAATGAGCTCTAATGCAATTCACAGTCGGCGCGAGATGGACGACGCGGTGTAGGCTGGAGAATTCATGCACGCGAAAATATTTTGGACTGGCGTGGTGCGCAGCAAAGCCGGCAATGCCTGGTTTCACGTCGCGCCCACCACGCAAAAATTGAGCGTGCAATTCCGACGTGCAATGGGCGCGCCCATTTAACGGCGGCGTGTCGTGCCTCGCCACCACGCCACGCCCGCGCACGATGTTCACGCTGCCGCTCACACTGTCGACGATACTCGCCTTGTGGCGGCACCGCTGCATGGCGGCGAAGACGCGGCGTTGCATGCGCTAGGTCGAGGCGACGGGCGGAACGGACGGTGCATTGGGACGATGCGTTTGTTGGAGTGTCGACAACCCTCACGGTTTGTAGAATAACGGTGAAATCGGTGTGGCGGCGTGCGCGGGCGTGGGGTAGTGGCATCGAATGGTGGAGTGGGTCACGTCATGCCAGTGTGACATTCGGTCGGGCGTGAAAAAGCGGGATGGTAGTAGACGAGAAATCGAGTAAAACGTGGTGTTCTTTGCTGGTCACCTATTAACTGCGGCGTGATTCGACAAATTGAGGAACAAAAGCGAGGTGAGACAGTTGAGCCAAAAGTTGCAGAAGCATGATGTTCTAGGAGACACTGTACAAGGAGATGGAAGATGACGAAGCATGTTACACAATGCAAACAGGGGCGAGTGATGCTGATAACGCAACGATGGGTAGTCGGGAACAACAACCAACAAAAGTACGAATCTGTAATGTACCCATGCGACGACAAACGAGCAACGCAAGCCGCGCGCAGGCACACTACGGAAAGCAAGCGACATACAACAATAAAAAACATTCACACAACTGTTCACGACTATCGCGGCGCGGGTCTACCATAGCTCAGTTTTCTTCATGATGCGCAGGAACTCGGTGACGCTGACGACGCCGTCGCCGTCGACGTCGGCCTCCTTGATCATCTCGTGGAGCTCGGCGTCGGACATGTTCTCGCCGAGCTGCTCGGCGACGTTGCGGAGGTTGTCGAGGGTGATGTTGCCGGAGTTGTCGACGTCGAAAAGGTTGAAGGCCTTGACCATCTCCTCGCCGATCTCCTTCTCGTTGATGAGGGTGGCCATGAGTGCGAGGAACTCGTTGAAGTAGATGCGCGTGGCGCGCGGGGCGACCTGCACCTGCGCCAGCACGCGCGTGATCTGCTCGCGCCGCTGGTCGAAGCCCAGCGCGCGCAGCAGCACCTTCAGGTCGCGCCGCTCCACCGCGCCCGAGTTGTCGCTGTCGAACAGCTCGAAGGCCTCCCGTATCTCCTCCTGCTGCTCCGCCGACAGCTCCGCACGCCGCGCCAGCGGCCGCGACGCCTCCACCTGGATTTCCACGTCCTGCGCCGCGTTAGTACCTGTCCGTGCCGCCGTGCGCGTGCGTACGTACCCCCATGCTCGAAATGCGCGTGCGACGTTCGCGTCGCTGCGTTGGTGATGGATGTGCACGGTGCGCTCGTAACAAGATGTACCGTACCGACAAGTGAGCAGCACTGTGCCAATGCGGCACGGTGAATGTGCGGTGACTGTGAGTAGTGTACACGTGACCTGAAAGATTTTCATGTCTACTGTACGAAACTGGGCCCAATCGGGGCGATAATTAAAAGAAGAAAATAAAATGGGACCGATATCATGATACACTAATCAAAATAGATCGTGCGTTGCACGCACACGTGGGTGTTGACGTAATTTGATATCGGAATCACATTCGACAGTTGCTCTCCACGCGCACGTGTCATCACAGGTCGAGGAAGTTCCAAGCACTAAATCAGCTACAACGCGGAATAGCTTAGAAGCGGGAATCTTTACACACAAAATGACATAATATACACGAGCTCTACACTGTTCACACATGGCACACGCCGAGGTAGTGGCGCCACTTGGGGCTGTTCTCGTTGCACTCGTCCTCCCAGCAGGGGAAGAGGATGAGCCCATGCACGGTTGTCCGCGTGCTGCGCGCGTGCACGCGGCAGCGGTACACGACGCCGGGGCGGAGCTTCATCTTGGTGCTGATGGCGTGGGGGTCGAAGTCCACGCTGCTACTGATCTTCCGACGGCCCTTCTCGTTGTGGTACGCCTTCACGGGGCCGTTCGCCACGTGCAGCTTGCTGCCGCGCCGAAGCGTCACGCCCCCGTCGCACGACACAAACACGTCGTTGAACTCGGTCCAGTCGCGTGTCTCCATGTCCACCACCACGCCGTACGTCGACTCCACCGCCACCTTGAACTCGTAGGTCAGCACCGCCGTCGAGGCGCCCACCGTCTTGTGCTTGTCGTAGTCGTCGGGGCGGTACGTCAGTGCGGTGCCGCTCTGCACCCAGTCCCCAGGTCGCTTGTTCACGTGGTCGGTACCCTTGCGCGTCACGCAGTACTCTTTCTTCACCGGGTATCTACTGTCGTTCTCGGGTTCTGGTGCGTCATTGCGTGTAGTAGCTCTCTGCGGTGTTACTGGCACTGGTGGCGGCGGTACCGGCTTCGATTGGGCGGGTGGACAACCGAACTTGATGACATGCTCCACGCGTTGGTTGTCGCTACCAACACAGGCGATTTTATGAGTGCCCCAAACGAATTTGTATGCGAACACAAGTCCGTTGGAGTCGCCATTCAAAACGAATGGCTTGACTCGTTCAACGCGCACCGTCCGTCCATCGACAATGAACGAGACGGACGGCGAGTTCATCTCGCAGCGCACGGAGAAGCCGCGCGAGGAGAAGGAATCCGGGCAGAACTGCGCACCATCGGTCAACACGGGTCCCAGCTTGCCGTCGCGCCCCGCCTCCACAAATCGCATGCGCGGCGCGGCGTGTACCACCACGAAGAGCAGGGGGAGTAGGAGAAGCTTCATGTCGGCGGTCGGCGCAGTTGAGCGGCGATGGTGGGTGGTGACAGGTGGTGATATAGTGGTAATTATAGACGGTGATGTGGCGTGGACCGTCGTGACACGGGCCACGAGTGGCCGCGGTTTCTTCTATGCGCCGTTTGTATGGTGCGCATCCCGTTTTGGCTTGTTCTTACGTGCATTCCCGTGCGCCTATCATATGTGGCTTCAGTTCCTGCCCGCCTGTCACCTCGTGACCAGGCGCTGCTGCCGGTTTGGGCTCGTCACTCGCACTTCTCAATTCGTCAGCTCGCCACGATGTGCTGAGTGAATTCAATTCTATTGTCCGACTCAACTATGATGTGTGTTGCATAAGCTAATGGCATTGTATAAATGAGTTGAAAGTAGAATGGAAATCTGTACCTTGTCGTCCTACTTCTAGCGTTTCTTCTCGCCGGACCTCGCGCTCCGAGATATGCCGCACGCACTCGAGCCCCATCACTTCGTTCTGTTGCACGCGCAATGACTGTATTCGCCATCCACTTTCGTGTGCTTTACCTAGCCACCCCGTCCCGTCGTTCCACCGTGGGACGATCCCAATCACCGCGTTTCACTATGGCTTGCGATCGTGCACTCAACGTTTGCCTACCACCGCTCGCCCTCACTCGCTCGCTTTGCGTCACTCTCGAACGCCTTCCCTCTCCTTCACGCGGCTCTAGCTTTGGCCATCCCCTTTTTTGATTACCGTTAGCTTTACAGTACCTCCCATGGGCACTCGTGCGCCATTGCACTCGCGTACTTGTTCGTTGGGTGCCGGCAGTTTGGGTTCGGTGATCGATGGGACGCAGTCAATTATGTACTATTCATTCTACTTTTTAGCTATTGGAAATCATGCTCTACTAGAAATTTCGCGTCAAGTGAATCAAGCAAGCGTGCTGCATACGAATCAGCACCAGGCGCTGCCGAGCTCCTTCGCTGACATGTGCAACATCTCACCGTATTTCATCGGTAGCGCTAAAGCACTGACGATCTCCCGTATTATCATAATTTCGTGCATTGACTTAGAATCGGGCCCAGATTTAGATTTGATTCTGCCTAAATAAGTGTGTCCACACGTCTCGGTTTTGCTGCTGTTCTTGGAAATTCCCGGGCCCATTCTATTCGACTCTTATTCTGTTGACACACCGATCTGCCTAATGTTTATTCATGGATGAACAAAAATATCTGGAATATGATGGGCCTGACAGTGTGCACGCGTTACAACTGGTGCGCGTGATGCTGTAGAGAGCGTAATCTATTTTAAACCGAAAGTATTTTCTGTACAAATTAGGTGTGACTCGGATTTGTCATACCATCCCCTTACAAGCTGATTTTCAGCTCGATTCATTCGTCTGTGTGGCGTAGTTTTTTCCGCACTTTGAATTACAAACTTCGAAAATTTTTCGCGTGGGCCCTCTGTCAATCCTTGATCACGAGATACGATGTGCACTTCAAAGCAAGGCCAAGCTGAATTGATCTATCACTCTGAGAATGAATTCAGCTTCTGCCATGATATCGAAGCAGAGAACCATTAGCTGTAAGATAGCTGGATATCACGATAATCGAACCCGAACAGTGCACTTCTTTATCACGACCGGTCTGATATATCCTTCAGTTTCGTGAATATCGACGGCACCTTTCAACATGCTCGTCGTCCACCTTTATCGAAAGATATCGGCGATATCTCTAGTTTCAAGTCAGAGCCTATCACCGATAAATAGGTAGCGCACAAACATCAGAAACATGGCAAGTACCAATAAGTAGCAATGTTCTCTTTACCCACTTTTCAATACCACGCCAAAATCGCGAGCTGTTGGACGTCCGAAGCAGCACCACAACTAGTGCGGCTCAAATGGGGCTGCATATTCTTCAGCACCGTCTTTGTTCCCTTACAGGGTTGTATCGTTCGTAAGGCGACGTGCCCCGGAACGATCGAACTCGTATTTAATGAGCAAACAATTCGCATCGCGTTCGAATCGAAACGAATCGCTGATCTGTACATCGGACCCATTCAGGAATCCGCATTAGCTGACATCACCGACTTCTACGACTTTGCGCACTTCATCGGGTCGGGGACGTTCAGCACCGTGTATTGTGCGATCGATTATGCAGGTAATGATGTTGCGGTGAAGACTGTTGCTTGCAACGGTATCCGTGAAAGCCAGATTTTCTGCATGCCCAACTCGAATCCTTTTGTCATGAGCGCAATTGACGTATTCGTCACTCCAACAATCACCCATATGGTTTTACCACTCATGGATACAGATCTGCTTACACTCAACTTCACACAACGGAGGCTCTTCACGGAGACGTTTGTTCGCACTGTTATGGGACAACTGCTTCAGGGTTTGACGCATCTACACCGCCAGGGCATAGTGCATTGCGATCTGAAGCCAGCCAACATATTATGCAACGTGAGGGACGACGATGTCAAGATTAAGATCGGTGACTTTGGCGCCGCCGACATCCTCGATGGGCGGCCGCACGTGAGTCACAAGCGCGAAGTCACAACGTACCAGTACTGCGCTCCAGAGCAGGCTTTGGAGCAGCCGTATGGACCGAAAGCCGACATCTACGCCGCAGGTTCCATCATGTATGAAATCAGTGCGGGGAAATCAGCATTCGATGGAATTAGCCGAGAAGACATCTACGGCAAGATCCTCTACATGGATAGGCCGCAACTGCCGCATGACTTCAGCGATGACGCGAGGAATTTCCTTGCTTGGCTGCACACACGAGATGAATCTCCTCGGCCAACTGCAGAAGAAGCGCTGAGGCATCCTTGGTTTCGATAGATAAAAATCAATGACTAAACCTTTAATTGTATATCAACTCTGTACACCTCTTTGTTTCCACTAGGTTCATGGTCCTATTACTAGCGATATTTCGTTACTTGGGTTTCAGGATTCTGCCGGTGGATCACTAGGCCATTCATATGGTTGTGGTATATAAATCTTTTCAGATTGAAACAGCAATGAAGTAGAAACCAAGGAACACGTTAAAACATTCAGATACTTGAGAAGACATTTTACTGCCCGCAATCGAAATTTCTGAACTGTATGCACCACTATTTTGCAACAATCTGATTTGTATTTGTCGGCTTTTGGAAATATTTAAAGGCAACTAACTTATCAAACGCAAGCAACCATTCAAACGAAACTTTTTGTAGGTTTTGGTGATCAAACGCTGAGTAGAAAATTCATAGGCTGAGTACCCGATGGCAGCCGTTTTCATGTGGGATTTTAGTGAACGATATTTCGAGCAGCTACTGAGTTCTGAGTACTGTTCTAGTTTGCATTCCGTGTACTGTTACTATTACTGAAAGAATTGAATGCAGAATTGTATTGATGTATTTTCATATGATGGTGGCAGACTTACCATGAATTAAATTTTGAAGTATTGCTGAAGTGACACCAATGAGAAAATTTTATTGACTCTAATACAACTCTGCAATTTGAACTGCAATCATAGAAGAAAGATGTGTGAAACATCTCTCTCGCCTTTCTTCTCGAGAAAAGTATGGGAACTTCTTTTAGGGAAGCTTTCCTCTGCGCATAGTTCATTAGTAAGATTTGGTGACTCTTTTATATTCAGTAAGTTTCTGTTACACTTCGAATTCCAGGAGCTAGCTGTTTATACCAAATCCTTGCCTCGAGACCTACTGATGAAAATGAGTTATATCTGAAGCAATGTTGCAATTTTTAAATTTTCAGCAATATAAATTGCAATACAGAGGGCCTTAGTCATCAATGAAAATACAAAGATATCAATTAATTGTAGTGGAATTTGTTGAACGTGATGTCTGGATGGTTGTATGGTTAAAAGGCAATTTCCAGAGAATGGAAGTGCCATCCTCTGTTCCATCATGGAACAGAGACAAAGAATAATCTCCAGTTAGAGTCTGAAACATTTACTTCGTGGGACCGTCAACGCTAAATCATGGAATTAAACCAAAATCAGAAGATTATAGGAATTGATCTAAAGCAAATCATGAAAATCATAATGTTGATAATTCTACAAAGATGAAGATACTCGAATGCTTATTGTATCCGTAAGTTCATTTAAACCGAACTTTTAAATATTCGGAGCTATACATGAAGTAATGTTGAAGTGTGTCTATAAAATAAATAGAGGCAAAAAAATTTCAAATCATTTATCAATGTTCAAACTTTTATGAAATGTATGATTCTAAAGAAAAGATTTCAGGAGTTGTAGTCTAGTAAGAATTTCTGCTATTACGGTGCAGTACCACGGTTTCTATTTATACTAATTAACACTTCATTAAACAGTCCTGGATTTGATATGCAGGACAATACATGAAATAATTTATTCACGAAATCTTTTCGAATTTGCTCTGCAATAGCATCGATCTGCCCTGTAAGCTATTTCTACATAAACGAAAGATATTCTGCAATTATGCAAGATTGGTCAGCATCTTTGTCACGAATTTTTTCGTGCATTGATTGTAATATTGAGCCGAATCATGTGAATACAAGGATCCACGTATGTTTTCAAGATCTTTCATCGAAATTCGGAGAGATTTCACGGATTAATTGGTTTGGTCTTGAGGACAAACCCGACATTTTTTTGAACTTATCGTCAAATATATATATTTCTGGACATCGTACGAATAATCATCATCAAAAGAATGCTTCCTAGCATCATCCTCACCTTCATGTACAATCGCTGATACTCGCTTTTGGATATTTTCTTCCTTTGTATCCATTGCAAATATGGAGGGTACAATTCTGAACTGTTAGTTTCAGAATCCTTGCGGGAGCCATTTATATCAAATTCTGACTAGCGGTTGCTAATTCAAACGGGAAAAGAGGCTTGATTATCCGATAAAGAATGGATATTCAAGTTCAGTGCTGTCATTGCTCAATCACGTTAGGTCATAACTCTGACAGGAGATCCATTAGCTACAACACAATTTAATCATAACACAGATCACTGGATTTCAGTGAGAGTACCTTCTTTGCTCACTCGCCCCGTATTATGCGTTGTCACTTTCAGTGCGCGCACAAAGTGTAGTTTGCTTTGTTGCCGGTACAAGTCCGTCCCTTAATGTTCTGTCCCACAAGAACCTCACTGTTAATTCGTTTTTATGTTCGGTAGACAAACACTGACGATGACGAGAAAATTTCAGTTTTTTATTAATTGATTGAGGCTCAGAAAGCGAGAACAATCTAGTAGAAAACGTGTCGAAAACAGCATCCATCTATACAACCGCATACAAAATGATTCGGTAGTGTTAGATACACTACTAATACGATTCCAGAAAACAAGGATATTAGAGTCGCTGCAATGCCGAGGTCGATTGCTAGTTTCTTTGGTCCATCGAAAGTAACGTTTCGCAGCGCTGGGAGTTGTAGTGTATTTGCACAAACAATGTTCAACTCTTTCCAGTTGTGATCTCGAATGCCGTATGCTAGCATTTTTCGTCGTTCGTCGGTATTACCACGCGCACCAAGCACAATTGCACCTATTCCCAGTGGAATGCCAGGCGCAAACGGAATGAACGATAATACAGCCCCTGAAATTCCCAGCTTAGTCGCGTCCCATCGCTCCAGGTTTCTTGCTGCACTGTGCAGCTCAAGGTCGCGACGATACTCAGTGCAAAATTCCTTGGAGGCGTTGAACGACAGTTGATGCATAGTTCGTGGCACTACCAACGCGGTAGCTGTGAGGATGAAAGTGCTTGCGACGAGCGCGAAAGTTGTCACTGCCATATCTCACTTGATGTTGAAATTGCGACTCCAAAGAGCAAACTAGAGGGTGGTCCTAAATCCTTCAGAGGTCAAAAAAGTACATGGGCCCAACCTCCTCCTGTCGTTGCAAAAACAAGATGTACTTGTACGAACATAAATTTTCTTATAGCGTTCTGGCCACTGAAACGAGATTTGGCCCGTCGGGCCACTGCCAACTATTTATACGTCAGCGATCAATTATTACAACTTTTCAATTGTGGTCGCTATTCGAATGAAACGAAAAGCTTATCAAATACAATCGCGGTATCTTATTCAGCCATTGTTCTGAATTTCATAGAATTCAATCAGCAGCAAATTTTCAATCACTGCCAAACGGAGACTACTGAAGAAAAACTCGTTCACCATTAAAATTAAACTGGTGAAATGGAAATTAGCCTTGCAGCTTCTGAAAAATTCTGCAAACCACTGGAACTACAACAAAAGCTGTAAATTGCGATTTATTGGCGCATATTTTCCGAAAAAGTTTTGAATTACTACAAGTGCTACACTCGTCCGAAATTTGTGTGAGTTATCTTAGGAAGCATTCTTACTGCAGAGAAAAATTGGGCAGTAATGAAATTTATAGAACAAGTCGATGTGATTTAAATGCACGATCTTAATCCCGAGTGACCTTTGTCGTGAATATTTGAAGTTTTTAGCCGGAGATTATTCGCTTGTTCCCGTTCTGGTACCTAATAATATGACCTGGATATTATAATTTTACTCGTTTAACTCTACATCTACTATGTACAGGAAAACAAGGCACTTCATTCTAGGAAAAGAATTGAATCTTCATCAGAAAGAACTAATCCTACTGATTTTCGTGCTTTTCTCTAACGTCCTTATAAATTCTAATACTGAAAATTACATCGTAGCGGCACTGAGATTTTAAGTTCTGCTCGTGGACTTCATGATCCGCAAGCTTTTCGGTACAAGTCAACTAGGTAAGTGAGGTTAGAAAGAAATGAATACTTTATTTGACTACTTTGGACTATTTCTCAAAAACCATCTGTGATTCAAAGCATCTTTAGCAGAAAGTCGGAATTCTTCGCATTGCGAGTGAAGCCAAGCAAATAGGTCTTTTGCATCGTTGCTGAAGTGATGCGGAAGTTGGAGCTTCTCCGTTGACAAAATGGCCTTGAATATTTCGCTTCTGTGGATTCCATCGAAAGCAAATTTTCCGTGGCTTAGCTCGAAGATGATAGATCCCGCAGCGAAAACATCCGCCTTACTACCGTAGGGCTTGCTTGATGCATGTTCTGGCGAGCAATACTGAAAAGTAGTGACTTCACGCTCAGGATGGACATTCCCCTGGCCGTCGAGTAAGTTCGATCCGCCGAAGTCACCGATTTGTAGATCGATCACATGGTCATCGACTAGATTGCATAGAATGTTGTTCGGCTTGAGATCGCAGTGTACAATGCCTTGGTTGTGCAAATGCACTAGACCCTCAAGTATTTGACGCATCACCGAGCGAACGGTGTGCTCGGTGAATAGTTCACGTCGTGTTGTGCATACCTTGTGTAGATCCGTTTGCAGCAACGGCAAGACTATGTACGTGAGTCCAGGTACCATAAATACGTCATGGGCGCGCATGACATGGGGATTCGCCTCTGCCATGCACAAAATTTCGATTTCCTGAATAACATCGCCATCATCCACAACTTTCATTGCGAAAGCTCTGCCAACTTTGTCTGTTGCACGAAACACGTGACCGTACGATCCAGAACCGATGTGATTACCGACCTCGTAGAAGTCAGTGATGTCTAGTAATGTGCTGAGTTGCATGGGCGCGATGCATTTGGAAGCGATTGCTTCACTCTCGAATACTAGACAAATCGTCTTGCGTTTGGTCACAATTTCAATGGTCTCAGAGGATTCTCCTCTGAGGACTATATTTCCTTTCAGCACAACGACGGTGATGTCAGAGTTGTCTGCGGCAGTGATGAAGAGCGAGGCCCATTCGAGCTGAACCAATTGTGGAGGCACATCGGACTGCCAGCAATCGGCAAGTTTTGCCTTGCATTGGAAAGTAGGTAGAGAAATCATTGTTGAATGATACATATCATATTTACGTGATCTCTGAGACATTTATAAAACAATGGTTTTTTACCAGTATCAAGTTAATGATAAAAGCGAAATCTATTGATATTTGCTTATCCTTCTGATTTTTGAAGTTTTCGACT
>JAAUYH010104258.1_pt1 | contig 15162 bp, 9 predicted proteins | sample 7278061 | NCBI WGS metagenome assembly JAAUYH01 (sample SAMN14350203, study PRJNA611818) | marine sediment metagenome | isolation source: surface marine sediment (0.6m) | place: French Polynesia: Moorea | collected 2018-08
CTGGGGGCGCCGCCGCCGATGACGAGAACGGGCGCCCCCGGCATCTCGGCCAAAGGCCCAGCGACGGTGCGATAGCCATCGCTGGCGTTATCGCTCACGGCCGCCGTCGCCAGCGGGCTCACGCCAGGGGGAATGGATAGTAACATGGCGTCGGCAAACGGCACCAACATGGCGTCCGACAAGCCGCCGCCATATTCAATGCCCGATAGTGGTGCCAAGCCAAAGGCCGATAACTTAGGCACCTCGCGGCAAGAACCGGTACGCCCGCTCTGGCAGCGCGCGCACGAGCCACAGCTGATTTGAAACGGCACGATAACGCGGTCGCCGGGGGCAAATTGCGCAACCCCGTCGCCCACTTCGACGACTTCTGCCGCCACTTCATGGCCCAGGACAAAGGGGCCCTGGAGGGGCACTTGGCCGGCAATGATGGCGCAGTCCAAATCGCATAGCGAGACGGCCAGTGGCCGCACAATGGCCTGTTTCGGATCGGTGATCGTGGGCTTCGAGTATGAGCGCCACTCGACTTGAGCGGGTTTGACAAAGAATAGCTGTTGCATGGCGTCCCTTTGACGAGAAAGCGGTTTGCGGCTTTTTCGCGCTGGAGCAGTAGGATTTTTCGAGAATATGGTGCTCTGACAGCGTACAAGGTCCGGCGACGCCATCAATCGAGTGAATCTGCAAGTTGGCCTTGCGTCATTGCAGCGCATCGCGTCTATTGAGCAAACTACTGAGCAAACAACCTCGTACCTCGCCAGCCGGAACACGCACTTTGGATTGGAACCACTTGCCTCATTTTCTCGCCCTGTACCGCACGCGCTCGCTGGCGGCGGCTGGCCGTCAACTCGGGGTGGCGGCGACAACGGTGAGTCGTCACATCGCCAGCTTGGAGACCCATCTGGGCGCGCGCCTCTTTGACCGCACCCCCAACGGCCTTTCGCCCACGACAGAGGGCGAACGGGTTGCCGCACTCGCCATCGGCGTCGAGGCGCAGATGAGCGAGTTCACCCATGGCCTCGCCGATATTGCCGCTCGCGATGATGCGCCCACCGGCCGCGTCCGCATCTCGGCCACGGAAACGGTATGCAGTGATATCCTGGCCCCCGGCCTCGGCGCGCTTTCCCGGGCGTATCCGCACATTCACGTCGATTTACTGGCCCAGGCGGAAATTGTCAGTCTGGCCCAGCGGGAGAGCGATATCGCCATCCGCATGATTCGGCCTAAAGGACAGAGTATCGTGCTCAAAAAATTGGCCCAAGTCTCTCTGGGGTTCTATGCCAGCCGCGAATATGCGGTCCGCCATCGTCTGTTGACCCCCAACGGCGACGATACCGGCCCCAATACCGACGACATCACAGACGTCATCACCGACGTCGTCATAGAAGCCCCGGTATCAGTGCTCCAGCATCAGCGCTTTTTGGGCTATGACGACAGCTACGGGCCCATTGCCGAAACCATGTGGTTTACCAAGCACGGGCTTGAGCACGCATTGGTCATGCGCACAGGCAGCACCCGGGCCCTGATAGCGGCCACCGTCGCCGGGGCCGGCATCGGCCTCCTGCCCCAGTATATGGCCATGCGCGAGCCGAATTTGATCGCCCTGGCCGCACCGGCACCGCTGCCCACGCGCACGGTGTTCTTGGCCGTGCATGAAGACCTGCACCGCCTGGCCCGCATCCGGGTCACCATCGATTTTATTGTGCGGGCTTTTACCGCGGCTGGTCTATAGGGTCACCGTCTCGTCTCTTATCAGCACTCGCAACCCGCGGCAGGAGGTCCATACAGAGGCGCATCTCAACGCCCTGCATCGCCGGTAAGTCGGCGAGATCTACGATGGCGCAGCGACGCAGATGCTGGCTGTATTTGGCGAATTCCCGCTCGAACGCCGCGGTGATTTGCTCGCTCTCACTCTGCTCGGGCAGCACAACGCCAAAGTGCGCCAGGGCCCTGATGCCGACGCGGGCAGGAGCTGGCGACCGGCCTGGAATAGTTTTGCTGCTGGGCCATACGCCATCGAGTTCTTGGTCCGCTTGCCGGCCCGCAGATTGAGCTCAGCCAGGCGCAGTGCTTCATCGTCACCGCCGAGTTTGCCGCGACCAATATTGAGCTGCTGCACCACGACAAAGAGGTGCTCTTCGAGCTCCTCATCGGAAAAATCTTCGAGCAGCATTCGACCGATGAGGAGGTGATTGCCTTCCCTCTGCTCGGCACCTACCAGCTCGGGACCAATTAGATGCAGAAATCTATGCCCCTTGCCCAAATTGCTCAGGATGCCGTCTTGTATGGCCGGCCATAGCGCATTGACCAGCTGCAACAGCGGTCTGCCGCACGCGCGCGCGCATTTGGAAATCAACGCTGTTGTCGAGGCTGGCGGCCAATTGCAAGATCTCTTGCATCGCCTCGGGATAGCGGCGGATCTTTTCGATGACGAGATCGACAACATTGCCCGTGACGTTCTTGGTCCGGATCTTGTCGAGATCCCAGCTCCACGACTGGCTCGCCGATGAAAACTAGATATCTCCGGTGTAGTTGAGGTCTTGCAGAAATTCGTCGACGAAAAACGGATTTCCGTTGGTCTTTTGCAAAATCACCGAGCTGAGTTCTTCTACTTCATCCAGGCCGCACTGCAGGCTTTCGGCGATGAGCTCGCTCAGCGCGTCCGTGCCCAGAGGCTCGACTATCAGCGTTTCGACGCTGAGCGTTTCCATGGGCCCCACGGCTGACACTGGCCGCTGCGGGCCGAGGAGCAGAGTAATTTCCGGAATCACATCGGCAATGACTTGGGCGCTATCCCCCACTGCCTGCAGGATGCGCCGTTTCCAGGTGTCGACCACGCGCCTGACCCACGATTACTTGTGCGGATTGCAGATGACGGTGGTAAGAACTTCGTCTCGATCGACAAGGGTCTGCGAAAAAATATGAACGTGTAATTCCGCGGCATCACTGCCGCCGAGACCGACGACGATATCCTCACCCTCGTCTCTCCCAGTGCCCGACTGGCTCGCGCCTTGTGTGAAATCGCTATTGGCGCGCTGGGCAATCAGGCTGCGGATCACATCGAGACTGCGCTGCCCACGGACGGCGCGATCGTCAAAGAACATCTCAGCGGCTCGATTGCGCCGGTATAGCTCACCAGACTGACGAAAGAGAAGCACCGGCTCATCCACAGCTTGCAGCATTTCGGAAAATATCTGCCGCATCCCCTGCAGTTCCCCACTGAGGGCATCAATGGTCGCCCGTGCACCTGCAAGTTGCATGGAGCGTTCACTGCGACTCTGAGCGCGCAGTGACATGGAATGTACCAGCTGGCGCACCTGCACCGGCTCAATCGGCTTGCGCAGAATTTGCAAATTGGCCCGCGCGCCGAGACGCCGATGGACATCATTCCAAGTGTAGTCAGAATGAGCACTGAACAGGACCACCTCAAGCTCGGGCTCGATCTGCCAAATCCGCTCGGCAGTGACAATGCCGTCGATGCCGGGCGGCATACGGATATCGACAAACGCGGCCAAGTACGGACTATGGGCCACATGCGCTTGATCTACTAGCTCGACGGCTTGCTCGCCCTGGTAGGCAGAGTCGATGTGGCAGGTAAACCACATCTCTTGGTCGCCTTGGTCGGATGGATCGCCAAAAAGCCGTCGCTCTATTTCGTCAAGCTCGCAGTGTGCATCGAGCTCAGACTGGAAAATGGAGCTGAAATCTTGATGAATTGCTGGTTGATCGTCGACAACGAGCAGGCGTGGCTCCGGGGTATGCATATTCTCACTCCTCGCGTATCATTATAGAGGATTGAGAGACGGTTTATAGTTGATTATTAACAAGTCTCTACCGCGTACGCTGCTGGCGAGCCCGAGCCACGCGTTTGCGGCAGCGATCTAAGTCGCGCGTGGCCCGCTCCTCGGACATGCCCAGGAGCTCCATCCGCTGCGCAATCGAGGGACAGTAATCGGTCGCCGTCCATAGGGCATGGTCGTCCAAACCGCGAAAGCGCCGGATATGCGGCAGGATTTTGGCCACGTGCACGACGGGGCCCGCCGCCGATGAGCGCATATTGTGTGATGCAGATACAATCCGTATGCCGCTCGGGTCAAAGGCCACCGACCAGGCGTCGAGTTCGGGCGCACGCACCACAATAGATTGCGCGCCGGATTGCGCACCAGATTGATCTGGACCATCTAACTCCCAGATACGGATGGTCTTGTCGTCGGAAATCGTCACCACCCGGGCGCCGTCGGGGCTAAAGGCACCTTTGCCCCGCGAACCGACAAAGACGCCCCCACTGTGACCATTGAGGACCACCGGCTCGCCACTGCCGTCGGCATTCCACACCCGCACGGTGCGATCTTTTGACGAGGTGACGAGGCGGGCACCATCGGGGCTAAAGGCCACCGACCACACCGGCTCTGTATGGCCGGTCAGCACGATGGGCTCGCCCACTCCGTCGGCCCGCCATATGCGCACCGTGGTATCGTCGGACGCCGTGGCGATGCGCTCGCCGTCGGGACTGAACACCGCCGAGGCCACGAGACCTCCGTGACCGCGCAGGACGATGGCGGGGCCCGTGCCGTCTAGCCGCCATACGCGGGCGCTGTGGTCGCGGGATGCGGTGACCAAGCGCTCGCCGTCGGGACTGAAGCTCGCCGAGAACACCGCGTCTTCGTGCCCGCGCAGAATCATCGGCGGCTTTGCGCCGTCTTTTGTGCCGCCCTTTGTGTCGCCTTTTGTGTAATTTGGCGACCACACCCGGGCGGTCTTGTCGCGCGAGGCGCTGGCCACGCGCTTGCCGTCGGGGCTAAACTCGGCCGAATACACCGCGTCCTCATGGCCTGAGAGCACGATGGCAGAACCAACGCCGTCCGCCGGCCACACGCGTACGCTCTTATCAAACGATGCCGTGACAACGCGGTCGCCGCTGGAACTGAATACCGCCGAGTACACCAGATCTTCATGCCCCTGCAAAATCAGCGGTTTGCTGCTGCCGTCGACGTTCCACACCCGCGCGCTCTGATCATAAGATGCAGTGACAACCGCATTGCCGTCGGGATGAAAAGCTGCCGACCATACGCTATCTTGATGTCCCTGCAAGATCATCGGGGTACCCGAGCCGTCGGCATTCCACACCCGGGCACTCTTATCTTCCGAGGCGGTGACCACGCGGGTCCCGTCGGGGCTAAAGGCAGCATAGTAGACAACGTCACCGTGGCCGCGGAGGATCTGCGGGGGTCGATTGCCCCGGAGGTGCCAGACCCGCGCGGTCTTATCCCCCGACGCGGTGACGATACGCTCGCCGTCCGGGGCAAAGGCCGCGGCATACACCGCTTTTTCATGCCCGCGCAGGACACGGGGCGCACCGGCGACGATGACGCCGCCGCCGCTGCCGCCCTTGGTGGCGTCGCGGGTGATTTGCCAAATCCGCGCTGTCTTATCGTACGAGGTGGTGACAATGCGATCACCGCTGGGACTAAAGGACGCCCATAACACGATATCGCGGTGACCGCGCAAGAGCGTTGGCGTGCCTGTGCCGTCGGCGCGCCATACCCGGGCAATCTTGTCTTCAGAGGCGGTGACAATGTGCTCGCCATCGGGGCTAAAGGAGGCCGAATATACCACGCCGCCTTGGCCGTCGAGCACCACGGGCTCGCCCACGCCATCGGCCGACCATATCCGCACAGTGCCGTCGTACGAACCGCTGACCACCCGGCGTCCATCGGGGCTAAAGGCGACGGAGTAGACCACGTCTCGATGGCCGCTGAGCACGACGGGGTCACCAGTGCCATCGGCCCGCCATAGGCGCACCAATTTATCTCCCGAGGCGGTCGCGATGCGATCACCATTGGGGCTAAAGGTCGCCATATAGATGTTTTCCGGTTGGCCGATGACGGTTTGGGCCACGCCCCGGTACATGGCCCAGCGCGCCAGCTCGCGCCAGCGCGTGGGCAACTTGGCCGAGGGTTCCATTTCGCGCACCAAGGCCAGGACCAGGGTTGGGTCGGAATTGACGTCGGACTGGTACTCGCGTGCACCCGCCATGCGGCTGGCGTTGCGGGCCTGCATCGACTCCGAGGCCGCCAGGGCCGCGCGTTGCTCGGCCAGGGCGGCTTTTTCCGCAATTTCATCGGCCTGCCGAGCGGCGGTATCGGCCAGCTTACTGGCGTAGACGGCGAGCGCCGATACCCCGATAGCGACCGCGCTAATCACGGCAAAGGCGGTGGCAATGATGCGGCGACGGCGGCGGCGGGTACGCGCATAGCGGGCGGCGACGGTGCGGAGAAAGTCCAAATCGTACTCGCCCAGGCCCGCGTGCTCAAGCGCTTGATCCATGGTGACGCCGGAGAGGCGCACCATGACGCTCTCGGTGCTCGCCCTACCCCCTTGGCTCGCAGACGATGCAGCACGGCTGCGATAGGCGCGATCGCTGCGCTCGCGCTCGCGGCGCTGCCAGCTCTTGAGCCAACGCATGGCCTCGATGGCTGCTTGGTCGCGCCAAAGCAGTGCCTCGGCGCGGTTGTGCTGGTGCCATTGACGCGCCGCGGTGCGCAGTCGGGCGCGAAACCGGCCCTCCTCGTGATCTTCGCGCAGCCATTGCCCCAGCTTGGGCCAGTGCTCGATGAGGAGCTCATGGGCGATTTCGACGGTGGCGCTGTGGTCGCGGGCATCGTCGGCAAAATCGGTCTCTAGAAGCAGGAGTCTGGCTTCGGCCAGGCGCTGCAGCACCTCGTCGACGGTACTATCAGCGGTACTGTCAACGGTACTGTCGGGCGACGAGGACTCGTCGTCGCGCGCATTCGATTGCGCGCCTGTCTCTATGTTTGCCTGGGTGATTGGCTTCGTATTTGCCTGGGCGTTTGGCCCCGCAGCCCCCAGCGCGCGCAGCTCTTCCACGCTGATAATGGCGCGGGTGCGCTCCTCGGTGACCAAGCAGGTAAAAATGGCGCGAGCAATTTGCCGCTCGCGCGCACTCATAGACGCAATGACGGTATCGGCATGGGCCGAGAGCGCTCCAGCGATGCCGCCCAATTGCTGGTAGCTGTCACGGGTGATGCGCCTGCGCGTGCGATCGCGCATCTCCCACAATTGCGCTGCGGTGAATTGCAAAAGTGGCAAGGGTGAGCGCGTGTCTGACAGCGCCGCCAGCATGGTGTCGATCAGGGCGGGTTCAAATTCGTAACCCGCCGCCTGCGCGGGCTGGCGCACGGCCAACTGGAGCTCGCTCGGCGCCATGGACGGCAGGAACCACAGACCGCGCGCAATCTGCCGCATGAATGAGCGATCTTCTGCCACTCGATCGACAAAGTCAGCGCGCACGGAGAGCAGCACCCTGAGGGGCGATGAGGCATCGTCGGCCACGCCTTCGAGGCAGCGCATAAAGGCCTCGCGGGTGTCGCGGTCGGCGCCCAGGGTGTAGAGCTCTTCGAACTGGTCGACGACCAGGAGGATCCGGGTACCGCGGCGCTGGCTGCGCGCGCGCAATACAGTGCCGAGGGCGCCGGGTTCGGCGCGCAAGCCGGCGCGCAAGTCGACGCGTAGACTATCTTTGGCATCGTCCCTCATGTCGCCGTAGACGTCATCCTTGACGTTATCTTTTACATTATCTGGGACGTTGGGCGAAAACGCAGACCCAGCCCCGCTCGCGCTCGCTTTCTTATCCGCGGCCGTATCGACAATCTGCGTCATCACGCTGACCAAACCGGCGAGTGGCCGACGACCGGGACGGACGATAAACCATTCCCACGCCTGACCCGAACGCGCCAATGCCGGCAGCAGCCCGGCGCGCACAAATGAGGATTTGCCACTGCCCGAAGCCCCGACCACAGCGACGAGGCAGTGATTGCGCACCTGGCGAATCATACTGGCGATCTCGCGGTCCCGGCCAAAAAATCGACCGGCATCTTGCTCCTGAAACGCTGCGAGACCCACGTAGGGGTTGCTGGGCGGGCGACCAATGCGCCCGCTCTCAGCCTCGATAACGCCGTCTCCACGAACCGGCGCCCCGTTCGATGCTGGGGGCAGCGCGAACTCGTGCGACGAAGATGGCGCTCTTGCGCTCGCGTCATGGCCGGGCAAAAGCGGAACCAGCAGGTCGAGCAATACTTCGGCAGACGGGATCCGCTCCAGCTTATTTTTGACCAAGCATTGGTCGACAATATCGGCGACGGGTTTCAAATCTGGCCGCTTTGCAGCCAGAGACGGCATGGGTCTGGTGAGTTCGCCGACTCTCGCCAGCCGGGTACGCACCATCGGCGCGAGGGGATGGCGCCCGGTGCAGAGTTCCCACAGAATAATGCCCACCGCCCAGATATCAGTGCGGGCGTCCACCTCCTCTTTGCGCCATTGCTCGGGCGACATATACGGCATCGTGCCCAGAAGCGCGTCATCGCGACTCTGAAGTGCCGGCGTAGACCAGGTGTCGTAGGTCTTTTCGTATTCGCCGAGCGGCAGCATATCGACGTCGAGCACTTTCGCCAGGCCGAAATCCAAGACTTTGATCGCCCCATCATCGCTGAGCATGATGTTGGCGGGTTTGAGATCTCGGTGCACCAAGCCGAGACGATGGGCGTGGGCCAGTGCGCGCACAACCGGCACCATGACCTCGACCGCGAGGGTCGGCGAAATCGCTGGCTCCCCGGCACTCGGCCCGGTGTTCGCTTCCTCTTCGTCGGGGGCCAACAGCTCCAGGGTCGTCTGATCTATAGACTTTTCTAATGCCGATTTTCCCAGAGCGGGTTCTGCTGAAGACGCTACAATGAGCGGCATTGTCGCCGCCTGTGCTGGCGACAGCTCGCGGACCTCGGGCTGACGCGGCGGCTGCCAGCGCTGCCGCATCCATTGGGCCAAGGTCATGCCCTCAAGGTATTCGAGCACCATGTACGAATAGCCGTTGGCCTCATCCGCATGGTAGATAGACACAATATTTTCATGCTCGCAGCGCGCGGTGGCGCGGGCCTCGGACAAAAAGCGCGCGGCCCGGGTGGCGTCTTTGGGGGCGAGAAATTTCATCGCCACGCGGCGGCCGAGGCGGGTATCGCGGGCCAAGTACACCGCCCCCATGCCGCCGTGACCGAGTTGACGGATGAGTTGATAGTGATGGAACATCATCCCCGCCCTGAGAGGCGGACGAGCGGGCAGGTCGTGGCGATGAGGGGGGTCGGCAGAGATCTGATGGAGCGGCTCTGCCACGCTATTGCTGTCGCCGTCGGCAATGGTGATGCTATGGGTTATGGCCTCGTCCTCGGGCTGTGGCGCCAGTGTCTCAGAACTCACCGACGCCGTTACCGCAGGATTGCCCTCATCTCTCATATCGCTGTTGCTCCATGACCGTATCGGGCAGTCATGCTAGCACGTCGCCGCCCCCGATGCGATACCGCAAGAGATCGCTTCCGGCATCCGCCCATTCATTGCGCTGGTCTTTGCGCCGCTCCGTGCGCCGCTCCGTGCGCCGCTCCGTGCGCCGCTCCGTGCGCCGCGACCGACCAATGACAACGCGCGCGAGGCATTGATTCACAGCATGTGTCAGCCGTGTGTCAGCACCGCGAATGGTTGGTGGCGGATGCCAAGACCTCCGTGCATCTGCATATACTGCCAACTCGAATACGCATAGTCAGTTGTCTCGATGTACCAAAGGAGCTTGCAAAATGGGGTTACCAAGCGGGGTCGCCAAACGGGTTAAGCCGACGCATTGAAAAAGGACCGACCAGAAAACCACCGACGCAAACGTTTGTTCGCACCAGCAGTGCGCCAAATATACCGTCTCGCAGATTCGCTGGTGCCGCGAAACGCCGGTAGCCAAACGCGAATGGGGCGTGCTTTACTCGCCGGCCATGGCAATGCGCCTATACCCCTATATCGTCAGCCTGATTGTGCTGATTGCCGTGATCTGGCCCGTGTCGTGGCCCCTGTATCGCGATAGTTTCCCGCTATCGAATTACCCCATGTTCTCGCGCAAGCTGCCGGACCCCACGGTGCGATTGCAGTACGCGCTCGGTATTGCAGCCGATGGAACCCGGCACCATTTGCCACCGAAACTCATCGCCAACGAGGAGGTGTTGCAGGCCCGGGTTCACCTGGCCCGCACCGTGGCCCGCGGCGGCGCAAACGAGCTGTGCCGACAAATTGCCCAGCGGCTGGCCGAGACCCGCGCCCCTGGCGGGGCGTTCGCAGACGTGGTCGAAGTCCGCATTGTCACCGGCACCCACCATGCGGTGGACTACTTGCGCAGCCTTGGCCATCCAGCCAAACGGCAAAGCGACGAGCAAGCCAAACGGCAAAGCGCCGGGCAAAGCAAAAAGCAACACGAAACCATTCACAGCCAATGTGACGTCACCGCGGCCCCCCGCATTGAGGAACGCTCATGAGTGGCGCAGATCGCGGCGCAAGCCGCACGCTCCGTGCAGTCGGCCGCGCACTCGGCCGCGCACTCGATCGACATTGGTGCCCATCACTGCCGGCGGAACGACTGGCCGCGTTTCGCATCCTGGCCGGCGGCTTTGCCCTCATCTACGTGCTCGCCCGTCTGCCATACCTCCTATCTCACGCCCATTTCGACCCGCAACTCTTTCGCCCCATCGGCATCGTCGATGTGATATTGCCGCGGCCGTTTTTGCCCGTGGTCGTGCAGCTCATTACCGCCGCAACCGCACTGAGCGCCATCCCCTTTGTCCTCGGCTATCGATTTCGCCTCACCGGACCGCTGTTCGCCGTGTTGCTCTTATGGACCTTGAGCTATCGCAGCTCTTGGGGCATGGTCTTTCACACGGAAAACCTATTGGTGCTCCATGTATTGATATTGGGCTTGGCCCGCTCGGCGGATGCCTGGTCACTCGATGCCCGCAGAACTTATGCGAAACCAGCACCGTCGCGCCATTACGGCTGGCCACTGCGCCTTTCATGTGCCGTCGTCGCCATCGCCTATGTCCTCGCCGGCATTGCCAAGGCGCGCAACGCGGGCTGGGACTGGGTTCTAGGCGATGAATTGCGCAATCATATCGCTCTGGACAACGCCCGCAAAGCCCTACTCGGCGACATCTATTCCCCCCTTGCTGCACCGCTGATGCATTGGGACTTACCGTTCCGGGTGCTGGCTTGTGTGACGCTGGCCATTGAGTTCATGGCCCCGCTCGCTCTCTGGGGCCAGCGCCTCGCCGGTCTATGGGTCATGGCGGCCCTGGGCTTTCACCTCGGCGTGGTGGTCTTGATGATGATTTTCTTTCCCTACCAGGTCCTGGGGATCGCCTTTGCCTGCTTCTTCCCGCTTGAGCGTTGGTATGGGCGCGTCTATGCCTGGTACACGCGCTCACGCAAAGAGACGTTGGCCGCGATTGACCATTCTTGATGTGGGTGAACGACAGAATTACCCCTCTTGCATGGCCATACGCACTTCTTGCACGAGAAATCTCGTCGACCGAGGCTGACCGAGGCAGCCAATTGGCTACGGCTTCTTCTCGCCCGGTCTGTAAATAGTGTGAAATCAAGCTTCCCGCACAGAGAATGAAGCCGCGGTTTCGAACGGCACACGTAATGCATACACATTCCGCAGCGATGCACTCAAGGCGTATCGCCCAAATCGGAGGTGCAAGATGCGCATTATCAGCCTCATACGAGCAGCACTCTGTGCGGGAGCTGCCGCACTCATTATCATATCCATGCCAACCACCATTCAGGCGCAGGTGATTTTCGAAGAGAACTTCGACGATGAGATAACCGAATGGACAAAATCCTATTGCCGTACGGTCACATCGGTCCAGCGCTGCTCGCTGGAGCAAGTCGAAAGCAGTGCTGCTGGCGCACCGCTGTCACCACCCTATTTGGGGGCACCCACCATCCTTGATAGGGCTACGAGCAACGCCCCCGACTATGAAATTCAAGGCAATATCTGGGTCAAATACGCTAAAACCTTCACTGTCCCCGCGGATGCAGAATACGATGTCAGCGCCTATATCGGGGTCGAGGACTGTGATGGATGCACAATCTACTCGCAGCTCTTTATCGACGGTGAGACAGTCATTGAGGTCAGTAGCGAAGAGGGCGCTCGCGATGCCTATTATACCGCCCGGGTCGCACTTACCGCTGGCGAACATACGCTTGCAATCGGCATGTTCAACACCCGTGCCTGCTCCGGCACTCACCGAGCCTACTTCGACGACATCTCGATTGTTCTCGACCAATGCCCCGAGGACCCCGACAAGCTCGTTCCCGGCGTCTGTGGCTGTGGAACTCCCGACGTGGATACCGACGAGGATGGGGCCATGGACTGCGTCGATAACTGCGTATCGATGGCCAACCCGGAACAGCTAGATGAAGATCAAGACGGCGTCGGCGATGTTTGTGACAACTGTATGGCGCTTGTCAACCCAGACCAACTCGACGGCGACCAAGACGGCGTCGGCGATGTCTGCGACAACTGCATGACGGTAGCAAATGCCGACCAGCTCAACGAAGACGGCGATGCGCTGGGCAATGCCTGTGACAACTGCGTTCTCATTACCAACCCCGAGCAACTCGACAATGATAATGATGGGCTGGGCAACCTCTGCGACAACTGTCCCGAGTATGGAGACGACGATGACCAGAGCGATGTCGATGGCGACGGCGTTGGCGATTCCTGTGACAATTGCCCCGAGTATGGGGACGAGACCGATCAGACCGACTCGGACGGCGATAATCTGGGCAACGTTTGCGATAACTGCGACATGGTTGCCAACCCCGGACAAGCGGACACCGACCGCGACGGCGTCGGCGACCTCTGTGATAACTGCTCAGAGATTGTCAACATCGCACAGGGTGACGTGGACGATGACGGTGTCGGCGATGCGTGTGACAACTGCGCGGCAATGGCCAACGAGAGCCAGGCAGACGCAGACGGCGACGGATTTGGCGATGTTTGCGACAACTGCGCGGCAATGGCCAGCGAGAGCCAGGTAGACGCAGACGGCGACGGCGTTGGCGATGTTTGCGACAACTGCTCCGAGGCGGCCAACGAGAGCCAGGCAGACGCAGATGGCGACGGCGTTGGCGATGTTTGCGATAACTGCTCCGAGGCGGCCAACGAAGACCAGGCAGACGCAGACGGCGACGGCGTTGGCGATGTTTGCGATAACTGCTCCGAGGCGGCCAACGAGAGCCAGGAAGACGCAGACGGCGACGGCGTTGGTGATGTTTGCGATAACTGCTCCGAACTGGCCAACCAAGAGCAAACCGATGTAGACGGCGATGGGGTTGGCAATGCCTGCGATAACTGCCCCTTGGCGGCCAACGAAAGCCAGGCAGACGCAGACGGCGACGGCCTTGGTGACGTATGTGACATGAATGTCCGCGGAGGCGGCGGCTGCAGCTGCGCGACATCCAACCCACTTGAGGACGCCACCTGGATGCTCATGCTCCTCGGCCTCGCCGGCTATCTGTGGATCCGGCGGAGAGTCCGGCAGCTGCCAATCCTCTAACCCTGGGTCGACAAGTACGAAACGCCGAGTCATCCCCGCTGGATTGGCCGCCCATTCGGGTCAATCTCTAACTGTTTGATTTTACTTTCTTTTTAGGTGCCCTCGTAGACGCCTCGGCACCCTGGGTCAGAGAATCTTCCGAATCCTTGACCCAGTTATCCTGCCCGCCCTTTAGGACGCGGAGCATCGCGCGCCGCTCATCGGCAACCCGCTTGTCCTTGGCCTCGGACGAGATGTAGTGCCGATCTGTCACTTTCGTCCCGCCATGGCCAAGTGTCTGAGCCACTTCGTGCGCTGTGGAGCCAACGCGCGTCGCAAGGCTAGCGTGTAGCCCGCGCAGGCTGTGGGCGCAGTATCGGCCGATGCCTAGTTCGTCGCAAATGCGGTAGACATGGCTGAGGACCCAAGACTTGCCGTATGGGAACACACGCTCCTTGTCGCCCACCTGCGCCGCCACTGGTTGCAGTAGCCCCCAGAGCTCGGGAGGTACCTGGATCGTACGCACGCCGTTGACTGTTTTACTATCTGCCACGTACCACAAGCCGCAACCTGGATGGTCGAAGTCGTCTTCAAGGTCACGACCGCACGCACCGATGATCTCGCTTCGCCTGAGTCCCAGGATAAGAGCGCATAGGACACCGAGTGCCCCCATACGCCGCCAATTCAACTTCGTGCGCCCGCTCTCGCTGGTGCCTAACGTCATGGGCTCGGATGCTTGCGCCGTCGTCTCTGCGTAGAAGCGCCTAGCCTCAGATAGACGCATCTGCGGCTTGCCGGCCTTGAGCCGGCCACGCGGCTTGATCTTGTCCCAAATACCTGGGCGTACCCATCCGCGCTCAGCAGCCCAACCCCAAACTTGCTTTGCCGTGCGCAGTGCCTTGCGGTGCGTGTCGGCGGCCACTTTCGCCGCGTATGCCTCGTAGATCTCGGCCGCCCGCTTGGGTGTGATTGCCGACACCGGCCGATTCAATGCATCACCGAGCAAACTCTTTAGATGTGCTTGCATGGTATGCACCGTGGCGCTCTTGAGCTCACCTTGACGATCTTCGCAGTATGCGTCAATCACGTCTTGGACCGTCCGGGGGGTCGTGACGGCGAGCGCTTCGACACGGGCGGCTTCGAGTTCTTCTTCGAGTCTGGCGATCTTGCGCCAGATGTCTTCGTTGTCGAGGGCAGCGACCATTTCTTCTTTTGCTCGCGCTGCTTTTTCTTGCGACGGATATCGCTGAGATGTGCATGTCCCATCAGGATGGTAGATGCGGAGTCTCCAGCTTCCGTGGTGGTATTGTGGTCCGTAAACACTGGTTGTTCGTCCCTTCTTTCGAGAAGGCATGTCGGGTCCTCCATTGGACCCGGGCCGCTAAGTGGTGAGGCCCGGAGTATACCCGCCGCTGCCAGGGTTCGGATCACCTGATTGGCGGCGCGCTCGGCAATTTCTTCGATTTGTTCGGGATCGAGCTGGAAGATCGGACGCTTAGGTGGCACGGCTAGACCTCCGTTTTCGCTGTTCCCTCCCAGCGGGAACAGCAGATTTGCCGCGCGACTGCCCCAACTACTGTTCCCTCCCAGCGGGAACCGCGAATTCGCCATCTATCGAGTGCACGGCCTCCTGCGCGAGCAATAGATCCAGCACATAGATGACTGTGGCGCGGCGAGCACGGATGCGGCGGGCGAGCTCGCTCTTGCTGGCGGCGGGTCCCTGCTCAAGCAGTGATGTCACCAGCTC
>JAAUYH010214784.1_pt1 | contig 15161 bp, 12 predicted proteins | sample 7278061 | NCBI WGS metagenome assembly JAAUYH01 (sample SAMN14350203, study PRJNA611818) | marine sediment metagenome | isolation source: surface marine sediment (0.6m) | place: French Polynesia: Moorea | collected 2018-08
GTATCTGAGCCTCCTGTTAAGTTCGACTATCAGCCAGGACAGTTTGCTACTCTGAATTTGAACATTGATGGCAAGAGCGTCAAACGTTCCTATTCAATTTCTTCTACCCCTTCTCGTCCTCACACCCTCGAAATTACCGTTAAGCGAGTTCCTGCTCCCCATGATGAACCAAGCGCGCCTCCTGGATTAGTCAGCAACTGGTTACATGACAACCTCAAAGTCGGTAGTCAAATTGAAATGAATGCTCCTATAGGCAAATTTACTAATTTTGCCAATCCTTCAGCCAAACTATTTTTAATTTCCGCTGGCAGCGGAATAACTCCCATGATGTCGATGTCTCGCTGGATCTGCGACACTGTATCTAACGTAGATATTGTCTTTCTCCATAGCGCACGTAGCCCTGAAGACATTATCTTCCGTCAAGAGTTAGAAATGATGTCATCTCGCTATCCCAACTTTAAGCTGGCAATTACCGTAACTCGCCCTGAGATTGGTCAACCCTGGTATGGCTATACAGGGAGAATTAATGAAACTATCTTACCTGCGATCGCCTCAGACTACAAAGAGCGCACTGTGTATGTTTGTGGTCCGAATCCCTTCATGGAAGCAACCAAAGAATTGTTGCAAAAGATTAATTTTCCGATGGAAAACTACTATGAAGAAAGTTTCGGTGGAGCCAAGAAGAAAAAGAAACCCGCAGCAACAATCCCCACAGCCGATCAAACGTCTATTGTTCTACCCCAAGCTGTTCAATCGCAAGCCTCTATTCCTACCCATGTGCCTACTGCTACATCCGCTTCTCCCGTTACAACCATATCCGCAATCCCCCGTACTTCCATAGTTAATAGTTCTGCACCTGTCCCTGCCGAGGCAACAGTTTCTGCACCTGCCGAGGTACCCACATCTGTACCTAAAACCACATCTTCCAGTCCCGTTGTGGTTCTGTCAAAATCAGGGCAAGAGATAGCTTGCGATGGTGAAGAATGTATTTTAGAAGTAGCGGAAGCGGAAGGGGTAGACTTACCTTCTAGTTGCCGTATGGGAGCTTGTGGAACTTGTAAAGTCAAGAAACTTGAGGGGAAAGTTATCTACGACGATGATGTCGATTGCGAAGATGACTATATCCTAACCTGTGTTGCTCGTCCAGTAGGCAGAGTAAAGATTGAAGCATAAATTAATGTAGAAGTCAGAAGTCTCTAAGGTGCGATTCCGTCTTCAATAAACCAAAAAAGTGATCGCAGTTAAATCTCAAGAAATCGCCCTAAATACAACCCAATTGATAGAATAGTTTTTAGTTATCCCATCCCAGAAAACATGGTTTCATCAACCACCAAGCTAACCATCGAAGAGTTCTGGAAATTGCCTGAAGGCGATCGCCCTTATGAACTTGTAGATGGTCAGGCTATTCTTAAAATGTCCCCAAAATCTTTTCATTCTGCTGTACAGGCTGCCTTGATAATTTTGCTACAAAGTTGGTGTCAGGGAAAAGGGCGAATTTATCCAGAATGGGCAATTAAACTTAAACGTAATGGAGTTGACTGGGTACCTGTTCCCGATTTAAGCTATACATCCTATAATCGACTCAGTGCAGATTGGATACTTGATGAAGCTTGTCCTGTTGCTCCTGAATTAGTGATTGAAATTATTTCACCAGGGCAACCATTTGGTAATTTAGCAGAAAAAGCTACTGATTATTTACAGGCTGGTATTGCTAGAGTTTGGTTGATCGATACAAAATCTCAGACTATTACTATTTTTTATCCTGATACTTTGCCGAAAACTTTTCGCGGAACATCAGTGATCACAGATGATTTATTACCAGAATTAGAAATTACTCCCCTGCAACTTTTTGAGCAAGCAGGTTTAGCCTAAGATGTTGTAACAATACATGAGCAAGAACAAAAAGCCAAATGACTTGGAAATCTTACATCCCACATTCAGCAGGTTCGCCCTCAGTTTGAATAATTTTCTTTAGTGGTGATGGTATTTATTAGCTTTGATGTAGATGACAGTGATCGCTAATTGGGCTGAGAAACAAGGCTTAGAATTGATTAATATGTTCTCTTAATTTAAGAAAATAAAAAAGCGATCGCCCGAAAGAAAAACCAATTGATAGAATAGTTTCAGTTATCTATACCCTGAAATAATGGTTTCATCAACCACTAAGCTAACCATCAAAGAGTTCTGGGAATTACCCGAAGGTGATCGCCCCTATGAGCTTGTAGATGGTCAAGCTATTGCTAAAATATCTCCTAAATTTTTTCATTCTCGACTACAGAAAACCTTGCTATTTATCTTGGATAGCTGGGCTCAAAATAAAGGTAGAGTAGAGCCAGAATGGGCAATAAAACTTAAATGTAATGGGGCTGACTGGATTCCTGTTCCCGACTTAACCTATATTTCTTATAATCGTCTCAGCGCAGATTGGATACTTGATGAAGCTTGTCCCGTTGCACCTGAATTAGCGATCGAAATTATTTCACCAGGGCAAGCATTTGGAGATTTAGCAGAAAAAGCCACAGATTATTTGCAGGCTGGAGTAGCTAGAGTTTGGTTGATCGATACAAAATCTCAGACTATTACTATTTTTTATCCTGATACGCTGCCGAAAACTTTTCGCGGAACATCAGCGATCACAGATGATTTGTTACCAGAATTAGAAATTACCCCCCAGCAAATTTTTCAACAAGCGGGTTTAGTTTGATTATGCAAGGTTATGGGGGCGAAAAATCAACGATTTAGCCTTTGGCTTATTCCTGGAAATACTGCAAGTAGTAGCAGTGCTTAAAGGGAAAATAGTTAATTTCATTGAGCGGTTTTATCCTAGTTCCAAGACCTGTTCTGGCTATGGTTATATCAATCAAGAATTAGCTCTCAAAGATAGAGAATGGGATTGTCCTAGCTGTATGCTAGGGAAATTCCCAGAGACTTAAATGCAGCAATTAATATTCATCGGGTTGGGGGATCAACCCTTAAGCTAGACACCGTAAGACCATCGTTGATAGCCAGTGTTATTTGAATTTAGAATCCCCGCACCTTGTTTGTCGGGGAGTATGTCAATTTTATTCGTAAAGCCAAGATTTTCTGATGGGTTCCCAGTCTACTAATTCTGATTCATTAAACCAAAGACCAACTTCTTCCTGAGCCGTCTCTGGAGCATCGGAGCCATGAATTAGATTGCGTCCGATACTAACTCCTAAGTCGCCACGAATTGAACCAGGAGCAGCAGAAACAGGATTTGTCGCACCAATAATATTTCTCGCAGCAGCAATTACATCTTCACCTTCCCAAACCATGGCAATTACAGGAGCAGAGATGATAAATTCCACTAAGCCTTTGAAAAAGGGTCTTTCTTTGTGAACGTCGTAGTGTTTTTCGGCTAATTCACGGTCAACCTGCATCATTTTTAGTCCTACGAGGGTAAAACCCTTAGACTCAAAGCGATTAATAATTTCTCCTGTTAGATGACGCTGTACGCCATCGGGTTTAATCATGATAAAAGTGCGTTCCATAATCTCCTCAATAATTGGTTACAAAATGCCACAAGGTTTAGATTAACTCAGATTGCTGCTGTTTCAACTTTTTCTTTAATTCCCCAGATTCTTTGATAAGTGATCTTTGTTGGCTGTTGACTAAGCTTTAAATCCAACGTCTGACTGTTGCTTTGTATTCTTGATATGACTCGCCAAATTTATCCAAGAGCATTTTTTCTTCGTTCTACTGTTTAGTAATTTGATTGTACATTCATAATTTCTAAACCCAACCTAGAACAGAACCAATTAACAAGCCGATCATTATTCCTGCTGTGCCACTAAACATCGAAGGCAAAAAATACCAGTCAGAATTTTTGTGAATAGGAGTTGTAAAAAGTTTTGTACTCATCATTCTTAATTCACTTTCGTATATTGTTCTTTCTGTTGTTAATTAGGTAAAGACTTTGAGTTATATGCAGAAGTGGGGACAATAAGCAAAAATTCAGAAAAAGTTTTATGGCGATCGCACTCATTAAGAGTGTCTTGCCAAAAGCGCGATCGCCCTATTCACAATCAAGATTTAATTTTGGTTTTCCAGAGCGTCAGCTATTCTTCCGAGAAGATCGTTCTGTGCAGTCATTTGAGTGGCAATAGTGGCTAAGTTCTCTGCGGTTCTAACTCGGTCTTCGTTTAGTCCCTGTAGGATGGAATACATTACCGCTCTGTCTCTGGCTAACTCTGATGTGTTCCTGGCTAACTCACTACAGATGTTATACAGTGCTGCGGTTTCACGACGACTTTCGGCGATCGCGTTACTGTTGGCTTCAATGGCTTTAGCATTGGAAGCGAGAATTGCTTCTACTTGTTCTGGTGTCATATTTTTTGAACAGTCCTTATCTTTACTTTAACCTCGACCCAGGATGATCAAGAGCGACGAGGGGAATTCGCACCTCCAATTATGTTGGCAAAATAGATAAAATAATCGACTAAAATCTTTACAGCATAAGGCTTTGAACCATTGTATAATGTTGTAATCAGCGTCTACTCGTTGACCTAGCTTAAGTACAGGTGGAATACCTGAAGCACAACCGCTTATGCAGCCCGCCTTTAAGGTGAACGGGCGATAGTCAGGGGCTGGAAATAGATACTGAGAAGGTTTGTGAGTTACACATTAAGTTGATGAAAAGTAGCCTCAAGTACTTCGGTATGAGAGAGTAGGGTTGCCTTGACAGTGCCAGTGTGACACCGTAATGGGTGTGTTCGTAGCTACGCTACCGCCAAGCCTCTTGGATTTCAGTTTTTTGGAATCCCGCGTCAGAGACGCTGGGAGGATGTTAATGTGTTAGAGAAAACAGCTAAAAAGAGCATGAAAGGTAAACGAGTTGGGGTTATTGGTGGCGGACAGTTGGCTTGGATGATGGGGGCAGAAGCGCCTAATCTGGATCTGAAGCTGATTGTGCAGACTCCCCATCAAGATGACCCAGCCGTGAGCAGAGCTGAACAGGTTGTTTTCGGCAAGATTGATGATCCAGAGGCGACAGCCAAGCTAGCAACTCTCTGTGATGTGATTACCTTTGAAAATGAATTCCTTGATCTCAACGCGCTACAGGAATTAGCTTTACAGGGAGTATGTTTTAGACCCAGCTTAGATGCCCTGGCACCATTATTAGATAAATACGATCAGCGTAATTTCCTGAAAAGTATTGGGATACCTGTGCCTCAATTTAGTCTTGGTTCATCTATCAGTAATTATGTTGCCGATTATGGATTTCCTTTGGTCTTAAAAGCTCGTCGTCATGGTTATGATGGTCAGGGAACTTTCATCGTTAAAGATATTCAGGCTTTCGAGAAGCTCTCTCAACGTATCCCTGTTGCTGAATTATTGGTAGAAGAATTTATCCCCTTTGAAAGAGAATTAGGGATTATTGCTGCCCGCAGTGCTTCTGGAGAGATAGCTGTTTATCCTGTTACCGAAACCTATCAGAAAGATCAGATCTGTCACTGGACAATTACCCCCGCAAATGTTCCCGATAAAGTTGAGGCAGAGGTTAAAGCGATCGCTCATACTATTTTAGATAAATTGGAAGTAGTAGGGGTGTTTGGCATCGAATTCTTTTTAACTGCCGATCATCGAGTCTTAGTTAACGAAATTGCTCCCCGTACCCACAACTCAGGACACTACACCTTAGATGGCTGTGAGACATCCCAGTTTGCCATGCAGTTAAGAGCAGTTTCAGGTTTACCTTTAGGTTCAACGGCTTTAAAATCCGCAGGGGTAATAATGATTAACCTGTTGGGTTACGAAGAATCTGAGTCTGACTATCAAGAAAAGCGCGATCGCATTTTGGATATTCCTAATTCTTTTGTTCACTGGTACGGGAAAACATCTCGCCCTGGTAGAAAATTAGGTCACGCTACTGTCGTGCTTAACGAACAAGAACTAACTCAAGGGAAATCGATTATTCAGCAAATCGAATCTATTTGGTACGAGAATTAATAATCAGCTTTGGAAACCTACGAGAAAAACTACACACCATTACCGTAATTAAGAGTCTCAAAATGCTGGTTTAGTAAAATAGAAATAAATAAAAAATAAATAAAACTGTAAATAAATATAATATATATATCTATGAATTCAGAAAGTAGTTTATTAAATCGTATTACCCAAAATCCTGGTCAATGCGGAGGTCGTCCTTGTATTAGAGGAATGCGTATTCGAGTCACTGATATTTTGGAGATGCTAGCAGAAAACGTAAGTTTTGCTGAAATTTTAGAAGACTTTCCCGATTTAGAATTGGCTGATATCCAAGCTTGTTTAATTTTTGCTGCACGACGCACTGATTTTCCCAGACTGACAGCATGAAAATTTGGCTCGATGCTCAATTACCCCCAACCCTTGCACAGTGGCTAAGAGAAACCTTCGATCTCGAAGCGTTTGCTTTACGAGATTTAGGATTAAGAGATGCTCAAGATTCAGCAATTTTCGCAGCAGCAAAAGCCGAAAATATAGTGCTCATGACTAAAGATAGCGATTTCGTTGATTTAGTATGTAGATTGGGTTCCCCTCCACAGATTTTATGGTTGACTTGTGGGAACGTCACAAATCGCAATCTGAGGAAACTACTTACTGCCACGTTGTTAGATGCTTTAGAGCAATTACGTCAAGGTGAAATGATTGTGGAAATTAGCAATAATCTTGGGAAATAAAACTACTCAATATTTTCAAATGTAACGAAATGTAAAGTATAATAACTAAATCAAGTCGTAAAATGTAGCGATTTGGCATAAAAACCATTATTTGAGATTAGTAATTGTCAATGCGAGTTGCGATCGCCGGAGCAGGATTAGCAGGATTAGCCTGTGCGAAGTATTTGGTAGATGAAGGACATCAGCCTATTGTACTGGAACGTCGGGATGTTTTGGGTGGCTTAGTAGCTGCTTGGAAAGACGAAGATGGAGACTGGTATGAAACTGGTTTACACGTCTTTTTTGGGGCATATCCCAACATGATTCAATTATTTAAAGAGTTGGGAATTGAAGATAGACTCCAGTGGAAAGAACACACTCTGATCTTTAATCAGCCAGAGAAGCCAGGGACATATTCTCGTTTCGATGTTCCCGATATTCCTGCTCCTTTTAACGTAATCATTTCCATTCTCCGCAACAACGATATGTTAACTTGGACGCAAAAGTTCAAGTTTGCTGTGGGGCTGTTACCCGCTATTGTTCGTGGTCAGCAGTACGTGGAGGATATGGATAAGTACGATTTACTTGCTTGGTTAGAACAGCAAGGCATTGATGAGCGGGTTAATAGCGATATTTTTATTGCTGCTTCCAAGGCTCTTACCTTCATTAATCCCGAAGATGTTTCGGCAACTATTCCCCTGACTGCCATTAACCGTTTTCTGAAAGAGCGTTATGGTTCTAAGGTGGCATTTCTAGACGGCTCACCGACGGAAAGATTATGTCAACCCATGGTAGACTACATCAGGTCAAGGGGTGGCGAAGTTCGTCTCAATGCTCCTATTAAAGAAATCATGACGGAAGAAGATGGTACGGTCAAAGGTTACCTGATTCGCGGTTTAAACGGTGCACCAGAGGAAATAATCACTGCCGATGCTTATGTCTCAGCGATGCCTGTTGACCCCCTAAAACCAATGTTGCCGAAAGCTTGGCAAGAAAAAACTTTCTTTCAGGAAATGTGTAAATTAGAGGGAGTGGAAGTAATTAACCTACACCTCTGGTTTGACCGCAAGATCACAGACATTGATCAATTACTATTTTCGCGATCGCCTTTGCTTAGTGTCTACGCCGACATGAGTAATACCTGTAAAGAATATGCCGATCCTGACAAGTCTATGTTAGAACTGGTTCTCGCTCCTGCGAAAGACTGGATTTCTAAGTCCGATGAAGAAATTATTGCGGCAACAATGGCAGAACTCAAAAAACTGTTTCCTCAGCACTTTGATGGAGAAAATCAGGCTACTTTACTTAAATCCAAGGTAGTTAAGACTCCTAGATCTGTTTATCGCGCTCTAGCAGGCACACAGTCTGTTAAACCCACACAAAAAACTCCCATCGATAACTTTTATCTAGCTGGTAGCTTTACTAAACAAGAATATCTGGGGAGCATGGAAGGTGCAGTACTTTCTGGTAAACTAGCAGCCAAAGCGATCGCACAAGACTATGCAACTTCTAAACCAGAAACTAGAGAAACCGCAGCCGTGACAATTTAAGACAATTTAATTTTATTAATTGTTATATGTACCTAGTCGCAATAGGATGAGACAATGCTATATGGCTAGGGCAATAACATAGCCTATTCTAAACTCCTGCTTACCAAAAGACAGTACTTCTGCTTGCTTCTGAATGTTGCAATTACCAAAACCCGAAACAAAAAAGAAACTAGTCTCGACAGACGAGGCATATGAAATTTGCCGTCAAATTACGGCAGAATACGCCAAAACTTTTTATCTTGGCACTTTGTTGATGCCCAAGGAGAAAAGCAAGGCAATTTGGGCAATCTATGCCTGGTGTCGCCTCACAGATGAATTAGTAGACGGTGCTAAAGCCAGGTACACTACCAAAGAAACCTTAGCAGAATGGGAACAGCAGTTAGAATCTGTCTTTGCTGGATACCCCATAGATGATACCGACGTCGCTCTAGTGGACACAATTCAAAAATACCCGATGGGCATCCAACCTTTTCGGGATATGATTGCAGGGCAACACATGGATTTAACCCGCAATCGTTATCAGACTTTTGAAGAGCTTAAGCTATACTGCTACCGTGTTGCGGGGACGGTGGGCTTGATGTCTAATGCTGTATTGGGTATTAAAGCAGATTCCCATGGTGTACCCTGGGAAAAGCAAAAGCCTATCTATGTGCCGACAGAAGAAGCGATCGCTTTAGGGATGGCAATGCAACTGACTAACATTTTGCGGGATGTAGGAGAAGATCTCCAACGCGATCGTATTTATCTGCCCATAGAAGATTTACATGCCTTTAACTACACCGAGCAAGATCTGATGGCTGGGGTGATTGATGAGCGCTGGAAAGCCATAATGAAGTTTCAAATCAAGCGTGCCAGAGAATACTACAAACAGGCAGAAAACGGCATCCGTTATCTAATTCGGGATTCTCGTTTACCAGTTTGGGCTTCTTTGATGCTCTATCAGGGCATACTTAGTGAGATTGAAGCTAATAATTATGATGTTTTCAATAAGCGGGCTTTTGTTTCAAAACCGAAGAAAACTTTAGCTCTACCAATTGCTTGGCTGAGAGCGCAAGTGCTATAGCGATTTATCGCAGTACGTTAGCTGGTTGGGACAAGTATTAGTTAATTACTCGTAAGTAACAAGTAAGAAGTAGCAAGTATAGCAATCGAATTAGATCGCTACTTCTACAACAGTTACGTCAACAGATCCCTTCAATACAGCACCTGGTATTTGTTTAAATGAACTACCCCAATCTGCTTTCTGGTAATCCCATTTGATTGCTGACGGAATTCTGCTTTAATAAGATTAAGACCGAGAAAATGATTAAAAATTGGTTAAATTTTATTAAATTTAAATAAAAATCATGAAAACTAGATTGGTAATTGTCACTGGTGCTAGTGGTGCTGTCGGTAATAGCTTTATCGAACACTTTCTGCAACAAGATAATACAGAATGTGTTGCCGTTTCGCGATCGCCAATGGAAACAGAAGCACTGCACTGCCAAGCGGATTTACTGGATCGAGAATCTGTAGCCCAAGAAATAGCTAAAATAAATTTAACCAACATTGACGACGTAATCTTGGTTCACGGTGTCGGAAAGTTCAAATACGAGAGTGAGTGTGAAATTGCTGCTCTGGGAACAACGGAAGCAGATGTGGACGATGAAATCTTTTCTTCTAACTATCACACTTTCGTGAATGTCGTCGAACCTTTAACTAAAAAGCTGAGTCAGAAACACCAACAGGGTGAGCAAACAACCTTGGCTTTATGTGCTTTTGGCTCAATTACCGATAAATATAAAATTCCCTTTTGGCATTCTTACACCTATGCCAAAGATAGTTTGCGGGAATATATCAAAGAACTAGCAAAATCACCTGAATGGGGTGGATTAATTCGAGGTAGATTTGTCAATGTTAGTACCACCGATACGGGGAATGAAAATAAATTGCGTCCCTATGCCACGGCTGAAGAGAAAAAATACTGGTTAAAACCAGAAACAGTAGTGGAAAAAGCGATCGCAGCACTAGAAAGCTTTACTCCTCTCTGGCAAGAAATTGATGTTTACGAACCCCTACCAGGGTTCAATCCGCAAGAATACTATACAGATTTTCAAAAAATTAAAAGTAAGTGGCAAAGACAAACAGGAATCCGTTGATTCTGCCGATAATATCTGCTTTAATCTTCTTTTTGACTTACGATGCCACTATCAAACTCACACGTCTCTCAACAAAATAACCAATTTGATATTATCGTAGTTGGTTCTGGAGCAGCAGGGTTATATGCTGCCCTATGTCTCCCCTCTCATTTACAGATTGCCATAATTACCAAGGATGCGATCGAGACAGGTTCTAGTAATTGGGCACAGGGGGGAATTGCGGCGGCAATCTTACCTGAAGATTCTCCTCAACTTCATCTAGAAGATACGATTAAAGCTGGTGCAGGGTTGTGCGATCCTGCCGCAGTAGAATTTTTAGTTAACAATGCCTCTGCTTCTATTGAATCTTTACTAGAGATGGGGGTAGGCTTTGATCGTCAGGGAGACAATCTAGCTACTACTAGAGAAGCCGCTCATTCTCATTCCCGTGTGCTTCATTCTGCTGATACTACAGGTAGAGCAATTACTACCACTCTAACTGCCAGAGTTTTAGAACGGACAAATATTCAAATCTTATCTCAAGCATTAGTTTTGAGTTTGTGGCTAGAGAGAGATTGCGCTCCGCGCACCAGCAAAGCTGAACGCTGTCAAGGAGTTAGCCTCCTCTGTAACAATCAAATTCAATGGATTAGAGCCAAGGCTGTAATTTTAGCTACAGGTGGCGGAGGACAAGTATATGCTCGCACCACCAATCCTCAAGTCAGTACTGGGGATGGTGTGGCATTAGCTTGGCGGGCTGGAGCAATTGTTCGAGATTTAGAGTTTTTCCAATTCCATCCCACGGCATTAACTAAAGAGGATGCCCCTAATTTTCTGATTAGTGAAGCAGTCAGAGGAGAAGGGGCACATCTAGTAGATGGCTCTGGATATCGTTTTGCTTTTGATTATCATCCTGATGGTGAATTAGCCCCCAGGGATGTAGTTAGTAGGGCAATTTTTAACCATCTAGAAAAGACTAGTGCTAACCCCAATCGAGCGACTGTCTATTTAGATTTACGTCCCATTCCCACTGAGCGGATTAATTATCGTTTTCCCAATATCATCCAAGTCTGTAAAAATCATGGTATTAATGTATTTAAAGAACCTATTCCCGTTGCTCCTGCTGCTCACTACTGGATGGGGGGAATAGCTACAGATTTGCAGGGACAAACTTCCATACCTGGCTTATATGCCATTGGAGAAACTGCTAGCACAGGAGTTCATGGAGCTAATCGTTTAGCTAGTAATTCCCTATTGGAGTGTTTAGTGTTTGCCGCTAACCTATCTCAAATGGAAATTGAGTCTAATACTAGTAACTATATTGCCAGACCTGCTGAAGTAATTGCTGAAGCAAAAGCCTGGAAGGGTGAAATAGGAACCATTTCCTTAATCAGACAAAGTTTACCCCTATCAATGTGGCACAGTGCTGGAATTTCTCGCTCTCAAGAAATTTTAGATCAAGCAATTTCCCAAGTAAGTTTTTGGCGAGAGAAGTTAGCGGCTTCAGATATCGGTCAATATTTACAAGACTTAACCCCAAACCAAAACAGACGATTTCAATCGCCAAATACAGAAAAGCAATTGAGAATCGCTGCTGAAACCTTTAATCTGGTTGATATTAGCTATTTAATTCTCAAAAGTGCTGCTTGGCGTACTGAAAGTCGAGGGGGACATTACCGTGAAGACTATCCCCAAGCTTCAGCTAACTGGCAATTTCATACCGCAATCGAGGGCAATCACATTTCCTCTTCTGGGAAGTTTGCCCTAAATTCTGTCGAGTTTGTTACTTGAATATCAGTAGACGAGAAAAATCTGGGCTGTCCTATCGATCACATAGGAATTATCGTCAAGCGTGTCTAACTGTTACATTTTATCTATTTACTTCAAGGTTAAAGTATTAGTTGACCAAGGAAAGTGATAATCAAAATCACGACACAGATAAAATAAGCTTTTATGGCTAACAAGACAGAATCTCAACGGGAAAAATGGTGGGTAACTGGAGTAATTTATCAAATTTATCCCTTGACCTTTGCCGATGCTAATGGTGATGGTACAGGGGATTTGCAGGGAATTATCAAAAAGTTAGACTATCTTAATAATGGTCAGATAGATAGCGAAGATTCCTTGGGGATTGATGCAATTTGGTTGTCGCCAATTAATACTTCGCCGATGTTCGATAATGGTTATGATGTCAGCGACTATTATGATATCTGTCCTATATTTGGTACATTAGCTGATTTTGAGACTTTGTTAGCTGAATGTCATCAAAGGAAGATCAAGGTCATCCTTGATTTGGTGGTTAACCATACTTCAGATCAGCACAATTGGTTTCAAGAATCTAGTTCTAGTAAAGATAATCCCAAAAGCGATTGGTATCATTGGCAGGATGCTGAACCCAATGGATCAGTACCCAATAACTGGCTCTCTTATTTTGGGGGTACAGCCTGGACTTATTGCGAAGCGAGAGAGCAATATTACTATCACGCTTTTAATCAAAATCAACCCGATCTCAACTGGAATAATCCTGAAGTTCGACAAGCAGTTTTTGACATTATTCGCTATTGGTTAGACAAGGGAGTGGATGGTTTTCGACTTGATGCTTCCAGTGTTTATAGCAAGGATAAATATTATCGTTATAACCCTGTTAAGTTCGGTACCACAGATAAGAATGACTATAACAACCAAGATCACCTATACGATAAAAATCTGCCCGAAAACCATCACATCATCCAAGAAATCCGTCAGATTATTGATACATATGATGACAGAGTGTTAATTGGCGAAACTTTTATTGACAGTAGCCTATACGAATCCCTCATGTTTTATGGTGTTAATAACGATGAGCTACATTTGGCTTTTAATTTTGAATTTACCTTTAGTCCTTGGTATCCAGGTTATCTTCAGCGGGAAATAGCCAGAAAAGATTTATTGACCCCCAAAAATGCCCACCCAACCTACTTTTTGGACAATCACGATATTCCTCGTCATTTATCTCGTTGGATTGAATGTAGCTTATGTACCAATCCAGATGCGATCGCCAAATCCGCCGCTACTTTACTGTTTACTGTTAGGGGAACTCCTGTGCTGTACTATGGTCAAGAAATTGGTATGGTCGATAATCTGGATATACCTCCAGAAAAGCTCAAAGATAGAGCTATAGAAAAATGCGAAGATGGTGAATCACCTCCTCCCAGAGATGGTTGCAGGACTCCTATGCAGTGGGATGATTCGCTGCACGCGGGGTTTAGTTTTGGTCAGGATGTTGAACCCTATTTACCAGTAAATAGTAATTATCAGGAAGTAAATGTTAGCCGACAGCTAGAGCATCAAGACTCTATTTTTAACTTTTATCGACGTTTGATTAAGATTAGAAAGCAAAGTAATGCTCTGTTGCACGGAAGCTGGAAAACTCTAATTCATTATCCTTATGAGCATTTAGCCTATGTGAGAGAAAGTAAGACAGAGAAAGTTTTGGTGATTATTAATTTCTCTTATGAAAAGCCTTTGGAAGTTGATGAAAAGATTGAACCAGAAAATTGGCAGGTGCTAATTTCTAATGTTTGGCAAACTATGGAAGTGATTGATCTGCCTACAACATTACAGCCTTTTGAAATTACTATTCTCCAAAAAATCTAACTTCCTGCTTTTGATTGAAAGCTGATTATTGATCAATTCCAGGAGTAATTAAAATGATCCCCATGAGGAAGCGATCGCTTTAAGCTCGAAGCTAGTCTGAGAAAATCGTTAGAATAGGGATATAAGTTCTATTTTTCAGCCTAAGTGTTGGAGAACAAGAATTTATTTAATCCAGGGCGATCGCTGAACAACTCTCTATCAACAATCTTATAATCATCGTTAAATAATTCAGACCAAGCCTTAAATAGTTTTAAGACAATAGTTTTAAGACAATTCTCAGCAACATCCTGGAGCAGTTTCAAATCTGGAGGTGTTACTTTGCATGAAACTATTCTGGTTACTGGTTCTAGAGGTCAAGTTGGCAGCGATTTAGTTCCTGCCTTACGCCAGAGATTTAGTGAGGCTCAGATTATTGAAAGTGGTCGTCGAGAAATTTCTCCCACAGAAAATAATGGATTTCTCTACGAAGTCTTGGACGTAACCGATAGCAAGGGTTTGGAAACTATTATCAAACAATATCAAGTAGATACAATCTATCACTTAGCAGGGGTGTTATCGGCAAAAGGTGAGCAAAATCCTCAACTTTGCTGGCATGTTAACATCAACGGACTGAGAAATATATTAGAGGCAGCCAAATCTCATCAACTAAAAGTTTTCTGTCCTAGTTCCATTGCCGTATTCGGCGCAAATACTCCTAAATTTCAGACTCCTCAAGTGACCCTGAAAAATCCCTCAACGATTTACGGGATTACCAAGGCGACAGGGGAATTACTTTGTCAATATTACGCTCGTCAATTTGGGGTTGATGTTCGCAGTCTGCGCTTTCCAGGAATCATTAGTTATAAAACCTCTCCTGGGGGTGGTACAACCGATTTTGCGGTAGAAATATTTTCGGAAGCCATAAAGAAAGGTAGCTACACCTGTTTTGTGCGCCCAGATACCCGTCTACCCATGATGTACATGCCAGATGCCATTAGAGCGATCCTGGAGCTAATGGAAACAGAGCCAACAGCAATCACAGTTCGCTCTAGCTATAACATCGCCGCTGTCAGCTTTTCCGCAGCAGAATTAGTTGCCGAAATCCAGAAGCATCTCCCCGATTTTACCTGTGACTATCAACCCGATTTCCGTCAGGCGATCGCCGATTCTTGGCCTTCGGTAATTGACGATACCCAGGCGCGTCATGATTGGGGTTGGCA
>JAAUYH010026618.1_pt1 | contig 15159 bp, 12 predicted proteins | sample 7278061 | NCBI WGS metagenome assembly JAAUYH01 (sample SAMN14350203, study PRJNA611818) | marine sediment metagenome | isolation source: surface marine sediment (0.6m) | place: French Polynesia: Moorea | collected 2018-08
AACATCTCGAGCGAGTGGTCTACTCCAATGAGCAGCAATTTTTTGAAGAGTATTCGTTTTCCATTTAGCAGTTCACATGTAAGTCAATAATCCCAAATTTGCTTTTTAAAATGCACCAGACGATATTTGATCTATTTGCGTTTTATGTATTTTCATAAAATAAATGTGTGCTACTTATGATTAGGTTAGTGTATGATGTCATCCAGAAAAATTCAAGTAGCCAACAGCAAGTGTAATTATTGGCCAAACAAAAGTTACTAGCTCGGCGAATTCAAGAAATACTATTTTGTTCGCCTTCGAAAGTCTTTCGTGGCCTTGAAAATCGAACAGAAAATCAAAGCCTAGCAAAATATCAGAAATGAGAAGAAAATAAATACATTGTGATATATTTCGTCCTGGTACATATGCATACTTCTCTTGAATGGCTGTTGTAGTTGAAGGACATGGAAGGGGGATTGCATTTATTCTACAGATTTTGTGATTGCAACTTTTATGCTCATCTTCTTTTCGATAACCATTTGACCAATCAAAGTATTTAATGGTCATAATTGAAAAGAAGTCAACATACGATAACATTGTGGAAGAAAGGATTTATGTATTTTTACAGCTTTAGTAGAGATGCTTCTCATGTTAAAGTGGTGACTCTCGATAAATTTTTACCATTTCGTATCGTTGATGTTACTTCGTAATTTTATTCTCGATACTCTGGTACTGCTGGCCCGCATATCTTGTTTTCTTGAGCTAAGTTACATTATTCAAGTGAGAAAGAATCCTAGAATGCATAAAGAGCTTAGAATAATTAATTTCCTGATATGCATGGCCTATTCAGCAAATATTGTAATTTATCCCACCATGTATTGCTTGAGAATTTGTTCCTTTGCATCTTGTTTGTTCACTGAAATCAGTCGATAAAATACAAAAGGCTTTCACTCAATTTCTTGGAAGGCATCCTGTTCAAGGAACATCTATGTTTCCAAAAATGTCAGCCTATGTCTATTGCAAGTGAGTTTCAATCGTATTCTACGATATTCCTGAGAAAAAATCCACTGTAGACAGGGTTTTTTGTATTCAAGTGCAAGCTTCAACTGGTGAGCGAGCCATTGAAGTTAGTCACTGTTGTATTGAAGTGCGCAGAAGCCTCAGTGTGAAGCATTCAGTGCTACGTATTCCACTGTATCCGTCCATTGAGATCATCGATTTCAAAGCCCTTTATCATTTTTCGGAAGAGACAAGAGCTTCAACAGTGCACGGTTCGTTATCTTTTGTGGCGCAACAAGAGCCCCGTACACTGATGAACGAGAACTAGCTTTTACAAATACCTGCGTAATAGTTCTACTCACCTCTTCTCTTCGAGCTTCCTTATGCAAAATTTTTATTGAAACGGGGATTCGTCTTGCACTTGTTCGGTTTTGCTCTACCTGAAATCGAACGATAAATTTTTGTATGAATTTGTAAAGCTAGCTTCCGGTCAATCTATTTACTCTTCTATTAATATATTAATATTGGTATCTTAATCCTAGTTCTTCAATGCTTTTCGAACCATTGTTCCTCAGTTTTATCACACTCTGTCCTTCAGCACTAAGTCATAGATCCAACTAGCCTTTTCTATTCTTCCGTAAAATTCAGGTTGACACGCCATCGTCTTCAAAAAATTGCTCGAAGGAAGTTATATTAGTCAACGTTTGATTATTAGCAGTGGCTAACTGTGAATAGAAACCGCCGTTCGGTAGAATTGTTGGCACCTCGTAAATTGCACATCAAATGATGATAGGAAATATGAAAAGCGTAAGTTAAATGCATAAGAGTTCTTGAATACGAGTTCAAAAATTTCTCCTGCTTATTAGGCATCATTGCCTTGAGATAACATCTAATACTTGTTATTCAAAGAAGAATCTCGGTTGTATAGGATCGTATAACATTAAGTGATGAGAATATGAGACTCACTTACTGCCGATATCAAGGGGTGTACGCCATTAATTTGGTCACATGCAGAGATCGTAGTAAAACGTTATGCATATATCAGTCTTCTATCTGAATTTCTTTCTACGAAGCAGGCATATCATGCTTTCTCGGTTTATAATCCCCGAAAACTACTTGCATCTCGCAATTTTTCCATAATCAAAACGAAATCAACATCTGCTAGTATTGGTGTGTTACATTAAATTTGATCTCCGTAAGGAATGATACAAGTAAACTGTTGTCACTCATTTTGTATTGCAGGACCACAAAATCATTGATGAATCGATGTTTTTACTTCCCGAGTAAAGTACAGAAACAAAAGAAAATACTGTATGCTCCGTAGCTAGAAAAAACATCACCATTTCTTGTCCTAAATGCGAACGGGATATACCCCGAAAGTATTATTTCGCATATTTTCCTGAATTGAGTCGACGTGAGAGAACTCTTTCGGATCATCGGGGATTATGTCTTAGGTACGAGCGACGACACTTTTTGAGTAGTAGGACTGCATTTCGCTATTTAGTACCAAATTTCTAATCGCTGTCATATTGTCATTTGCTGCGCATTCCGGCAAAGACGCAAATTTTTGCAATTGTCTGGCACGAAGACAGATGCATGATGGTGTACTCTGAATTTCCTGCTTGTGTCCTCCCAAGAGACGTCACAACCTTCGCGCGAAAGACTTGGAGCCAAAAAATGGCCGCATTACTTTTCTCTCTGTGTCCATGGGGACGGCTCTTGTACGATATCAGTTTCATCCATTGGGCATGTCACTATACCGAGGTGTTTCCGAGATTCTGCCTTCTTCTTCCTAAACCGCCACTGAAATATCGTAGCTAATGGGTGCATACGTGGTTCATCATTTCAAATTCAGATCAATTGGTGGTGCGGTTAAGTTCGTAAGAAGTGAAGTGCAAATATCCTTGCGATAATGCGCATCTTAATATACAGGAATTCGGAGCCACCTTTTAGAACTGAAATCGAATATTCCATTCCGAGTAGCGTCACCAGTACTAAAAACTGGACCTCTGTCTTATTTCTGACTCAAAAATACTGTGCCCTTCGGTGCTGCTGCCACATACCTTCGACAACACATTGAGATAGATCTCAGGCGAACTGCGCTATTTTCTGTCTCCCGATCCACAACGATTTGGTCGACTGGATGGATAATTGCCGCCTTAAGGTAGGCTAGAACACTAAATTCACTCCTTTCCTCCTTTTATCCAATTATCTTGAACTTTAATTTTTTTTTCCCTTTAAATTCCTTTTATTTAGCCTCCTTTCATGTTCTTCTATTGATTTTCTCTTCTTTTATTTCTAATTTCGACGATGGAAACAGACCGTTGCTTACAAATGCACCCGAGTCTGAACTTTTCATGAGTTTCTCGAAATCTTGAATTCTGTAAGTAGGGTTCAAGTAATTCTATTGTTTGATTAGATCTCGCAATAATATAAAACTATAGGCTAAAAGCTAAATTTTGACGCAAGGTGAATATTGATTGGCTGTACAAAACACTTTGAGAATGTCTAACGGCTGTTACTCAGGCCAAAGAGAGACTGATAACCATCACTCTGCGATATTTCTTGTGACCAGTCCACGTACCGAGTATCCTTGACAGAAACCAATCCATTACCACGCCGGAATTAAACTACGTAGTTTGCTTGGTTGGGTCCCTCCTTGCAGGACAATAACTGAGGCTTTGAAATAAAATACGAGAGGGAGAAAATTGTTTGCATCAAAAGGGTTCTATCATTTTTATCGGAGAAAAAAGCAAATAACCCGTACCAATTAGAATCGTGTTCTAAAAATATTGACAGCAATGATGTATACAATTTATTAATACAGAAAAGTATGAACCATTCATTCCTTAATTGCCATTGGGCACTGAGTCAACCAGCAATTCTTTGACCAATAGAACGGGTTGGGCTAACTACACAACTGATGTGCGATATCCCAGTGTATATATCATTTTACATACTAATTCTAAAACAACACTATTGCTGTCTGGGTATCTTGAAGATCAACATTAAAAATTAGTGTAAGACGCAATACGTGTGCTTCAATGTGCGGATGGCGAAGGGGCCACGACCAAGCAAACTACGGTAAGAATCTCAACAACCGGTATCGTGCTGAGGCATTTTAATGACTGCTTACAGGGCTACGCGCTTCTAGTTTGAAGATTCGTGACAGATCCTGCTCCTTTAGACTGTGCCTCGTAGCTGCGTCAAAACAGTTTTGTTTCTTTAAATCCACGTCGTCGCCGTCTGAATCGCTGACTTCAACGCCAGTGCGAAGCCGTCCAAAAGCTTCATTTCCCAACTCAAAGTGGCTTCTGCGACAATCTTCCGAATCCTAATCAAGACTCTGCTGGTCGGTCTTTCATTCTCCTACTTACTCCTCATCAACTTTTCAGTGAAGGTGATCTCAACCTACGTATCATCGCTAGTATTGTGTGAGATGAACTTGACATTATTTGTAATGACTGCAAAGTGTCCGAACTGGTCACTTTCTCTGGCTAATTTTTAGATCACACCGTCGCATTCGTCCGTGTCAACGAAAATGAGCCACTTCCTATCATATTTGCGGCTGGAGAAGAGGAATTCTGCAAATCTTCGTATACCCTGTTCAACAGAGCGAGATGACGGACGGACAGAGTTTGAAATAATCCGATTGCTAGCGATTGTTGTATCGGTGCAATATATGATTGTGATTTCAGTCAATTTTCCTGGGCAATCGCTGATTGAGATTGCAATACTTATACTGTGGTTGCAGTCGGAGTTTAAAGCTAATCAACTAAAGTTTGTTTCTTTGGACTGTTAGCTTGTTTTATTTCCCAGTTTTTTGAGTACGAATGCTGCAACGTTTACTTCTCTTCCGATCAGACTAATCATTTGCATCGGCGTCGCTCCGTACCGTATGTAGTGTGTAAACCAAATATCGAGCTTCTACTTAGAGTTTTGTAGTGCAATTTCATTGCAGTCACAATCAACAGTGCAATCTTATATTGCAATACATCGATTGCAATCGTAAAAAATCCAATCGGATTGTTTCAAACCCTGCGGACGGAGCACCGTTTAACGAGTTGTCCAGCTATGTAGATGCCACAAGTGTGCGAGAAGATGAGTCGAGAAATTTGCGTGAATTGGAGAGTGGCTATCTCTATCTACCTCGTAACTTCCTCCCTAAAGACCCCTAGGATCAATTCTTGGCCGGAGACCTGCGTGCCAATGAAAATGGTAACCTTATCGCAATCCACACCGCTTTTGTTAGGGAACACGACACTGTCGCAGCAGAAGTTGCTGAAGCGTTCCCTAAATTCGATGATGAGAAATATGCCAACTCGCTCGCCACATCGTTGCTGCCGAGATTCGAGCTGTCGTATACCAAGGATCCATTTCAGCTTTGACTGGAAGCACACTCGCCCGATACACTGGGTGCGAACCTAACGTGAGGGCTGCTATACCGAATGAATTCTCGACTGCTCCTTTTGTGTGGCCACACCCTCCTCAACACGACTGTCAACTCCATCCTAACTGACGGTGTGACCAGGAAGCGCTCGCTGCGAGAGTCCTTCCTCTCGCCGACGGCATTCGAGGAGAACACCCTTGAAGGACTATTCCGAGGAATGCTGGGAGGCATTACAGCAGAATTCGTTAATGGGATCACCGGCGAGTTGCGCAACTTCTTGATTGATGAGCTTAAGATCGAGGAGCCTCTCGATCTACTTGCATTGAATAACCAGCGCGGCCACTATCATGGCTTCCTATTGTGCGATGTAGTAAGTAAGCAGTTTGGCCTTTCTCCATTCACTTCATTCTCAGATATTCCTTCGAACCCAGACGTGGCAGACCGATTGTCGAGAGCGTACAAGAGCGTCGAGGATATTGACACGCGGATCTGCATCATCAGTGAGGACCACGGGCCAGGTAGCTCTCTGGGCTTCTTACTCAACACCATTGTTCGCAGTGAGTTCACGCGACTTCGTGACGGGGACTCTTTCTACTTCGAAAGCCGCCGCTAATTCACTCCTGAGGAGCGCCACAGAATCGCTACTGTTCAAAATCTCGTCGGACCTAACAACCGACTGGGCTCTATCATGAAGACGATCATAGCTCGCAACTCGGAGATTGCCGAGACTAAGATCAATAACCCGTTCTTTGTCATGTAAGCGTACGCTAGCAAATTCCGGCAAGAAGACAACAGTTCTCGGTGTGTTGAGAACAATTTTTACCACGATCGCTTTGTGTCAGAAACGTATCCTTCTATTGTAAAAAGCTTCCGCAGTTCCAACAAACTTGGATGTTCTTTCGTTTGTTTGCATGTGATCTCGTCTTTTAATTGTCAGTGTCAAGATAGTTTGACCAGTTCGGGCATCCAAATTTCATGCATGTTTGAAGCTGTTGCAGCCAGTTTAATCATCAATCATTATGCGTTTCCGTAGAAGAACCAAAGCCTTTGCAAGCTGTAGTGACTACTCAACGGACGTTGTACACGCGGATTGGCAGCGAAGGGGTCAACGTGGGAGGAGAGCAAACAATCCGTATTGGTGCGTTGGCAACAAGCAAACGGGACCTACGAACAAATTTCCACTGCTTTTGTCCGCTAAATAGTGAAAAGAAACAGAATGAGATGACACTGTAGGATTTATCGAGCAGGCCCGAGAATAAAGCATCAAATGCGGGCCCCCGCCAAGTGCTTGATCTGTGTGTTTCGTGATTTGATTTCGTAGGCAAACTGCATTTTGCCAGACAGTTTCTGAAAAATAACAAGGTAGATTCTGAATGAAAGGAAGATCACTTGTCAAGCCCCGATACCTACAATTTTCTGATTCTACGCTAATATTTACTTGTGATTTTCAGGATCACTTTCTTTCGTGCCGCTCGAACTTTTCTTTCGGATTCTTTCCGAGACCTGCTGGAAGAGGACACTTGTTGCATAAGCGGATAAGAGTACTATGATCGAAGATCAACTGAAGGAATTGCAGAACCTGCTCAGTCAATATCAAGTATCACTCGGTCCTCTGTTGCAAAATGTGAGAAAATACGTCAAAGATGCAAGTGACACGCTAAGTGTCACTAGTGATACTGGCTGGGTCTCTAATGCTAGCGAAGGAATACCAAAAATGCGATTCCATTTGGACTACTTAGTTTTTGGATACTACACAAATGAGGGACAAAGCTATCAAAATAAATCTCGAAGTAATCCTCTCGATATTGAATTGTATGATGTCATCGTTGGCAGCGATTTGACTAAAGAGTATGCACCTCCATGGTCGAAAGAAGAACCTGTACTAGTTCATGAACGCGAGAACGTTGTGAACATTGTTATGTCACCATTCACCGCAGTGTTGGGTACGGCGAGTGGATTTAACTGTTTCTGTGAGAATACCTTTTACAAATTGGATTTCGAAGAGTTTCGTATGGTCAGGATCCGCTACCCTCACGATCCATCTGAAATCGATCCATTTTGGGTGAAAGGAATCGTAATACCTAAAACGTATCCCCAGGAAAATTGCAGCAAACTATGCAAGGAGATCAAGTCTAATGGTTTTGGTCTGAACGTGAATCATTATGTTTCTTCAGGCATTGGAATAAGCGAAAACTGTAGTGTGGACATTCACTAACCCCCAGAAGAGATCATTGAACTAACAGAACACAATAGACATCCTACGTTTATGACGAAACATTTGGACTTGTTATCGGTTGATCAAAATTCAGATGATGTAATGATCCACGAACCACCAAAGTTTCAGAAGATCCCCGAATTTCACTACGCTCCCTCCAGATCTGGAACTCGAAGCATACCAGGATTGTTGGCAAGGAAAAAACATGGTCCCCCGCTCTTGTTGATATTGGCTATTGCCTTATTCACTGTTCCAGGAGTGATTCAAGGAGTTTGGTCAGAAGACGGAAGGGTGGGCGACATAGTCAACGCTTGCATTGGTGTCGGATCTGTTTTAGTAAGTGTCTTATTCTCTGTATTGTACTGCATGTTCAATACAACCGTCTTCTCTGTCCGTTCATTCTCTGTCAATGCACTCAAAGGGGAATTCCTTGTAACAAATGATTTCGCAGCAAGAGTGCTGCTGTCCGACGACGTGAAAAAATTAGAATCAGTTTCGTGTGACCCTCGATTGCCCAAACGATTGATTGCTAATATCAGTAACTGCGCTGTCAGATCGCCTAAAGGAGGATGGCTGGCAATTGGTAAATCAATCAAGTATGACCAGATGATAAATCACGGATACTACATAATCAAGGAAAAATGGATGGTCCTTGACCTAATCGAATGTAGCGTGCTAAAGTGCGTTAAACAAAAAAATGATAAAATCGTTCATATTATACGAGACGCTAAGCAGAATTATTTATTCGAACGAGTTCATAGTTTCGAAGGAGACGAGGTATTCGCAGGGTTTGGCCTGAATCAATAGTAATGCATAGTGCAATTAAATGAGACGTACAGGTGGACATTTCGCAGTATTGCGACCTTAGAGACGTTCTAGTGAAACATATTCATTGATAACGTTAACAAGCTATTTGGCAAACTAAACATATTTCGGTATTCTTTTGAATTCTTCTACGATTTCGCATTTCTATTGTTTCCTAATAGAACAGTAGAAACACTTGCGAGGGAACCAAAGATTTTTGTCTTAATACCTATAAACATCGAGTTGATTTTCTTGTAGTTTTCTTTTTCGACTGTTTAGATTTCTGTAAGGGAGACCAAGCCCAGCTAGTCAATCTTGCTGGGACATCAAAGTGAACATAATATTTTCTGATATAATCTACCTAATTTACACTTATTCAGTCAACTGTACTTAAGGGGGATAAAAAAGGCTCGCGCACGCTCCACACATTGCGCAGGTATTATAGAATTTGGATTTGATCTTAAATTCACCTACGCATTCGGAACTGATCACTCGGCAGTTGGATGTACCACTCGCCTCGTCGCGGGGTGTGTTTATTCCGGCCTTGACTAATTCCGTCTGTGAAAGAGGCTTTACACTTTATTCGAGACCTTGGAACTCATCACAAGGGTTGTTGCATTACTATTCAGTACTCTACGCTCCTTAAACTACAACAGCAAGATAGCTAAGCATCTGCAAATTTCAAGCCTCAGGATGTTGTAAAGTACTTTGCAATATCTCCTTGAGTTCCGCCGAAACATTTAATCACGAGAATAAGTCATGATTGTGACACCTATGAAATTATGCTATCAACGTACCTCTCAGTTATGTTACTTTCAAATATCTCCACGGGCATTGATAAGTTATGCGGACACACGCAATCTTGTTCCGAATAATGATGTGGTAGCTCGTCTTCGAACCTGTGTGGAGTTCGTTTCCGGCATATCGTAGGGGAGATTTCATATACGTGGAGTAAATGGCGATACAATGTACAGGAATTGAAATCGAGTCCACAAGCTTTTTTTCACTCGTCTAAGGTTTTTGAAATTTACATCTAATTTTTCAGTTCACGTCAGCTTGAAGGAAGATTCTTTTCGTGAAAACTCGTTTAAGGTAGCTATGAACCGCTACTTTGGCAATCACGCAGGATTGATGCTTGGACTTGTCGCTCACCACCCAAGACAGGATCACGAAAGAGAATCACACTAAATCCGTATAGGAGGCCGCTGATCTTGTTGTATTCCTGGATTTAAAGAAATCATCGGTAGATGGTGAAGGAGGACAAATAGCTGTAGATGAAAGAGGATGCGTATTTCTGCAGATTTGTTTGTCTGATCAATGGTTATGCACGCCAACTTAGTGAGAATAGACCCGGGATCTCTGTTGGCTTGGAGCTCCGCGACAAGATATTGGTTAATCCTACCATACGAACCCTATACACTGTTTTAATTTATTTGAGAATTTTTAAACCCTTAAGTTTCGCCTGACTTTAATATTTCAGCTTTCGTATTACAACATAGACTAATTTTACCAGCGTTTTGAAGATGAATTTTTATGATGGTTATTCAAGTGTCATGAAGAAACAAGCATTCCTTCAAAGAATCATGTGACGATCAGAAAGGTAACGGTACTTCAGATGAACAGGTGCAGCAAAGACATGTGACCTAGAAGTACTAAGTTGGCCCTCATTACCTGAAATTGATCTTGCAGTAATGTCTTTCTGAATTGCCTGATTCGGTTACGTCGTAAAGAGGTAATACTTGAATCGAATCAGTAGATAAATCGTCAGAGCTGATCTTGCTCAGTCAATCCTTTCATGATGATCAAAAAGCAGCGTGAATTGCTTCAACTGTAAATACTGAAGCAGTGGACTACAATATCATGAATAACTGATACGTATTAATGAAACATGAAGAAAAGAAATTCACCAAAAATATCAGTCTCTTTCATTTTTTTCAGAAATAGCGAAGAAAACAATACTGAGTACTAAATGTGGACCTCGGGCAATATATTTTGTTTGAAGTCGCAATGGAAAAAAGTAAGTTATTCAAGTATCTAGAATATTCTCAGTTAAATATAAAGTTTCAGTAAATGTTAGGATTGCTGTAGTTGATCATTTTCTGGAAACTGACAAAATAGAAAATCTAATCCAAGTAGAAACCAGATTGAATTAGTGTCTTCTCGTTGTGAGCTCGGATGAATAAATATCCATATTATTCAAATAAATCTGAATGGAATATATGTTTTGAAGGCTAAGGAAGAACAACGTTCGACAAGGAATTGAGCGAAATGAAGGATAAGAATGAAATCAGATAAATTCGCAGTAAAAGATCTTCTACTTTATCAATGAATAAGTTACGCTTGAACGATTCAGAACTGGTTTGCACTACTACAGTATCTCGTATTCACACATGTCTTCCAACCTTGACTTAAACGAAGAATGGATTGTTGATCTCCCTCGCAGGGATCTTCGAGTTGCGTGTAATGATCAGCTTCATGATATTGCCGAGCTGGTTGTTACGACCCACCAGTGTGCGGATGGTGGCGATCTTTCGCCTTTGGTCCGGTGTGAAGTATCGGTTCCTCTCGAAGTAGAAGCGATCGCCATCACGAAGGCGAGTGAATTCGCTGCGCACGATGCGGTCGAACAGAGCACCCAGGGAACTGCCAGGCACGTGGTCCTCGCAGATTCCACAGATCCACGTGTCCACATCATTAACGTTGCGGTATGCTGCTTTCAGGCGTGCCACAACTTCCCGGTTCGACGAAATTTGTTCGAATGAAGTGAACGGAGCAAGGCCGAACTGACGACGCACGCGGTTGCACACTGGCAAACCGTGGTCACGGCCACGTTGGATGTTGAGGGCGGGAAGATCGAGCTGTTCCTCGCTCTTGGGTTCGTCAATCAGGAAGTTTCGAACCTCACCCGTGATTCCGTTGTCCACCTCCGAAGCGAAACCTCTCATCATTCCGCGGAACAGACCCTCGAGCGTGTCTTCGAGGAACGCTTGCGGCTTGAAGAAGGCATCACGCAGCGCACGGCTGTTTGTCGAGCCGTCAGGGCGGATCGAGGTGACTGTGGTGTTGAGCAAGGTGTGGCCTACACGGAATGCGGCAGTCGAGAATTCATTCGACACCACCGCTTGCACGCTCCTATTGTACCTCCTGTAGGGCGTAAGTTTTCTGCCGGTCAAGGCTGGAATAAACTCGTGGTACACGACGGCCTGCATCTCGGCGGCCACGATGTGACGAGCGAGCTGATAGATTTGCTCGTCGTTGAAGGCGGGATAGGCGGCGGCAACCTCAGCCGCAACCCTGTTGTGCTCCCTGGCGAAAATCGTGTGCAACGCGATGAGGTTGACGTTTTCGTTGACGCGGGCGTCTCCGGCCTCGAATTGGCCTTTGCTATCTCTGGGCAGGAAGTTGTTGGGGAGGTCAAGGCGTCCACCCTTCCGTTCGCGCAACCCCTTCGCCTCGTCGTCGCCCACAGCATACACACTCGCGGCGTCCACATAGCTCGACAGCTCGTTGATGGGCGCTCCGTTCCTCTTCGCAGTACGGAAGAGCGGGATGAATTGGGACTCGGTGAACACGGGGTCGTTCGGCGGCACGGCGATGGGTAGCGCGGGATTGCCTTCGGTGGGAATGAAGGTGACGGTGTGGTCGATGAGTTGGCCGAAGAAGGTGACAAGCTCGGACATGCCACGATCATTTGGGATGGTGGCCGGCTCCTCGCACACAATGTTGGAGACAGTGCGAGGGTTGGGGCCGGCGAGACCATTGGCGAGCGGCCTGAGGGGGCGTGTCAACAGCAGGAAGGGTTGGTCGGCGGCACCCTGGTTGGGGCGTCGCAGATTGTTGCAAGTTCCACTCTGGGTGCGGAACTGGCTCCTGCGAATGGGACGGCACTGACGTCGCAGGTTGAGTCTGCGAGTACGGCGGCGACGTCGATTAAGATCCCTAAAGCTGGCGAAGGGTCGGCCTGCACGGTTTCTCTGACGCATGGTCATTGTGGGGGAAAGGCTCTGCACAACGGTGGGACGAGCGGAAGTGGAGAGGGCGAAGCATAGTAAAGTAGCGACGAGTAAGACGAAGCGGATCATTCTGGTAGGTGGTGGATGAGTTGTGTTTGGCTGAAGATCGACTCGATGGGGACCGAGATGCGCTCTTATAGCAGATTGCGAGCGATGCAACTAAGTGGTCTTACTACGTCGGATGAACAAGAACATGCATATTGGTTGTTCAAAGTACTTGAGGGTCCGATAATCACTGGCAGTCCGAAGAATGACAATGCCGAGGGCGAAAAGACGATATTTCGATTAACAGTAATTAAGGCTTGAACAAGGTAGAATGAAGGACAGCGTTGTGTGAGCGGTAGGAATAGAGAGGATACGGGCCTTGTGGGTCGTATATCGAGCGCTTTCGGGAGTGAGTTTGCAACAAGGGAATGAAACAATATCAAAAAGAATCCGAGAAATTGCGTGATAATGTGATGAACACACAGGTTTATTAGAAATAGTGTTGAGATAGGCAAGGCTGAATCAAATTTCAACTTGAATGTGAGGAAGCTGCTGTACAATGCATTCTCTATATGTCTGCGATTCTCAGATATTGCTCCAAGAGAATTATTATATCTAAGTGGATTGAGCAGAGGAAGAACTAAAATGACCAACTTAACTTCAGAAAGCCTAGAATAATTGATGTGAATAAAGCCAATTTTCGAGTCTACATCTTGGGCGGATCACAGTCGCCACAGAAAACGATACCACCAATTGATCGGACTTCATAAATAAAACGAGTTGATAGCTGATGCATTCGAAGCCTATAATTTCTTCTGTGTGTTTGATGTTAGGAGCATGATAGGAGTAATTTTTCTTGGCTAAAAGCATTTTCTATTTATTTTATTATCGGGCAAATAGGTGCAGAACACTACCTTGGCCTTTTCCTGATTTATTGAATCGTGGTTTGCCAAGTGTGAATCTTTGAATAACAGCTGCGTTTCCCCTCACCTATGTACTTATTCGATAATTCTTCCAAAAGATCTGAATGGGCGACATATCCATTCTTCAAACCAAATGAATCTCGTGCACAATTTCAGTTAAAGTGCATTTCGTCTTGTCTCGTCCGTACCGTTACCGTACGCAGATCTTCCAGTTGAACTGCAACGTACTGTCGATTGTCCTCGTTTGAGCTCCGAACAGGCTATTGAGAGCTACAATTTCACCTAATGTATGTAGAAACGATGAAGAGAAGAATTGATTTCTCACGTAAATAATCTTGTATTTTATGGAAGTGAATCTATTCCAAAATAATTCGAAATGTGATTTTTAATTCTGTGCTCTATTTAGAATTAATACAGGTATTCTACTTGGATCCATGAAATAAAAAGGAATTTAGAATATATTATTTTCTATATTTGCTGCAGTGTGTTATCGTCTCATTCTATTTAATTCATTGCATGAGCATTGCCAAACATCACTCTTTAAACAGTAATTGTGAGTCTTTCCCCCTATTATACAGTATATGTTTGTATTAGACGACTGTCACTAAAGATCCCAATGAGCGGCCTACCCTTCCCTAGATTCACATGAATCTCGTGCACGATTGCAGTTGGAGGAAATTTCGACCTGTTTCGTTTCTTCCACATTGTTGCTTAGCACAGATCGTATAGTTGTGCCGGAAGGTGACAACAACTGTCAACATATGAGCTCCGAATCACCTATGGTGATGTTTTATTTCTCCATACCCATCTAGAACGGCATTCCTTGAACAGCTATTCGTAAAATCTTGCTTCAGATGCACTTTACGTACACATCCATGAGTTCGCTGTGGTACATCCTCGTAGAACTTCCTTCCTGCCTTGTGTCATCATACATCACTGTTTCATACGACGATGGTCGATTCGAGAAATATGGATTGTTGTACGAAACTGTATGATATCAGTAGTTTCTCTCGCGCTTCACAACAGCTTGAACTATATGAGTGGTTGATGAATGTGACCAAACAGTCTCAGGTAAAACCACTGCGATACGTTGACGACATTTTCGTCGACAACGGTAAATTTGTATCGAATCTTAAAAACAAAGAAAGCTTTATACGAGAATTTTCGTCGTACAATAGAGGCGTGAAAAACCAAAATGTCACTGGCAGTCACTCTACTCCAGTATGCAGATCCATCGATGGTTAACGGTCAAATAAAGGTTCTTAAACGAGGAGATTTATGTGCCATTTTGTACTGTACGGTATGTTTCTCAATGCTTGGCTGTTAATCATATTTTTGTTATGGGACTTCTAGGGAGTCGGAGGAAAATTGCGCAACACCATTCTGCGAGGAGAATAGATTCCGTGCGACATTTACAGATGAACACGAAAAGCTATGCAGTGCAAACCAAATGTAACTAATCAAATGCCATCCCGAGGTAGTACATTGTAGCTATTTGCTCCATAACAGATAAATGGCTAATGCTTTTAGCCATGAAAAGGTACAACCTCGATATTGCTAACCTCAAAAATATAGAAGCAGTTGAAAGCAGTGCTCCTCTCAGTTTCGTACTCGTTTTTGCTGGTGGGTCTCAACAATGAGTGGTATCCTTTTCTCTGGGGACTGTGTTCCGCAAACATATAGAGAATGCATTGTACAGCAGCTTCCTCTCATTCAAGTTGAAATTTGATTCAGCCTTGCCTATCTCAACACTATTTCTAATAAACCTGTGTGTTCATCACATTACCACGCAATTTCTCGGATTCTTTTTGATATTGTTTCATTCCCTTGTTGCAAACTCACTCCCGAAAG
>JAAUYH010059907.1_pt1 | contig 15158 bp, 8 predicted proteins | sample 7278061 | NCBI WGS metagenome assembly JAAUYH01 (sample SAMN14350203, study PRJNA611818) | marine sediment metagenome | isolation source: surface marine sediment (0.6m) | place: French Polynesia: Moorea | collected 2018-08
CAGTGATTTCCAATATTTCTGAAATATTCGCCGAAATAAATCTTAAAAATGTTGAACCACAATAGCCATGGTTGTCACCAGTTGGTCCTGCGAAATACAAAGTACATGAAATTCGATAATTTGCTTCCCATCCGTTATATTCATTTATATTTTACAGTAATCATCAATGTTTCTGTAGCTCAAGCTATAATTCACGATAAAGCGGCAACTTTGAATTAGATTTTAAACTTTAGACGATCTACTGCTGAAATCTAAAACGAGAAATAAGTGTGCTGATGCTTTGAAATACGATTCTAATCGCTTTAGGTTTCAGTATAATTCGCTTCAGAACTATTTTGCAGTTTTCTACATGTACAATTGAAAAACCATGGTGTATTGATGCATTCTTTAAGGCTTTGATACTATTGACTGGCATTAATTTTGTGAATTGATTGATAGACTTACTAAATTTAGCAAGTTCATTGTTTCAAATATTTCGACAGATTCTTCTGAGTCCTTGATTGAATTTTTCATATTATTATTATTATATAAACATTTAGAAGGGCGAGTTTATTCTCGAATTGGCTAAGTAAGTTAAAGAGTAATTTCATTTCTGAAGTAGGAAAGAAAAATATGCAACACAAAGACTTAAACTCAATTTCGGCTTTAACATATAAAGAGAATTAAGGAAAACAAATATTTTCCTTACATTCTCGACGACTGAAAACTGTAAATAGTTCAAATTTGCACCGAAAATGAAACATAATTGATGTAGTGCAACGAGTTTTATCCCCATGGGGGTTCGGCCATTGGCTAACTGGATGCTCCTGTTGAGAGATACCATTTAGTGTTCGACCGATTCAATTTTTTTTAGTACTGAATTATTTTTCGATATCCCTTTTTATGTAGTATTATTTTAGTAAGTACTACTATAAGTAGTCCGGGCACTCCTAGAGTAAAACCAAGGCGTTTTCGGCCCCAAAGTACAACCCCATCGGGATATCCTCGTTGTCAGTAACCGTCTGTGATCTGTTTGGGTGACTCTACACGTCGTATGTGTGGGATCCTTGCCGCACAGGTGTGCTATAACCTCCAAGGGTGATCGCATTGCGGCGTTGCATATTTGTGAGAACTGCACATGTTTACCAGACTGTCGAAGTGCATTCAATGCACTATCATGTAACGACATCTATGGTAACTGGCGAACTATGAGGGCTCTCGATTCACAGGCATCCATTGACGTGCTATGGGATCTGTATGAATGACAAATTCATTTCTAGAACCACATAAATAGAATAGCATGGTCCCTCTCCTGTTTTTAGTGTGTACAATTGAGTTGTTTGCAATTGTTGAACCGTTGCAAGAGCAAGAAAATACCAGAGAGATCATTTTCCAGCCAGATTTGAGTTTCTCCCAAGTTGAAATAGATCATTTGATTCACTTGATAGAAATTTGAGTTATGTCTGGCAAATATTTATAAACGTTGACTCCCAGGTCTACGATATTCAACATACTTGATTCAAATGTACTTTGAAATTGTACTAAAGATATGCATCGATACTTACACCGTGCCCGGATTTAAAGAACTACAGAACTACTGAATCGATTGATCAAAACTGAAATTTGAACTTTTCTACTTGTTCTTGGAATGCACATCGATCTCTAAAATTTTCAAAAACTTTGATTCTGTATTAGACATAAGCAAGCAGAAGGAAACTACTTTCTTGATTAGATTGCGAATACACAAGCTAATTTTCAAATTAAATGGCAGACAGGAGTCTTTTCTATTATTACTCAGCAATGAAACATTCCTTGCTCATTCACCATAGACAGAAGATGTGAAAAACAATAGATAATTATAACATAATAATGATGTGATCGTCGAATATGCTAGAATTTAACTATAGCCAATGCCATCCATGATACCATAAGTGAAAATTTCCTGTACTTTCTTCTGAGTGTTTTCAGTATACAAATCTGAATAAAGCATAAACAAAACATGAACAGATAGTAAGAAGAACTATTTGCGCACTCTGATTTATACTATTATTCGATTTATTAGAGTCGACTCCGATCACTTTGTTACAGTTCAGTTTTCGTAAGAAAACTTTTGATTTTTTTCAACATAATGTGTTGATAAAGATTTTGTCATTCTTGTTGTCCCATATTATGGCAGATAAATAAGTATTGCGTTCAGACATTTGAAATAATATCTTGAATGATGTTTTTTGCACGGTAAAAGCTTTTTGTCGATGCTAATAATTCATGAAGAGTATGGTTTACCAAAATTGTGAACTATATAAAAATATTCCTATGCATTTGACCAAGGTTACTAATTAAAATTAATCATCATACAGCGCAGAAAAATGACTACATTTCATCTATGTATTTAAATAGTTGCTTTCCTCTTAATTCACGTTGAGTGTGACAATACATTAATTTAGCATACACGAATTTGTGCTCAGAGCGCCCTTGTTTTGACATGGGAACTTGAAATATTTACGCACAACTCTGCATTTCATGTGCTGTGTCTCTGCAGTTTTATTGAAAATTACAAAGATTATCCCTTAATTCAAGAGTAATTGTACACCAATGCAGAATCTGAAACTTTAATGGTGAGTATAAAAACACTACATATCAAATTTCGAATCACGCACTTTTCAGTAGATATGTGATCTTTCATTTAGCTCTCGATTCAGAAAGAAGAATCGGTGACAGAAAGGAAGTGGCGGCCCAGATGCTTCTAATCTTTGATTATGTAGTATAATTTGATGATAGAATGAGTTTATGTGCTGGTTATAGTGAACAGCATGATGTTCGAATCCTTAGTCATTCAATTTATAATCTAACACTATTGCTACGAAGTGATTTGATTTAAGCAATGGCTCTGAAGACAGCAAAAATCTGTTTCGAACACTTCGTTTGGTTTTTACGTATTTTTCTATTATTTTCAATCGGTTTGCAGACCATTTGATGGGAGAAACAAAATCATGGAGTTGCTATAACAACTATGACATGTTTGCGGTTCGAATTCGTAGAATAATTTGCGGATATGTTGCCTGAAATGGCAAATGCCTTATCAGATTATAGGTAGTACGCCACTTTTCATTTTATTAGTTGAACATTTTATACTCCATATCTATTCTAGATAATGAAGAGAGCATTGGAAACTTTCCTATGGTAGATAACTTTCTGCCTTCCAAATCAGTCCCATATTCGCCTGCATTCTGATTAGGACGACCAAATCGAGACCCTCCAAAATATATCCTATTTAGACATATTTACACCGTATTCATATTTATTTGTTTCTGCTTTTGGCGTGAAGAGAATTATTTATTACAGAATCGACTTCGAATGAATCATTTATTCGTTTAGTTACTAACTAGAGGTAGCATCAGTAATGGTGATTTTCATCGAAATTTAAGTCGTTGCTGAAACTATTCTTCATATTATGAGCAATTTCTTTATTCCGATTCCCGTTCCAGAAAAATTTACATAGTAATGATCTTAAGTGCAAACGATTCATTTTTTCATTCAAAAATATTATTTTTGGAGGGTCTGACAATATCACAGTTTTGAATCTCCAGTCTCCTTCATTAGCGTAGCTGTTATGTGAACACGCTCTGACAGGTGGGGTTATAGTGAAGCCGATCAGTTTGAGGTCATTCGAAACAAAGGTCATTTTCGCATTGATGTTCGAAATCATTTGTAAAAGTACTGTAGTTGAAGCACATCGAGGACGAATAGGCTAACACAAACCTGCGAGTAGATGAGCCACCAAATGTAAATGTTTTTTGATGCTACCCAACTTTCAAGAACGGGTCGTTTTCGATATTGAGCTACACCATTCATCCTTTCAGCGAAATTCTCTGCTCCATCAGAGGACGTTGTTCCCGATTGACCGTGAGTTGCGGTGGCAAAGACTTATCAGTGGGTTGCGAGATGGCTTGGTTATGGTGCGACGGCGCACTATCGGAATGGATCATCTTCTATTTCGCCCACTGTATGCACCACCGTATAAAACACTTTTATGAAATTTCTGACCAAGTCGCAGACCATTATCGAATACTGCTAAATTTTTCCAAAATTCAACACCACCACCCATCTCGCAAGCCCCGGCAGCTGCTCGTTGTCAGTTACCCCGAATGCAATCACGATCACGTTCGGGTAAATGCAGCGATACCGACCGCGGCCCCACTATCTGCAGCTATTCGCCCTCTGCACGCCGCGGTTCAGCAAGTCGAGACGCTGGCTCATGACGATGTGCAACACGCATAGCGGCGCACTGGAGGGCGCCGAAGACGTGAAAACCGTGAGCGCGCGCATCCACAGCACGCCGACAAAAGCGGTGATGTATTGCTCGGGCGGCGGCGCCACCGCCATCAGCGCGCTGCTGTCCGTGCCGGGCGCCTCGCAGACGATCCTCGACGCGTCGATCCCGTACGACCGCGGCGCGATGGTAGAACTGCTAGGCGACACGCAACCACTGCCGGAATCGTTTTCCTCGCGCGAGGCCTCCACCTCGCTCGCGCGCGCCGCACTGCGCCGCGCCGCGCATCTCGCGCCGCCCGAAACCTCGCTCATCGGGGTGGGCGCGGCGTGCGCGCTGGCCACCGCACGGGCACGTCGTGGTGATTCGCGCGCGCACGTGACAATCGCCCTACCCAGCGGGCTGTCGCATTACAAGCTATTGTTCGGTGACATCGATAGCGACCGAGGATCGCGGCGTGTTCAACAAGAGCGCGCCTCTTCCCGTCTCATCATTCAAGCGATGGCGAGCGCAATGAACGTCGAATCAAACGACCTCCTTCGGCCCGCGTTAACATCGAAAGACATGTGCACATCGCGAGAATTCGACGCCACTCCCGACGCGCTAGACGAGGTGTTGAATGGTAGAGCAGGCTACGCAGAAATCGGCTCTTCTCGCACGCTCGTGGGGGCTACCTGCGCCACGGTTATTCTGCCGGGCAGTTTCAACCCCGTTCATTACGGGCATCGGGAACTACTCGAGGCGGCGGTGGAAATCGTCTCGCACGACACACACACGGGTGCACCGGTGTACGGCGCGTTCGAGCTGAGCGTAGGGAATCCAGACAAGCCGACGCTGGCGCGCGAGACGGTGCGCGAACGAATACGCCAATTTACTGAGAATAAGAACGAACGCATCCTGGTAAGCAACGCGCCACTGTTCACGGAGAAGGCGGACCTGTATCCGGGCGCGAAGTTCGTGCTGGGGTACGACACCGCGGTGCGACTGGTGGACCCGAAGTATTACGGGGGCAGCGTGGCGCAGATGGAGCGCGCGCTGACGCGCCTAGGCCGCCGCGGCTGCGAGTTTCTCGTCGGCGCGCGCATGGATGCGGACGGCGTAGTGCGCACGCTGAGCGACATCGCGCTGCCCGCGTCGCTGGACGACCTATTCCGGGCGATCCCGACGAAACGCTTCCTGGAGCATGTGTCGAGTACGGAGTTGCGTGCGAAGCGGCAGACGAAATAGTCATAATCGGGGTCGATCACGACACGGCAGTTGTGAGTGTAAATAAGACACGAGTCAATAAGTGTCGTCTTGGTCGTGTTGTTCGATGAGCCAGTTGGGTGCATTCGACAAGCGGTATCGGACATGCCCCGTGTCGAACAGTTCGATGAACTGCTGATCCAGCACGCGCACCTTGTTCACGGCGAAGCGACGATACTCGTCGAATATACTCGTGAGCGACCATTGCTGGACCTTGCGCAAACAGCCCACGAGACAGCCGGTACGATGCTTGCCCTTGTTGCAGTGGATGAGGACAGGGTGGTTGGTGACGTCGAGCAGGACGCCGAGCGCATCGGCGATGACATCCTCGGGGATGTCGACGAACGGCTCCTTGTTGCCCTGGATGCCGAACTGCAGCACATTGATGTTGTGCGAGTGGTAGAACTCGACGTTGTCCTTGGCGCAGTCCTCGGGGCACAGGTAGATGAGCGTCCTCAGCTTGAGCGTGGAGAGGAACGTGTGGTTCGACGCCGACGGGTAGCCCGACCGGTAGATGCCGGGCATCACCATGGCGAAGTTCAGCGGCGGCAGCACGCAGTGCTGCGTCGACACCGTGGTGCGTGGCTCCAACCAGCTCTCCATGGCTGTCCCGGGCGCTGCTTGTGGCGACGAGATACGGTGGTGGCGTGATTCGTGCGGGGTGCTGCGTCGCGGTATGCAGGCAGGCAGATTCGGGCGACAGCTGTAAGAAATCAAATGCAAAATGCTAATTGGCGGTGGATGTTAAAATTTGTATTGCGAAACGGGCCCAAATCTCAACCTCAGCTGCCACCGCCAATGGCAAGAAACTGGCACCCGTTCCGCACATTGCGAGTGCGTACACCTTGTACACATTGATAAGCTGAATGTCCAGGTGCTTCTGCCAGGCACTACCACTTCAGCAAGCACACCGCACAATGTCGATCGGCAAGCATGGACTCGGAATGGCACGGACGATGGCGACGAAGAGCTTCACGGTCACGGTGGCGCAGTTGCTGAGCGCGCGCGCACGGCGGTTCGAGTCGGTGACGCCCGACACGGGGGTGCTGTGCGCGGTGGAGCGCATGGCGTGTAACAACGTGGGGTCGTTGATAGTGGTGTCGCCCGACGACGGGCGTCTCCAAGGTATCCTCACCGAGCGCGACGTGCTCGTGAACGTGGCGCGCCTGATGAGCCGGCAGCGCGAGAACGCCACCCTCGCCGTGCGCGACATCATGAGCTGCGACCCGGTGACCGTGGATGCGACGGCGACCGTGGGCGAGTGTCTCACGATCATGTCCGACGAGCATCACCGCTTCCGCCACCTGCCCGTGACGCACGACGGCGAGCTGGTTGGCGTGCTGTCCATCCGCGACCTGTGCGACCGCGTCGCGGAAGACCACCAGAACGAGGTGCGCGAGCTGTCGGAGCAGGTCGCGAAACTCGCCAACGTCCTCGGCAGCGACCTGCAGCGCTACTCGCCCGGACGCACGTGGTACTCGTGGTTTCGACACCTGTTCTTGTCGCAACGGCCGAGCACGTCGTGAAGCGGCGTGGGTTGTACGATTGTATATTAGCGAATGAGTCAGTGGTGGAGCGGCAGCAGTGTTTGCGAAGTGGAATCGATGAGTGAAAATGTTGTCGGAGTTACCTGAGTACAGTATTGAAATGAACAGTTCGTCCCTATCCCTTCGGCTGCAACGATACGTAGATCCTGCAACATGACGTGCACAAATTGTGCGTGATCAAAATCACGGCTACACGCGGGGCACGAAGAAATGCTTGGATTGGCTTTACCGAACTGGACCGTCCACTTCACTAAAATTATGCGCACTGTTGTCGCAAGCCGCCCGTCGTGCATCTCGGTGCCATTCATGGCATCAATTCCATCTCACTCGATCCACGTTTCCTGTATGTTTAGAGCAGCCGATAGAACGCGACAAGGTTCATTTCGCCATTTCCCCAATATCGATACTATACAGTATCATCCCATCGTTGCAATCACCCTGTACAGAATCGTCCTTTCCGCACCACTCGGTCGCAATGTCACAAGTGGCAAGCGACCACGAGTCGATCGTTTTCGTCGACAACACCCCCCTCCTGGACAGCACCAACTCGTCCGTCTGTCCACTCTCGAGCGACAAGCAAAAAAAACATGCATGGTGGATCCACCTCGGCGCACAATTCAGCCTCCCACAGATCCGACACGTAGCGCGACAAACACCCCCCCCCCGCTCTACGTAATTGCCGTGCATGGCCAATACAGTACTACAATCTCATAACCTTCACCATCAAATTCGTCCTTCAAGACAGCAGGAATGCCGCGCTTCAGCGAGAAAACCACGGTTCGACGTCGGTTATTGTAAATTATATTCCCACGAGAAGACGTGATCGAAATGTCGATGAACAAACACTGCACACGCGAACGTTCCGTGCTGCACGGTGCTAGCCGGTTACGAATTAGATGATGGGTGCGGTGCTAGCTGTTCACCGTCCATCACCTGAACTTTGGTGTGCGGTACACACGAGGCTGCATGAAGAGAGGAATCAAGAAATTGATCGTTCGTGCCGCATGCTACGTGATAGCGTGGTGGTGCAGACCTCGCCCACACCAGCCTACCTTTCTGAATTCGTTCGCTACTGAGTCCTGCATAGCACCATTCGATGAGAAGGAAACGAAGATGCTGATGGCGGTGGTGCGCAACTTGCAACACACAATGCATCCGGCGGCCTGCTCGCTGGGTGGATTCTGATAGAGTTGGAGTTGGAAAGAAAGCGGAGGGGAATGGACGTGATTCTATTGGGTCAGGAAGAGGAGACGAGAACCAAGGCGCGCTTACATATATGAAAAGGAACCATGCACAGCACAGTAATTGGCACCAAGTAGTTGGGTGGGTAATGTTCGTGCAGGCACACAATCAGGCACGCGCAATTTCGTAACGAGTGATCACCGCCGTAACGGACTAATCGCGGGGCGCGCTTCGCGCCTACCCACCCGCCGCTATGTACCGCCACCGCCGCGTCCCGCACGGAGTGTCCGTACCACGACCTCAGCTGCGCGTCCGCCGACATACACCCGCGCTGGCGCACACAACTAAATCGGCTCCGCGATTGCGTGCAACTCTGAGTGGGGAAAGAAGGTGGGGCATTGGGCCGCAAGAAGAAATTGCATCCATTTCGCATGCAAAAAGGCGTTAGAACCCGCCGATTCCATCTGATACACCACTGCCACGTAAGTGTGTACAGACACCAAGCACCGTCATATAGCAGCCATCACACCGCCCCACCTCAATCACGCTCCACAAATCAGTCCTCACCCCGCGCTATCTCCCTCATCACCGCCACCGCCACCACGCACTACGGGCACCACCACCATGGCCCTCCCAGCACCCACACTGGCCGACCGTGAGTCGCCCCCACACCCGCGTCGCGTGTTCCTCCCGGTCGCTGCGTCGTTTGCGCGAAAGCTCAACATCCCCGATGACGCTTCCAGCGTGGACTCACTCGACGATCGACGCTACTCCGACGTCCCATCGGTGCGCTCCGTCTCGCTCGCGCGTGCCAAGCGCGAGTCCAACGCGTTACAGCGTTCTCGCGAGCTGTCCGCGCTCCAGCCCACGCCACCGCCTGCGGAAGAGGAAGACTACGTGGACTCAACACCACAACCGAGAGAGCTGTCGAATTTCCAAGAGCGCGCCTACTCCAACCTTCAACCACGCCGCGAGTTATCCAACCTCAACCTACCAACCAGCTCGATCGGGCCCAGTACCAGCTCGTCGATCGGTACACAATCCATCTCACTCGCCGCCATTCCGTTCAATCATCGTCGCACCCAACCCGCCACGAAGACGGAGGGTGTTTCGCCACCACCCACTCCCACACACCGGCGCAAGGCGCCTCTACTCGCCGAGCCCACGCCAGCTACATTGCCTGCACATGAGACCAAGGTACGCCGATCGTGGCGTCGTCGTCTGCTCCCCAAATTCTTTGCGCCCGCCGAGCCCGGGCCGCCCACGGACGAGGTGAAGATCAGCAGCATGCGGCGGCGACCCACGGAGTCGTCGCGCCGCGGCACCGAGTCCTCGTTCCGGCGCCGGCGCGAGGACAGCACGGCGGTGCCCACGATGACCACGTCGCGCCACCAGCCGGAGGCACCGGCCAACGCCCGGCGCGGCGACCTGGCGCACGACGACACTATGGCGACGCGTTCGCCGCGGCGCACCGAGCACGCGCGGCGGCGCACGGAGAGCCGCTCGGGCGAGGCGCGCTCGGGGACGGGGTGGGGCGCGTGCCTGCCCACGCGCTCGCAGCGGCGTCACTCGCGCCTGCAGGGCGACCGCCCGCGCGACGGCACCGCGTCCTACTCGCGCCTGCCCCGGCCGCGCGCATGCGCCGCCTGCGGTGGCGGCGCCGACCCCCTCGCCGCGGAGCCCCACAGCTTCGGCGGCTTCCGCCAGAAGCCCTGGGCCGCCGCCGAGCTCCCCGAGGGCTCCTCCGTCTCCAGCGGCGAGTGGGACGTCGCCCTCCGCGCACCCAGCAACCTCGAGCGCAGGAGAAACGTCGCACGCGCCCTCCGGTTTCGGTAGACCAAGACGCACACTAAATTTATCCGTTCCGTGTTTCGTGCGTTACATCCGTGTGCAGTAAACTTCCCCTAGCCTTCCTACCCTGATGCACGCTCGCCTAGTTGCTGCAGTGCAGCCGCCGCTTCGCGCCGATCTCTAGTAGCAGTAGCGCTGGGGAATGTTCCTCGAACTATCGTGTGTTTCCTTGCATGTAGGAGGCAACTTGGCGGCATGTATCGTCGATCTGCGTGTGAAGGGCGCGGTGACACTGGATGCTACGTTCGCCTCGATGCAGCACCGAATCCGATGCGATGCAATAAATTTCGTATCTACCAGCAACTGCATTGACTCGCCGCACAGTCCGCACAACCCAATCGGAGCCGCGCGCGCGAAGATGGTATATAAGCTGCCAGATTGCACGCCGTGCCACCGACAGCTGGGAACACTGTACGGCGGTTTAATCGACACACGAACGATGGGGAAGAATAGTGGCACCCAACGCGCGATCGAGGGTGATGCACCTCGTGCGAATGTAGCCCGCCGTCGAAACGAACGCACTAGGTGTACGGCACGGCAGTATCGTGCAGGTCCACGACGATGACGACGAATCGCGAGGTGCTACTCGGCGATTGCCGATCACGTCGCTTCCCACCTCGGTCATGGGCAAATCGCGGGCCCGTCTTGCGATCATTTGCAATCGTTCGTTAGTATACAGTGATAGCTTCCGCGGTCGAAACTACACAGCTCACCATCGTGTTTTACTCGGGCTACTCGCGTACAGGTAAATCTACTTGGAAACTATCGCGATAACCATCGGCGCTGCGAAGGGTAATTATACAGCATTCGTGGCAATTTCGCAAATGATCTGTACGCGCTCACCTCGTTGATAGCTGCGGCTCGTCCCTGTCGAACCCATATTAGGGGCCCCAACAAGGATCTTCTCACCACCTTGCTCAATCCCGGAGCTAACACAGGTGCAAGGTCTTATCGATTATCATCTTCACAGTGCAGACACTGCTTTCGCTCTTGGCCGGCCCTCGAGGACACATCACTTGAGAGGTCCAATCGCGCTCAGGCTACAGTGTTGGAAACATAAAGTGCCATTCTAAATTTAGCAGCTAAAGCAGCGCCAGGTTGCGGCGCCTCGTTTTTGGTTTACGTAACATCTGAATTCGCAGATACGCCGAAGCGTTGCTACATTTTTGGCGAATCTGCGAATAAATATGCATCGACAAGTTGTCAATCGCCCAACAGTGCACAGCACCCGATTTCTATAAGTTCAGGAATGATGCGATTGCAGAGAAATGTAAACCTGGAGACCGACATAATTAGTTTATAGAATAAATACCAACACACACCATATCGGTCTTACTATCTACCGTAGTCGCACCAGCACATCCAACTATCCGATCAGTACTGTGCAAGTGCGAACCAAACCGATTCGTGAACCACCAGTCCCACACCGTACCGCTCGATCTACGCGTTCAACCCGCCCAACGCGACGCGCAACGCGATGCAGTCCGAGGTTGCCGAGGTCGCATGGTTCACCATCGTCTTGTTGGCATCGACCGTGCAGTACGCCAAGATGGGCACCGCCACGCACATGTTGTCGATGTAATCGCCCTGGTTCTGCTGCAAGTGTTCGTGGCCAATGGCGACGCCGAACGCCTTGAAGAACGTCGGGGAGAAGCGTTGCTTCAGCCCGGCGGGCGCGTACTCCGAGATCTTCGTCACCCCGTTGATTTTCGCCTCACCCGTACTGGCCACGTTCATCACCGGCGTACCATCCGCCAAACATATGGGGTCCGTGATCGCTACGTCGTCACCGCCCTTGCCAATCGTGGTCTTGCCGGTGCACAGCTTGAACGAGCATCCGCGGTAGCACGGTTTTGCCATCGTGGCGCACACGAATAGAGCGGCGAGAATCACGGTGGTGGAACGCATCTTCTGTTTGGTCGAATAGTTTGGATTGGATGGTGCTTTTGGCCGTGTTCGCTTTTTGCTCGTGTTCTGCTCCTTGAATCGTGCTATCAAATACCATTTATAGTGTTAGAACTGCAACTACAAAATTTCATGTTGACGCTAGTTGACAATGTGTAACGGGGCCTAAGCACACGAGCACACACCTCAGGGAATCTACGTGTTCCACACTCGCCCTACTTTCATGTTACAATCGCGTAATCGACCCATTCTTCTCGCGAGTAACAGTGAATGACTCGCACTTGACAGCATTGATTGTCGAGAAGGCAACAGCTTGAACGTCATCGATTCTCATCTACAGCGTGGTTCTTGGGAGAGCAGCCAAACTGCCCCCACTTACGGCAACGAATTCTTTCATGACGGCGACTCCATGTGCCCACTTTTGGCTTGATATCGGTTATCACTAGCACCAACTTCACCCTGCGTAGCCTTCTAAATTCCACGAGGTAGCTTGCATAATCTGCATACCAGCGCTTGAACGCGAAAATATATTTCAGAACCAATCATTCACTATCCGCACCATAGAAGTATTCATAGTGTGCAGGAGGTGCAGAGACAGCTGGTTCCGTGCGTGAGACAAACAAATAACTTTAAGCCGACATATTTTCTTCGAAGGTTGGCAGGAACAAGCGAGTGAAACAGTAGCACCTGTGGCAATATGAAGAATACAAACACCAACACTTAGCAAGTAGAAAAGTGCATAGAATCGCACTCCCTCATTCTCCCTCACATCTTCTGTACAGGAGCACATAAGTCTCTTTGAGGGTAGCAAGTTGAGCCATCGTCTTTTTCACACCATCGTCGCTAATTTCATACCACTGTCCGTCCTGTTTCACCACCGAAGTGTAACGTCCACCACTACTTTCCCCGTCATGCGAAATCATGGCTACAAGGCGATAATTCTTGCCCGCCACTTCAAGCCGATCCACCGGCGTTTGCACCACACATTGGTTCTTCTCATCCGCGAACTTGCTGCGTTCGAAGCGCGCGATGTTGAGCAGCAGCCAAGGCGGTGTCTCCACCAATTTGTACGTTCGCCACTCGTCCGTTTTCACCACATGCTGTCTGGTCACCCCATCATATTTGGATAGCAACGCTTCGAGGGTGACCTGCTGCACCAACACTTCCTCATTCGAATCCTTGAACAATGGTTTTGGCGGTAGGTCTAGGGTTAAAAACCAGAACGGTTGTTCCTTCGTTGTTCCTACACTGTCACTCATCACGTCCGCGTTCGGTAGGGTGGTCAGTAGCATGCGGCCTTGAAACGCCGCACGCAACACCTTTGCGAACTTCCGATGCGTTTTGCCTCTCGAGTAAGTGGCGAACATCCACGCCAGTAACGCGACGGGGTCGCGTTGTTTGTCGGACACGAATCGATGCGATGTGGCCTCCCCCAATAGGCGACAAACCGAATGCGGGGCGATATGTGCACGAAGCGCGGAACCAGCCCAAATCTTTCGCACCAGCAATGACACGGCGGCGAGCAACGCAGTGCGCCGGTCGGCGGGTTCGGTCTCAGGGGCCGGCATGGCCAACAACGCGTCACGCACCGGCACGGCAGCGGAGAGCAACTGCAGCACGACGGAGACATAATCGCTTTGCCCCAGATTGTCGAGCGCTACAACCCCACGCGTGCGTCGCATGCCGTCCGCGCAGCGAATGACGGCGGTCGCATTTTCAGTGGTCGCGGAGGGCGCCAGCGCATCGGCGATGTCGGCGAGCGACACATCCGCCACTCGGTACCCGTCGGGAAGGCAATACACCGCGGTGTTGCGCGCATGCACGCAGAGGTGGTGGCCGGTCTCCACCGAGTGCACGTACGCCGGCGTGCGCGGGCCTCTTCCCTGCAGATACTTGCCGCAAACGAGGCAGATGTACACGTTTCGCGTCGACAGGGTGACGCTGCAAATCGGCTCCGCGTCGGGGTCGAGCGCCGCCCGGTTGATGGTAGCCAGATACGGACACTCGCGAGCGTTTCGAATCGTTTCACCCTTGGCCGCCACGACAGTCGCGCTACCATTCTGTTCCGCCCCGTTCGTCGTAGGACCCGCTGCCGGATTCGGGGCGACCTCGGCCAAATCCACTTCGGCGTGGGGTCGCTTCCTCGTCATTTCGGGGTGGTTCCGGTAGTGCCGTCGGGCATCACTCGGCTGTGTCAACACAGCGCCGCGCATCGTGGCGGTTGTCGTGTTGACAAAGGGGAGGACGGGTTTAAAATTCGCATATTTTTTCACGCCACTCACAGCACAATTTCCGATGGATCTAAATCCCGGTGAGCAGAGCACCGCCTCACACTCACCTCCCGCAATGACGGCCTCCGCTTTCGTCCCGCTGTGCACGCCCGTGCTACCGAAGCAGACCACCACCACGCTCTCGCCGCTCCAACGCAGCACGCCCGTGCACAATGTGAAGCGTGCCGCGCCGACGTGCACGCTGGAGCGAACCGAGAAACCGCTGGTGTTGACCGAGGCCGTGGTACAAACATGGCAATTCCGTGGTTTCCGGCTCCGTTACCTACACGCCGCACCGCCCAACGCCACAGCAGCCACGCCCTGCATTCTCATGATACACGGGTTCGGTGCAAATAGCGGGCATTTCCGATTTAATGTCGCACCGCTCGCCGCGTCTGGCTATCGTGTGTTCTCCGTCGACCTCATCGGGTTTGGCCTCGGCGCGAAGCCAGCACCCGGCTCTATCGACAGCAGTGGTGAGGCGGTGAGCTACACGTTTCCATACTGGTCGACACAACTGCGCGAATTCGTGCACACGGTGGTACAGCCCCAGGGCGCGACGGTGTACTCGGTGTCGAATTCCATCGGGTGCGTAGCCGCCATGCAGGCCGCGATAGACGCGCCCGACATGTTCGCCGCACACGCGCTAATCTCGCCCTCCCTCCGCCTGCTGAATGTGCGAAAGCGGTCGTGGGCGCAAGGACTCGGTGCGAACGTGTTGCAATCGTTGCTTTCCATTCGTTCGATTGGCGGGTTCTTCCTCAACGCGTTAGCAGAACCCGACAACCTTCGCGGCGTACTCAAAGGCGCCTACAGTGATGAGTCGGTTATCGATGACGAGCTACTTACCTTGCTTAGTCTGCCCGCTTACAACCCAGGCGCACTAGAGGTATTCCTCGCTTTCATCAA
>JAAUYH010107683.1_pt1 | contig 15158 bp, 11 predicted proteins | sample 7278061 | NCBI WGS metagenome assembly JAAUYH01 (sample SAMN14350203, study PRJNA611818) | marine sediment metagenome | isolation source: surface marine sediment (0.6m) | place: French Polynesia: Moorea | collected 2018-08
CCTGGTGATGCCGTCGCCAGTCCGCGTTGCACCCGAAATGCCGTCAACCTCGTGATAACCTTTGGCGCGCCCCTTCACGACTTCGAGAAGCACGCTGCCGCTGCCATCGCTTATTTCTCTGCCCGACCAGAGTCCGGTCCAGGCATCACTGTCAATCTTGGCCCCGATGCCCGGGGTCTCGTCATGTTCATTGAACCTGACGGCAGCGATGGTGTTGATGTCGCTTTTCAGGGCCAAAAAGCCCTTTAGTGTCGATTTGTATCCCATGCCCCGAACCGGAAGGATAACCAGGGAAAGCTCCCCGCCATCGCGGATTTCGTAAACCGTCGCCACGTCTTCCAATAGACCGATGCGTGCGGGATCGCGGTTGGGCGGGATCTGCCGCCAGATGCCGGAAGCTCTATCCACGTAATTGCCGCTGGATAATTTGACAAACCGGGCTTCCGGCGCTTCGACACCCAAGAGCTCGATGATCTCAAGCATGCCTGCCTTTGCAGCCCTCTCGCGGTTGGCGTCAATAAGCGGTTTCAGGGTGACAGCCGCGTAGGACACCAAAAGCGATGCCGTGACGGCAACAGCAAACGCCATGCCGATAATCTTTCTTGGGTGATCGTTTGGAATGGCCAGAAACCACCGCCACCAGGAAAGTGGACTACCCATGTTGAGACCTCCACACAAAAAACCTGTCAATCAATGGTGCAAACAGGCAGCCCAGCAGGACGGCAAATACGACACCATCTGGCTGATCCGGGTCGGCCGAACGGAGGATCATTACAAGAACGCCCACAAGGAAACCCAGCAGCCAGCAGGCGCTCTTGGATCGGGGAGTATTCTCCGCACTGGCCGCCAGAAACAGGACTCCGGCGATGTATGTCCCCAACAATGGCTGTTCCCAACTTATGGAACCATGAGTCAATGGACTGACCAGCACCGAGCCAAGGAACGCACCGGTTGCAATCCGCCAAGCCAGGAAATCTCTCCATAGAAAAATCGCGCCACCTGCAAGGCTGGCCACGGTGAAAATCGGATCTATTGCAAGGTCCGACATTTGCTGAAGCTGAAAACCACCATCCGGATAAGAAAACAGTGCAAATGCCAACGCAATCAGAGCGGGCGGAAGAACAGGTTTTCCGCCGAAGACCTCGCGCCCGAAGATGCTGCCAAAGCTGATTGAGATGGCGGCACTCGCCGGAGAAACAGGCGTGGGAAGGAACACCACGAACGCTAGAATGAAAGGCACGATGCCAGAGCCGATCGGACGTTCCGCCGTCCTTGCAAAACCCGCGCCGAATGCATATGCGATAATCAGTCCCAATGCGAGCAAGAACAACCGGTCGACTGCTGCTTCAGCCCCGTCGTTGAAAAGGCGGGCCGCCAGAGGCAGCAAAAGGCCGGCGATCTTTAATTTGTCTTCGTTTAGTAATGCAAGCATACGTATCGTAATGGAACTCTATCTTGTCATCAGGGGCAATTCATGTCGAATTATATTCCCAATGCAGCGCTTGGACCATTGGCAGAATGGATGTCTCGAATGCTCGCCTAAATGGACAGCAACAGGTTGATTTTTCCGGCTCCCGATGAACTGGCTGGATAAGAAGCATGTGCCTGCTCAACTTTGTTTACGAACCGCATGATCTTGAACCAGTTCCCAAGAATCCTTTTCGTAAGTCTCACATGTATACGGTCCTGAATAATTGACCCAGATCATAGCGGACGAGTTTCCACTGTGTAACTTTGCTCGAATTGGTAGCCAGGTCGCTTCACGAAGTGTGTTGACCCTTGGAGGTGAACTATGAGCAGAGCCAATAATCGACAGCACGTCACGCAAAGTTATATTCACGGTGTATCCTTGGACCGTTTGAGAGGAATCACCGTAGGCGGCCTGCTGTCAGAGTCTGCCAGAAGATTTCCTGACAATGAAGCGCTGGTTGTTCCATATCAAGGCGTGCGATGGAGCTATGCTGAACTTGACCGTCGGGTTGATGGATTGGCCGCCGGACTTGTAGCACTTGGGCTTGAACCGGGAGACCGCATCGGTTTGCTGGCCCCGAACATGGCGGAATGGGTTGTGTTGCAATTCGCAACAGCCCGTGCCGGACTTATCCTTGTCAATGTCAATCCTGCTTACAGGGTGCCGGAGCTTGAATTTGCCCTCAACCAGGTCGGCGTCAAGGCACTGGTTGCGGTAGCCGGCCACAAGGGCAGCAATTATTTCGAGATGCTTGTTGAACTCATGCCGGAATTGCAAAGCGCTGCGCCGGGTGCACTGAAAGCGAAATCAGTGCCCAGCTTGCGCTGGATCATCGGCATTGGAAAAGAAAAGAATTCTCCAGGTTGCATTGTGGATTTCGAAGAAGTATCCGCCCGCGCCGGGAAGAAAGAAATTGCGAAATTGCCGGAGCTGGAATCCAGGCTTCAGTTCGATGACATTATCAATATCCAGTTTACCTCAGGCACGACCGGGCGCCCCAAAGCCACCGCACTGACTCATCATAACATCGTCAACAATGCCTATTTCAGTGGGTTGCAGATGCAGATTTCAAACGCCGACCGGATGTGCATTCCGGTTCCAATGTACCACTGTTTCGGTATGGTCCTTGGCACACTTTGCTGTGTTGCTCACGGAGCGGCAATGGTTTTCGCGTCTGCCGGATTTGATGCTGTTGCTGCTCTTGACGTGGTTGAATCCGAAAGATGTACGGTCTTCCACGGAGTGCCCACCATGTTCATTGCAGCACTCGACGTTCCGGATTTTGAAAAACGTGACCTCTCTTCCCTGCGCACCGGAATAATGGCAGGTGCTCCTTGCCCGGCCGAGTTGATGACGCGGGTCATGGAAGACATGAACATGAGCGAAATTACCATAGCCTATGGAATGACCGAAACCGGCCCCGTTAGCACGCAGACTTCCGTGAGCGACCCGTTGGAAAGGAGAGTGGAAACAGTTGGCCGAGTTCTGCCGCACACCGAAATCAAGATTGTTGACGGGGAAAGAAGGGTCGTACCCCTGAACACGCCGGGAGAATTACTAACGCGCGGTTACTGCGTAATGCCGAAATACTGGAACGATCCCGAAAAGACAGCCAAGGCGATAGACGAAGCGCGATGGATCGCCAGTGGTGACATAGCGACAATGGACGAGGAAGGATACTTCCAGATCGTGGGCCGGATCAAAGACATGCTGATCCGCGGCGGGGAAAATATTTTCCCCAGGGAAATAGAGGACTTTCTTTATACCCATCCGGCAATCGAGCAGGTCGAAGTGATTGGTGTGCCCGATAAGAAATACGGTGAAGAAGTCTGCGCCTGGATTAAGTTGCATGAAGGCCAGAAGGTATCCGAAAAGGAAATAAGGGAGTTTTGCAAGGGTGAAATCGCCCACTTCAAGATTCCGAAATATATCAAGTTCGTGAACGAATATCCGATGACGATTACGGGCAAGGTCCAGAAATTCGTGATGCGGGATATGATGGCCGAAGAACTTGCGCTTGCGGAGGCTGGTTGAGCGTGAACGGCAGAATTGAAAACCGCATTTTCGTACCTGATGCTTTTATCGACAAGAGCGGGAAGGCTCTTCGCGACCTTCCCCAATATGCGACGGATCGGGATTTCCTGGTGCGCTGTTATTCATCCATGGTCAGGGCAAGGACATTCGATGAAAAGGCGATTGCACTTCAGCGCACTGGCCGGCTTGGTACATACGCGTCCTGCCTGGGCCAGGAGGCTGTGGGAACCGGGGTTGCCATCGCCATGCAGAATACTGACGTCCTGCTTCCGTCGTTCAGGGAGCATGCGGCACAACTTGTCCGCGGTGTCACCCTCCTGGAATTGTTACAGTATTGGGGTGGCGATGAAAGGGGAAATGATTTCAAGAACGCGCGAAAGGACTTTCCGGTTTGCATTCCAGTTGCTTCCCAGTTCCCGCATGCCGCCGGTGTTGCGCTGTCAATGACACAAAAGTCGGAATCAGCGGCGGCTGTTGCCATTGGCGGTGATGGTGCGACATCGAAGGGCGATTTCTATGAGGCACTCAATCTGATCGGTGTATGGAACCTTCCGGCAGTGTTTGTAATCAATAACAACCAATGGGCTATCTCGGTTCCGCGCAGCGCCCAAACGGCGAGCGAAACGCTCGCGCACAAGGCTGTTGCTGCGGGCATCAGGGGCGAGTGTATCGATGGCAATGATGTAATTGCCGTTCACGACGCTGCTGCCCGGGCGCTGGTTAAAGCGCGGGCAGGTGATGGGCCCACTTTGATTGAATGCGTCAGCTACCGGCTCTCTGACCACACAACCGCTGATGACGCCAGCCGGTACCGTGATGAAAAAGAAGTCAGCGCCCAATGGAAGCTGGAACCCTTGTTGAGGCTACGTTTGCATCTGGTTGAATATCATGATTGGTCTGCCAACGAAGAAGAGGATCTTCTGAAATCCTGTAAAAAAGAGGTGGAGGCGGCAGCCGAGGCTTTTCTGAACCTTGAACCGGAAGCTCCCTCGGCGATTTTTGAGCACCTTTACGAAAACCTGCCAGAAGACCTGAAGGTGCAGGTATTAGAGGTTGGCAGTGACTGAAATTACGCTTGTTGATTCGGTCCGGACCGCCCTTGCCCGTTCGATGCAGGATGACCCGTCAGTGATACTGTTTGGTGAAGACATCGCAATTGATGGTGGTGTATTCAGGGCCACCGACGGACTGGTCCAGCGTTTCGGTGCGGATCGTGTTCGCGACACGCCAATATCGGAAACCCTTATAGCAGGCATGTGTGTTGGGGCTGCGGCCAGTGGATTGAGGCCGGTGGCCGAGATCCAGTTCATGGGATTTATTTTTTCTGCGATTGATCAACTCGTAAACCATGCCTCAAGAATTCGCTGCCGGACGAGGGGCCGGTTGTCTTGCCCGATGGTTCTGCGAGCACCCTATGGCGGAGGTATCCACGCACCGGAGCACCATTCGGAAAGTATGGAGACGATGCTGGCACATATCCCCGGGCTGCGGATTGTCATTCCCGGGTCACCGGCTCAAGCATATGGGTTGTTGCTGGCCGCCATTCGCGATCCCGATCCCGTTGTTTTCCTTGAACCCAAAAGGGCCTACAGGGCTTACAAGGAAGAGGTGGTCGATGATGGGGTGTCACTGCCGCTGGACACGGCTTTCGTCCTGAAAGAGGGAAATGATGTCACTCTCATCGGATGGGGTGCAATGCTGTCAGAAGCATGGCAAGCGACACGGGAAATGGAGGCATCCGGCGTCTCTGTGGAACTGATCGACCTGGCCACGATCAAACCTTATGATCGAGCAACCGTACGCGCTTCGGTTGAAAAGACCGGACGATGTGTCATTGTTCATGAAGCACCCTTGACAGGCGGGTTCGGTGCGGAAATCGCTGCCGATATTGCCGAACACTGCTTTTTGTCGTTGCGCGCCCCGGTTCGGCGAGTAGCAGGACCAGATACAATGATGCCCTACTTGAAACTGGAGGCATATTATATGCCTGGTGTGGAAAGGATTGTCAGGACAATTAATGAAGTCTTGGCTTACGAATGACGAGCTTTGAACTACCAGATCTGGGTGAAGGTCTGCGGGAAGCAGAAATTATCCAATGGCATGTATCGGTGGGTGACCATGTAGTGGCCGACCAGCCACTGGTTTCCGTCGAAACGGACAAGGCTGTGGTTGAAATTCCCTCACCTTACTCGGGAACCATAGTCAATTTGCTGGCTGAATCCGGGAAAATCGTGCAAATCGGGGAACCCATTGTGGAAATTCAAACCGGTCAGTCGGAGGATGCCGGTGCGATTGTTGGTGACATTGAGGCGGGCCCGTTGCCATCAGCTTCAAAGGCCAAATCCGGCACGGCATCCGCTCAGGCTGTTGATGTTCGGGCTGCACCGGCTGTGCGGAAACTGGCCAAGCAAAAAGGCATTGACCTGGCCACCCTGAAAGGCAGCGGACCTTCAGGTGCCATTCTCTCTTCGGATGTTCTCACTGCATCGGATAGCGGCGTAAAAGGTGAGGAACTGCGCGGAGTAAGATTGGCAATGGCGTCAGCAATGCAGGCATCGCACACAAGCGTCGTGCCCGCCACACTTACCGCGAAGGCCGATATTCATCTTTGGAACGATGGAGAAAATCCAACAAAAAGGCTTGTACATGCAATCGCCGTTGCGGCAACCGGCGAGCCCTCCCTGAATGCATGGTATGATGGCAAACGGCGTGAACTTAAGTCTAACCTGGATCTTTCAATCGCAATCGATACTACTGAAGGCCTGTTCGCGCCGGTGTTGCGAAATGCAGGGGACCTGGACAATATTGAAGGCAGGCTGGCTTACCTGCGTAAAGCAGTCGAGGAGCGGACAATTACGCGCGAGGAAATGAAGGGTGGGACATTCACGCTTTCCAATTTCGGAACGATAGACGGGGATCATGCGGCTCTTGTTGTGATGCCCCCGCAGGTTGCGATCCTTGGCGCTGGCCGTATCGATGATGCGTGTCTGGCGGTCGACGGCAAGCCAGTTGTCCGCAGGGTATTGCCCTTGTCCCTGACTTTCGACCACCGTGTGGTCACGGGCGGTGAGGCTGCACGCTTCATGTCGGCGGTTCGCCGGGACCTCGAAAAGAAAACCATCGAATAGAGGGCAACAATATGATCAATGGATTATCTGCTGATAGACTTGGCCCGAATGAGGTCGTTTACATCAGGCGGCCAGAGGTGGGCCTCGAAGCAATTGTTGTTGTCGACAATACAGCCGCAGGACCTTCGATCGGTGGCGTGCGAATGGCGCCTGACGTCTCGCTTGATGAATGTGCCCGTCTGGCGCGGGCCATGACGTTGAAAAACGCTTCAGCGGGCCTGCCCCATGGTGGTGGGAAATCCGTCATAAAGGCAAATCCTGCCATGCCCAGGGCTGAAAAACAGAGCTTGATCCGTGCATTCGCCAAATCGGTGGCCCACATTGCGGGCTACATCCCCGGCCCCGACATGGGGACCAACGAGGAAGCGATGGCCTGGGTGCTTGATGAGACCGGACGAGCAGTCGGTCTGCCACGGGTATTGGGCGGTATTCCACTGGACGAAATTGGTGCGACTGGACATGGCCTGGTTTCAGCGATCAAAGCTGCTGAGGAATTCTCTTCAATTGATGTGAAAAACGCCCGCATTGCCGTGGAAGGTTTTGGCGCGGTTGGAATGCACGCAGCACGTCTGTTGGCATCATCGGGAGGAAAGATTGTTGCAGCAAGTGATTCGGCGGGCTCGGTTTTTGATCCAGGTGGCTTGCCGGTCGATGAGTTGATTGCCCTGAAAGCCGGTGGAAGAAAGCTAAAATCGCTGTCAGACAGTAATGTGGGCAAGGGCCCGCCTGAGGCAGCCATCACCTGTGAATGCGATATTCTCATACCGGCCGCCAGGCCTGATGTGATTACAGAAGAGAATGTGAATGAAATCAAGGCACGGCTGGTTGTTCAAGGTGCCAACATCCCCGCGACGCCTGGTGCGGAGAAGTCCCTGCATGATCGCGGTGCAATCGTCATACCGGATTATATTGCCAATGCAGGAGGGGTCATATGTGCATCCGTTGAATTCCATGGCGGCACGGAAAGCCAGGCCCTTTCCACGATCGACGAGAAAATCAGGCAAAATGTCAAAGCGGTATTGAAAAAATCCCGTGACGAAAAAACACTACCGCGCCAGGCGGCTGACCGCATTGCACGCGAACGCGTCGAAGAGGCAGCCAAATATCGCCGTTTTGGGTGAACATGGAGACGAAACCCAAAGATGCGGCCGGGCACGTAGAGGGCAATGCAGAGGCACCATTGCGCCCTGCAATTAAGTCCGACTTGCTGCAAGTCCTGCACTCAAGGGAAGTCGAGGATGCTCTTGATGCGCTCGCGGTAACTCCCGGGACAGGACTCAATGAAAATGAAGTAACCGAAAGGCGGATGCAGTTCGGAGAAAACTGGCTGCCGCGCCGTAACTTGCGGTCGCTGACTGAACTCATTGTCGAACAACTCCGCGGAATGATCGTGTGGCTTTTGGCTGGCGCCGCCGTTTTGTCGTTTGCCGTGGGCGACTATCCGGAGGCTATCGCAATAGCGACTGTGCTCATCATCAATGGGCTAATCGGGTTCTTCACATCATGGCGCGCAATGCGCTCGGTCGAAGCGCTTTATCGGCTTGCCGAAGTCCAAGCTCGGGTAATCAGACAGGGAAGCATGCTTTTTCTGTCTGCGCGTGAGCTGGTTCCCGGAGATCTGGTTGAACTTGAGGCAGGAGACATAGTGCCTGCAGATTTGCGTCTTGTGGAGACCATGGACGCCCACTTCGATGAGTCAGCTCTGACCGGAGAATCCGCGCCGGTACAAAAATCGAGTGAAAAGGTGCCCCTGAATGCGTTGGTTGCTGATCGAACATGCATGGCCTACAAGGGAACCGCTTTTGTTCGCGGTTCCTGTAAGGCGTTGGTGGTCGCGACGGGTGCGGATACTGAGCTTGGGCGGATTTCCGAACTTACCTATCGTGCTGGCACCAAAGCACTTCCACTTGAAAAGCGGCTCGACCGGTTGGGGGGACGGTTGGTCTGGCTTGCCGTTGGCCTTTCATTTGTCGTTGGTTTGATTGGGTATTTAAGCGGTCAGGAACCCGTTGAGATGATTGAGATTGCCATCGCCTTGGCAGTTGCGGCTGTGCCAGAGGGATTGCCGGTCGTGGCAACACTTGCACTTGCCCGTGGCATGCTTCGATTGGCAAGGTACAATACCATAATCAGGCACCTGTCGGCGGTCGAGACCCTGGGTTCCACAACCCTCATTCTGACAGACAAGACCGGTACTCTCACCGAAAACCGAATGTCGGTAACGCGTATCCTGCTGGCAGGTCGTGATATTGAAGTTGCCAGCGGAACCGGTCAACTCCCCGGCCGGCGCAATCCGGATTTACGCATGGTTTTGGAAACAGGCATGCTTTGCAATACAGCTTCACTGGAACCCGACGCCGCCGGTAAAGCCGAAAAGCCGGTAGGTTCACCACTGGAAGTTGCTTTGCTCGAAATCGGGCAGGCGGCGGGGATCAAAAAAGCTAGCCTTGCCCTCAGATACCCTGAAGTTCAACGCTACGCATTCGATGCGGTTAACAAGGGTATGGCCACGGTCAATAAAACATCCGAAGGATTTCAGTATGCCGTAAAAGGTGCACCAGAAAAAATTCTAGAGAATAGTGTCCGGTTTCAAACGGCCAAGGGAACAAAGCGACTAACAGAAAGCTTACGGGAAATGTGGAAAGCCCGAATTGAAGAAAACGCCTCGCACGGTTTCCGTCTCATCGGTCTTGCTTACAAACAATCGGCAACCCAGGGCGAAGCACCGTTTGAGCGTCTGGTCCTGTTGGGTTTTGTTTGTTTTCTGGATCCCCTGCGGGCTGACGTTCCAAAGGCGATAGCAAGTTGCCAGAATGCCGGCGTCCGAGTTGTGATGATGACCGGTGATCACATCGCGACTGCCTCGGAGATTGCGAGACAGGCCGGACTTGGGAGCGACGGTGGCATCTCGGCTTTCAGTGAAAATGACCTATCCGGTCTGGATCCTGATAACACCTCAGACAATCTGGCCAGTAAGCTTCTCGATGTCGATGTCTTCGCGCGGGTGACACCCGAAACGAAGCTGAAACTGGTCAAATTCTACCAGAATGCCGGGCACGTGGTGGCCATGACCGGGGATGGCGTCAACGACGCCCCGGCACTCAAGCAGGCTGATATCGGAATTGCAATGGGTATAAGGGGAACGCAGGTTGCTCGCGAGGCTGCTGCAATGGTGCTCAAGGATGATGCATTTACTTCCATTGTTGTAGCGATGCGTCAGGGTCGGATAATATTCAACAATATCAGGCGGTTCGTCACCTATCTAATGTCCTGCAATTTGAGCGAGATTCTCGTTGTTGGGATTGCGATCATTGCCGGGCTGCCGTCACCGCTTACTCCCCTGCAGATTCTTTTTCTCAATCTGGTTACCGATGTGTTTCCGGCGTTCGCGCTTGGGCTTGGTGAGGGAAATCCAGACGTAATGTCGAAAAAGCCCCGCGATCCACAAGAGCAGATACTTGTTCGCCGTCGTTGGATTGAGATTTCCGTTTTCGGCGTCGTTATCACGATAACAACGCTTGCGGTGTTCCTTTTCTGTCTTCATCATTTCGGAAATTCAGCAGGAGAAAGTGTAACTGCTGCATTCCTGACCTTGGCGCTTGCGCAATTGTGGCATGTCTTCAATATGCATGGGGCCAAAGAGGCCAGTTTTACGAACAGCATCACGAAGAACTCTTTTGTCTGGATGGCATTGGGTATTTGTCTGTTTCTGATCGCTGTTGTGTTCATGATACCGCAACTTGCGGAAATTCTTGAACTGGCGCTGCTTGATGCTGAGATATTACTGCTTATTGCAGCAGCGAGTTTTCTGCCGGTGGGAGTTGGCCGGATCTGGTTCATGTTCCTGCAGCGGTCATGAAAAAGACCAGCGCAGCGAAATTGGGCCAACGGTCCTAAATTGCTAAAAACCTTAGGTAAAACCGGGCTAGTCGGTAAATATTCTTTGAACCCTGTTGGCGACTTTTTTTGCCCTGTCCAGGCTCTTTCCAATTGCAATCATGTGCAATGACGCGCTCTGTTCTGTTCCGCCGGGTGTAGTGAAGATAACACCTTCACTCTCCTTGTTGGGGTCAAACAAATCATCGCCAATCCGTTCCAGTACCTTGTCGAAAGACATGCCGGTTGCCTCAAACCTGCTCAATTGCACGACCACATAGTCCGGCACTGCGGCTTCCGGAAACATCCGGTTCATGAAAGTCATTGGAAGTGAGACGCCACCCCAGCGGCCATTGCATTCGATCCAGTGCAGTTCTTCGTTCCCGTCTTCATTCCGGGAAACAACTGTGTCGAAGCTGCACCTGCCAAAATATCCGAGCTCTTGGAATAGTAGTGCCAGTTGCATCGCCTGGCGGCATAACAAATGGTCTTGTTTTTTGTTCAGTGTACTCGGTCCGGCGCCGACAAATTTCGCTTGGGCGCCAATCAAGACTTGGTCATATACACCTTCAATAACTGGTTTTCCCTGATTGGCGGTTGGTATCCAAATCTGGACCGAGGGATTCGCTACGACATCACAATCCCAGACCTCAACCATCAAGGGATAATCTTGGGCGGTCAGAACCGGTGAGGTGAGCTCAAGAATATATTCTCTTACTGCCTTGGCGCCGAGTTCCCTGATTGCGCTTGAATCAATGGGAAAGTTTCCGGCAGATCCGGCACTGTCTGGTACTTTGATAACCAGTTTATCCCATTTCTTGGCGAACTGTTGGACGTAACCGGTCAGGGCGGCCAAGCCGTGGGCAGCTTGCACCGGCGGAATTGATTCCAATCCGAACAAAGTTCTTGCGACATTGGCAAACCACAGTTTGTCATTAACCTTTCGCGCCAGGTTCGGCCGGGCTGCCGCAACACTTACGGAGTGACCTGATTTCTCAGACAGCCGTTTTGCGAGATTCCAGATTGAGCCAGTGGACACATATGGAATGATTGTCACACCCGCATTGGCAACTGTATGCCTGAGCAGGTGCCCGAACAGGCCTGGATCCTCCACGCAACGTACCGCATTCGCGGCGGCTCTTCCGGGCCGCTGTTCAGGCATTTCCAGCACTTCGATCGGATTAATGCCGAGTAATTCACTCAGGTAGTTTTCAAAGCTGGCACTTCGGTCAGTTGCAAGAATTGCAACATCTCCTGATTGTGCGAGCAAAAATATCCGGTACTCCAGTGGATCCTGACCGGCAGGGGCGAGTAGCTTGATTTCACTTTTGTCTCCGATCAGAATGGCAGGCCCACTGTCAATTCCAGGTCTTACCGCACCCCCGAAATAGCTTGCTGATACGATATGTCTGTCCTCACTTGCGATCGTTTGGGCAAGAGCTTTTATTCTCTTCAATTCAGTCGGGTTCACTGGAACATCGCGCATTTGGATTATCGGAAATCGCGGACACATCATTGTTCAATTAGCCTGCCCGTATTGAAAGTTATAATCTGCAGCGGCGACATTGGTCATTGAGGATAATTTTGCTTTCAGTTGGTAAGTTCATATCATAACAGCCAGCAGTTGTTGGTGTTGATCTGGATCAAAATATTCCAATTACCGCTATGCTGAGGTGGGTAGCGAAACGAGGCGATCACGGACAATTGGAATATGTGCCGTCTATATGCTTTCAGAGCCAATGAACCAACCCGGGTCGAATGCAGTCTGGTCCATGCGCAAAATGCACTGATCGAACAAAGCAGGGGCGACGAGGAGGGCCTTGTTCATGGCCATGGTTGGGGTGTTGCCGACTACAAGAATGGGCTGCCGTTGATTGAGAAACAATCTTGGGCGGCATATGATGGCGAGCATTTTCAGAAGAGGGCCTCGCAAATTTATGCGAAGACGGTAGTTGCGCACGTGCGTCTTGCAACCGTCGGCGAGCCATCCATTGCCAACACCCACCCATTTCACAACGGTCCTTGGGTGTTTGCTCACAATGGAACTCTACCCAAATTCGCCCTGGTTCGGGACAAGATGCTTCCCCACATCGGTCCCTTCTATTTGAATGAAATCAAGGGTACGACGGACAGCGAGCACATATTCATGTACTTGCTCACCCTTTGGCGGCAGAATCCAGATATACCGCTGATTGAGCTGGTCACCCAGGGTCTCGGGCAAATCATAACTTGGTGCAGGGAAGTCAATCCACAGGCGCAAATAGGCTTGAATATTGTTCTTACCGACGGGTACCAGCTTGTCGGGTCCAGATACGGCCGTACATTGTGGCATGTCGAACGCGAGCGCATACTTGAATGCGCATTCTGTGGGAAGTCCCATGTTCACCACAAAACCGGGGCACATTATCAGGCTTATGAAGTGGCTTCTGAGCCCATTACGGATGAAAACTGGCATGAAATGCCAGATCGAACGGTCTACGAAGTGGATGAGGATTTCCAGTTACTCACACAAACCATCGAATAGTTCCGACAGGGATTCGGGCGCTTTTGCCCCGTTTGCCACCCATCCCATCCTGCACCGGCAACTTAACTGACAGCTTTTTGTGATTCCGGAAATCCGGCACCGTTGATCCGGAAATTCTTCATTTCGGGAAGTATTTTTCCATGCGATCAAAGGCTTTGTTGATGTCCAGATCCGAGCCACAAAATGCCATGCGGACGTGATGTTCACCGGCTGGGCCAAATGCGCTGCCCGGCGTTACACACACTCCTGCATTTTCAAGCAAATCGATGGAAAAGGCATGTGCGTTTTCATGATCGGCGATGATCCTGGGAAAGACGTAATAGGCGCCTTCCGGCCGGAAATAGTCAAAAACATGCTGTAAGGCATCCAGCCGCTCGCATATCAGATTTCGGCGCCGGTGTAGCGAATTGGAAAACTGTGCAATGAATTGCCGGTCGCCAGTCAATGCTGCCAACCCGGCCATCTGAGATATCCTGGGTGCGCATATCAGCGTAGCATCATGAACCTTGAGCACTTGGCGCTTTAGCCTCTCCGAAACGATCATGTAGCCAAGGCGCCATCCACTCATGGCGTAGGACTTCGAGAATGTGAAACAATAGGCAATATTATCTGCGAATTTGGATACTGAAGCAGGATTGAAATAACGCTCATGGTTTTCATAAATGAAATGATGATAGGGATCATCGAGAATAAGCAGCAATTCGAGTTGGCTTACTAATTCAACAACCGGCAACAATTCAGTTCTTGAAAAAAGACACCCCGTCGGATTTGACGGATTGGTGAGAATTACTGCGCGGGTACGCCCGGTTGTCAGGCTGGCGAGCGCATCGACATCAAGCTTCCAACCGGCTTCTTCATCGAGCGGCCAATAGACAACCTTGCCGCCGCAGAGTTTCACCTGCTGAATATGGGATGAAAAGCCCGGATCGGTTACAATTACTTCGTCACCTGGATCGATCGTCGTATGAAGCAGTGCATTTACAGCCTGCATGTTTCCGGCAGTGATAATTACGTTCTTGTCGGGATCGACAGTTACTCCCGTAGCGGCTTCATGTTCCCGCGCAACTGCGGCACGAAGCCCGGGATGTCCATCCGGTAGCGTATATTTTCCGATGTCGGGATCAAGATCAAATTGCGACTTTATGCTTTCGCGAATCTGCTTTGGTGTTTCAAATGAAGGCAGCCCCCAAGCAAGCGACGCAACATCGGGAATATGCGCGGCCCGCATGGCCATTTCTTTTATGCCGGAGATGGCAAGTTGTCTCACGCCGGTCGCAACTTGGAAACCGTTTGAGCTTTCCCTAGCCGGCAGTTTGGATTTCTTGGCTTCGGTCACAAAAGACTCCGGTGATTTCCTCACGATAATAGTGAATGGCCGCTATACCCAAACATTAACGATCGCTGAATTCACTGACTTTGATCACGATCAATTTGTGCGGACGCTTCCTCACCTGGTATCGGTAATCGGTATTTTGGCTGCCTTTCTGTCGCGACTGGCAGGGTTTTCCAAACCCGGCGCTACCGCACAACAATTGCCAATGACCAATGGGTTGCCTATCCCGAACTCCGGGTCGGATTTGTCATCAAAGTCGAATTCACGCTAGATTGAAGCCATTGTTTTAATTGTAGGGAGTAGACCATGTACAAGAATATTCTTGTTCCCATGGCGCTGGATCACAAAACTGATCACAAAGTGCCGATTGAAATTGCCAAAGTCCTGCTATCACAAGGCGGAAAGATTACACTGCTGAACGTGGTTATGGAAATTCCCAGTTATGTCGAATTGGAGTTGCCCAAGGAAACCCAAAGTCGGTGGATCAAGGAATCTCAGGAAGAATTGGAAACTCTGGCGAAGGATTGCTTTCCGGATGCCCTCTGCAAGGTCGTTGAGGGCCATGCGAGCAGTAGTATTCTGGACTACGCCGGTGAAAAGGAAATTGATTGTATTGTCATGGCATCCCATGAACCCGGTTTGCAGGATTACTTGTTGGGTTCGACTGCCGCGCGTGTTGTAAGGCACGCCAAATGTTCGGTTCATATAATTCGCTGAGCAATCCATGCAATCTGCCGCACAGTCCCAGGGTTCAATGGACTGAGGCCCAATACCACGTTTGAATGTAGGAAA
>JAAUYH010069912.1_pt1 | contig 15154 bp, 14 predicted proteins | sample 7278061 | NCBI WGS metagenome assembly JAAUYH01 (sample SAMN14350203, study PRJNA611818) | marine sediment metagenome | isolation source: surface marine sediment (0.6m) | place: French Polynesia: Moorea | collected 2018-08
AGTTCCTGATACTGGTGCATCTAATCTCAAGGTTTCTCCTTGGGGTTCCAATCGTCCTCTTGCTGTTCCCGTTTCGTCTACTTGAGAAAACATTGCCCAAGGTAAAGCAATACCAATAAATACCACTAAAAAATATAGTAATCCCCTTGTCCAAACTTTGGGTAAACTATCAAGTAAATCTTTAGTTACATCTGACCAATCATCAGTAGAGATCCCTAGAGTTACAGAACTAACATTGTTAACATTTGATTCTTTAATTTTATCTGTGATGATTGGCTTTTCTACCTGTCCATTGAATGTATTTGGCATGATTTATCCTTTGTTTATAAACAAATTATTTGAGAAATATTATGTTAAAACCAAAATCTCACTCAACCTAACTACTACCAGGTTTTCACAGTCTTTTTTCTCCCTTTATCTTGTTTATGTAGTTTTTAAAAACAATTAATTTTTAGACGAAATAGAAGCATAAAAAAACTTAGATTTTTATGCAGCAACATCTAATTGCTGTTGATTGAGATAGAAATAATGCCCTCTTTTTGCCATTAATTCTTCGTGGGTTCCACTTTCAACTAACACACCTTTATCTAGTACCAGAATCAAATCTGCATTCCTAACTGTAGAAAGACGGTGGGCAATAATTAAAGAAGTTCTACCTTTGAGAATGCTGTGCAAATTATTCTGAATAATCCTTTCAGATTCAGTATCTAAATGGGAAGTAGCTTCATCAAAAATCAATAACCGAGGATTACCTAATAATGCTCTCGCAATGGCAATTCTTTGTCTTTGTCCACCAGATAACATTCCCCCGCCTTCACCAATTTGGGTTTCATATCCCATAGGTAATTTTTTGATAAATTCATCCGCACCGGCTAATTTTGCCGCTTCCATAATTGACTCTAAATTTGCACCAGGATGTCCTAAACTAATGTTTTCTCGAATTGTGCCACCAAATAAAAATGTATCTTGGTCAACTACTCCTATCTGCTGACGCAAGGAACGCAAAGAAATACTAGTAATATCTTGCCCATCAATTAAAAGTTTTCCATCTGTAGGTGGATATAATCCCAAAACTAATTTAGAAATGGTAGTTTTCCCCGAACCACTACGTCCCACTAAAGCCATTGTTTGTCCGGGTTTCAATTCAAAACTAAGATTTTCAATTACATTAGTATCTCCTTCTGGATGATAACGAAATGTAACTTTTTCAAACCGGATATTACCTTTAATTTCTGGTAAATGTTGCCGTGCTTGTTGCTGTAAGTCTTCCTCTGGTTCGGCATCTAATACATCATTAATCCTTTCCACTGCAATTACTACTTCCTGTAATTGATTCCACAATACTGTTAATCTCTGAAAAGGCTGAATAATATTCCCCAGCAGCATATTAAATGCTACCAATTGCCCAATGGTTAACTGATTGTGAATTACCAAATATGCTCCAAACCATAACAAAGCAGTAGTTACCACCGCTTCAATGGTGTTGCTGAAAATTTGCAGTCGATTGCGAATAATTTGCTGGGAAAAGTTAGTTTTAACTTCTTTACTTAATAACTCTTCCCAATGCCAACGTACTGTCTGTTCTACCGCAGTAGATTTAACTGTTCTTACACCATTCAAGGCTTCAATTAAATAACTACTTTCACTAGCTAAAGCATTAAAAATTTCTCTCGACTTACGTTGTAAAAATGGTGTAGCAATTAAGGCTAGTAATGCAAAAGGCGGTACAATTACCAACGTTAATAACGCCATTTTCCAACTGTACCAAAACATCAATCCTACATAGACAAATACCGTCAATAAATCTAGCAGAATTGATAAAGCTTCCCCAGATAAAAAGCGTTGAATCTTACGATTTTCTTGGACGCGAGAGATAATATCTCCCACATAACGATTTTCAAAGAAACTCAATGGTAACCGCAAAGTATGACGAACAAAAGCAACAATTAATGCTAAATCCACCTTATTTGCTGTGTGGTCTAATAGATATTGCCGTAATCCCGTCATCACTACCCGAAATAGGCTAAAAATTAGTAATCCTAAACCTACTGCGAATAAGGTTAATTCTGAACGCTGTACCACCACCCTGTCTAAAATTAACTGGGTAAATAAGGGTGTAATTAATCCAAAAATCTGGATAAATAAAGAAGCAACAAATACCTCAAACATTACTAAAGAATGAGGCTTCATTAACTCAAAAAATTGCCAAAACGGAGTAGTGGCTTCTTTCGCATCCTTCAATAAAGCTGTGGGTTGCAGTAACAATGCATAGTTAGTCCATTTAGCCTGAAATTCTTCATAGGTGAGGGTAAGTTGACCGATTGCAGGGTCAGCCACAATTACGTGTTTTCCCGTAATTTCATACACAACTATGTAATGTTTCCCCTCCCAATGGATAATGGCAGGTAATTCTTGCTTTGCCAATTTGTCCAGACTCGCTTTTACAGGCTTTGTGTTAAATCCTATACTCTCCGCCGCCGCTGCTAACCCCCGCAAAGATGCCCCATTACGGTCAACATTAGCAATATCCCGTAAACGATTGACACTAAAGCGTTTTCCCCAATAACGAGACACCATTACTAAACAAGCAGCACCACAATCTGATGCACTCTGTTGAGCAAAAAACGGGTAGCGACGAGTTACTTTTTGTAATAAATGCCCGACTCTCTGAGTCGGTTGTGGTAGATAGGCTTTACTAATTCTTTTGGGGGACTGAATTTCTGGCGCTGCTATTGACGAAATCTCATTTATCTGATTTTCACCAACAGTTACTTCCTGGGATTTTACCAACAGTGAACTACGCGATCGCCCTTGATCCCATAAGTGTTCCCGGATTTGAGGATACTTACCCACTAGTAGTAACAATGGTTCAGCCGGAATAAAACACAACTGTAGATTTACTGATGCTCTAGCTGCATAAGGTGTAAAATTACTATCAGGGAATAAAGTAAATTCCCCAAAAGAAGTCCCTGGTTCTAGGGTAGCGATTAACTCATCATCATCATCCAGTAACCTCACCTTACCAGCCATCACAATGTAAATACCAGCTTTAACTTCAGTTCCTTGCCAAAACTTTCCCACTTTTGGCTGTAAGAATTTAGCTAGTTGCAAACAGCGTTGAGATTCATCTTCCTCAAGAGAATATCCCAAAGCATTACTTAACTGTTCTGTTGAAACTAACGGTTCAGATAGATTTTGCATCATCAATTTCTAAATCTGTATCTAATTTGGCGAAGTGAAGGGGCAAAAATTCGATATTATCGGGTAAAGAAACTGATTGCAGTTCTTTAATGGAGATTTTGCAACCTTTAGCCTCAGTAGTCGTCTTTTGAGTAGTATTGGCTTTTGCAAGAGTAGACAACCCCATTTGCTTGAGGAGTCGTTTGATATGGCGATCGCTGACTTGAATCCCTAATTCTTTCGCCAAATGCTTACTTAACCAATTTGTTGTCCAGCGTGAAAAGGTATAACCATAGTCACGGGGACTACCCTTAAGAAGTTCGCGCAAACGTTCTAAATACTCTTCATTAACTACTTTCGGGCGACCAATAGGACAGTCTTGCCATTGATGGGCTACTCCCGAACGGGCTATATGGGTCCAATACCTGACTGTGGCTGGAGAACACCCTAAAGTTCGACAAATTTCTGTTTGGGATTTTCCCTCGTCCGCCAATAGCATAATTTGAATACGTTGACGGTAAGAATTAGGTAAATCAGGATATAGATTTTTGAGCAGAAATTTCCTTTGAAAGGGTGTCAAGAATAGACCATCGGTTCTTTCTGAGTTGTAGGGATCAAAATTTGTTTTGTAATCAGACATATTGTAAAATCAGGCTGTTTGAAATCAACTGGACTTACTCACGGACTACACATTTACTTCACTGTGAATCCCTCGAAAAAGGAAACACAAGTATTCCGTATAAAAAATATTTAATGTATAGTAGAATACTTTGTTTTCAGTATTCCCATAATTTCAGCTTTTATAACCTTTTTTGAATTTTTCGGAGAAAATTTCTCCATCCCCTTTTGCCAAAAACTTATTTGCAGCTTGTATTTTATCTGGAGTTAGCAAGAGGAATGTCACGTACTAGGAATGCAGATATCTTGTAACTTCATTGCCACAAGGGTTTAATGGCTTTGGAGAGTCTCCTAGACATAAGAGTTTTCAGCCTAACTGAGTAGTATTGAACCACGGATCTGAAACAAAAATTGACACCTAGCAACCAGCAAGCGATCGCCAAGCAAACTCAGTTACCGTGAGTCACGGTACAAATACAATCATAATTTTCTATGGATTGTACCCAGCGCCATTGGTGGATTTGGTAACTACCTAGTACCGTTAATGATTGGTGCTAGGGATATGGCATTCCCCAAACTAAATGCGATCGCATTTTGGTTGAATCCCCCCGCAGGTGCTCTAGTATTAGGTAGTTTTATCTTTGGTGGCTCCCAATCTGGATGGACTGCTTATCCACCTTTGAGCCTAGTTACTGCTCCCATGGCTCAAACCATGTGGATACTTGCCATTGTTTTGGTAGGTACATCTTCTATTTTGGGTTCCCTCAACTTTGTAGTTACCATCTGGAAAATGAAGGTTCCCAGCATGAAGTGGGATCAACTACCCCTATTTTGCTGGGCAATTTTAGCTACATCCGTCTTAGCACTACTTTCCACCCCGGTATTAGCCGCAGGGTTAGTACTATTGTTGTTTGACCTCAACTTTGGTACTTCTTTCTTTAAACCAGATGCTGGCGGTAACGTCATTATCTATCAACACCTATTCTGGTTTTATTCCCACCCAGCAGTATATCTGATGATTCTGCCCATCTTCGGTATTATGTCCGAAGTAGTACCAGTTCATGCTCGTAAACCCATTTTCGGTTATAAAGCGATCGCTTATTCCAGTTTGGCAATTTGCGTAGTGGGTTTATTTGTTTGGGTACACCACATGTTTACCAGTGGTACTCCCGGCTGGATGCGGATGTTCTTTACCATCTCCACCTTAATAGTTGCCGTTCCCACTGGGGTGAAGATTTTTGGTTGGGTGGCGACTCTGTGGGGAGGAAAAATTCGCTTTACCACCGCCATGCTATTTGCACTGGGTTTATTATCCATGTTTGTCATGGGTGGTTTAAGCGGTGTGACTATGGGTACAGCTCCCTTTGACGTGCATGTCCATGATACCTACTATGTGGTGGCACATTTCCACTTTGTCCTTTTTGGTGGTTCTGTGTTTGGGATTTATGCCGGTATTTACCACTGGTTCCCGAAAATGACTGGACGGATGATGAACGAAGCCTGGGGTCGAGTTCACTTTGCCCTTACCTTTATTGGTACAGTCCTTACCTTCCTACCCATGCATGAATTAGGTTTGCAAGGAATGCCCAGACGGGTGGCGATGTATGATCCCCAGTTTGCTGGTTTGAACGAGATTTGTACCATTGGTTCCTATATCTTAGGTATCTCAGTCATTCCCTTTGCCATCAACGTTATTTGGAGTTGGATGGCTGGAGCAAAAGCCAGTGACAACCCTTGGCAGGCTTTATCTTTGGAATGGACAACCAGTTCCCCACCAATGGTAGAAAACTGGGAAGTATTACCCGTTGTGACCCATGGTCCTTACGACTACGGAATGAATGGTAACAATGGGGAAATCTCTACTTCTGTGGTAACTGAAGGCTAACAGTAAGGTGGGCACTGCCCACCCTACTGATCACAATTGATTCATAGCATAAATAAATATGGCGATCGCAACTAGCACAACCCCAGGTCATGAGCAAGCCCATCCCGACTTACGAGTAGTGGGATTGTTGACCTTTCTAGTCTCTGAATCCTTGATGTTTGGTGGTTTTTTTGCCACCTATCTATACTTTCGCGGCATTAACACTGCTTGGCCTCCAGAAGGCACAGAGGTAGAGTTATTATTGCCCACCATTAACACCATTATCCTGGTTTCCAGTAGCTTTGTGATTCACTGGGGTGACAAGGCAATTAAAAATAATGATGTCTCTGGGATGCGGAAATGGTACATAATCACGGCGATTATGGGGGCAATTTTCCTCTTGGGTCAGGTTTATGAATACATGAGTTTAGGGTATGGTCTGACTACCAACGTTTTTGCCAATTGTTTCTATTTAATGACCGGATTCCACGGTTTACACGTATTTGTGGGACTACTGCTAATTTTAGGTGTATTGTGGCGTTCTCGTCGTCCTGGACACTATTCTGCTAGCAAACACACTGGTATTGCTATGGCAGAAATTTACTGGCACTTTGTCGATATTATTTGGATTATTCTCTTCACTTTGATCTACATTCTTTCCCTGTTTTAGAAATTTAGGGTGGGCATTACCCACCCTGCAAATATTGTGGCGCAAGATGTGGATAAAGGATTTTTTTATGGTAACTGATACACAAAAATTCTCTTGGTTTCAGGTAAGTGATCGCGTCAAAAATTTACTTATATTAGCTGCGGAAAATTACGGTAATACTTCAGCAGCAGATCAGTATATCAACCAAGCTTTATCTGAATCGAAAAACCAGTCAGAATACTTAGAAATTTTAGTATCAGCCTATAGATATTTTTATTATAAAAATAATTATTGTATGGCATTGCAAGCAGCGAACCAATTAATGGATAAAATTAAAGAAGCTGAACAATTAACTGATAACTGGGAACAACAAAAATCCATTCTGTTAAATCGTCAAGAATCGGCTAACCTGAGACTATATATAAATGCCTATGCTGCTTCTGGATTAGTTCTCGCAAAATTAGGAGAGCTGGAACAAGCTCAAACTATATGCACTCGCATTCAGGAAATTGACAGTCATAATGAATTTACAGGAGCCAAAATATTACTAGATATTCTGACACAGCCCCAAGATGATGACGATGAATAATGGAAGATTCGGATAATTAATTGCCCCACAAAGTATCCAGAGTACTTTTACCTGTTCAAGCTTCCCTATCTTATTTACACATTATAATGCAATGCTTATGAAAACAAGAGATTGGGTGGTAAATGGTGATGGTAATTATGAATTATGTAAATCAGTAAGACCTTGGGATTTACTAAAAGATAATTACCGTCTTTATCGCTTTCTTACGGAGGTAGAAGATGCTCTTCATGGTGTAGAAGAGGAACATAGCCAATTACCAACAATCAGAAAATTGGTGAGGAAATTGGTGTTAAATTCCTATTGGGTCAAAAGTCAAAGGTTTGACCCAAATCCTCATAATGGGATTGCAGTTTCAGTACTTTATGAGGAGTTCGGATTTCCTTTTACCGTGCAAACAGTTAAATTTTACCCAGGAGCAGTTTCTACGGTACATACCCATGGTACTTGGGGAGTAGTAGCAATATTAAAGGGACAGGAAAAAAATACCTTTTGGCAGCGAATTCCTACTGCTGATGGTCAAGTTAATGTACAACGCACTGGTGAATTGGTTCTATTCCCTGGGGATATTATTAGTTTTACGCCAGATGCGATCCATAGTATTGAAGCATTAGGAGATGAGCCGACTATTACTTTCAATATTTATGGTGAAACTAAAATGCAAGAAAGGTTTGAGTTTGATCGGGATACCCATACCATGAAACATTTTTAAGTGGGGATCACGGATTATACGGATTGCACTGATTGCAGGGATTATACTGATTATTTTCGCCAAAATGTAGTAGGGAATTGATAATTAAGGAAGGAAAATAGGGAAAATGGCAAGAATAATTTTCTACGAAAAACCAGGTTGTCGCAATAATACTAAACAGAAAACTTTATTGACAGCCTCTGGTCATGAAGTTGTATCGTTTAATCTATTAACTGAACCGTGGACAGTTGAACGTTTGCGCTCATTTTTTGGCGATCGCCCTGTGGCAGAATGGTTTAATAAAGCTGCACCTAAGGTTAAGTCTGGGGAAGTAATACCGGAAAAATTGGATGCTGCTACAGCTTTAACACTAATGCTACAAGATCCATTGTTAATCCGTCGTCCCTTAATGGAAATTGACAATCGCCGTGAGGTTGGTTTTGAAGTGGATAAAATTGATGCATGGATTGGTTTAAAACCTGCGGATGCATCTCTTCAGGAAATTAGCAATAATCTCAAAAATCAAGATTTGCAAGGCTGTCCCAATAATCACCAGCATCATCACGAGCAGGGTGCTTGCAAACATTAGTAATTTTAGTGACTAATTTCTCCAAATTGTGTAATCTCCTGCGTAAATCTTAGAAACTATAGCGCTACGCGCAAGTAAACCTCATCTACCTTGAGAACTGTAGTTTTCGATCCAAGAATTTGGGATTGCTTCCTTACGTCGCAATGACACATCCAAATAATCAGAAACTCCAGGTTTCAACATGGACGGGGTTTAATAAGTAATAAGTAATAAATAATAAGTTTACTTTTTATAGGTTTATTCCATTTCTTGATTCTAATTCACTTCGTATCCCATCAAATTTGTGGTTAAAGTTCTTGTATTAGTCAAGGTTAAGGAAACAGTACTTGTTAAAGTAAAAGTTAAGGTCAAAGAAGGGGACGGTATAGATGTAAAAGTTTTAGTTAAGGTTGGAGGATCTAAGTCTAAAAAATCCGATAAAATTGTCCTACTACCGACCTCTACTACTCCAGACAGTAATTAGATTACCAAAGCCCCTCCGGACTTAAGTAATAAGTAAAAAATAATAAGTAATAAGTAATGCTCAAGCCCGAAAATGGTATGAAGCCTCTTCATTCATATAGAAGGTTAGTGAATGATTGAAGTTGGCACATCATTTTTGAAGCCTTTCTATTTTGAAATATCGCTCTTGATTATAATGCGATCGCGCTTAATATATCAGGACTAAAGCTGCGTGTCAAAATCGGTGATTGGTGCGTGACATTACAAGTCTCATTGCTACGTTCAAATATTCTCGCAACTTCATGCACCCTTGTATATAATGCTTTAACATTTACCTAATCAAACTAATATATACATGAGAGTGGCAATGTCTACTATAAAAGAAGAAATGCCTGTTCTAGCTCGCCATGAAGGTGACTGGGTAGGAACTTATACCATTGTGGATGTAGAAGGTAAAATAACTGACAACTATGAATCACATTTAACTTGTCAGTTTCCAGAGGATGGTTCTTCTCCCTACTTCCAAACCAATCGTTACAAGTGGGCTAATGGCAAAGTAGAAGAATATGATTTTCCGGGAATGTATGTAGATAAAAAACTATTATTTGATACGGAACGCATTCAAGGAGAAGCCTGGGAAATAGACGATTCCACGATAATTTTACGATTTACTTATAAAAGTCAACCAGAAATTTACGTCCTGGAAATGATTTATCTTAGCCCTGATAATAACTATCGTTCCCGTACCTGGCATTGGTTTAACAATGGTAAACTGTTTCAGCGCACCCTAGTGCAAGAAGAACGAATGAAATAAACTCGCCAGCAAATCCCAAAGGTGATGCTCTTTGAGAGCCACTATGCGGCATAGGCGATCGCAACTTCCTGTAATGCTGGGAATTATGGGAAGTTGTCACTTTTTACTGATAATTGATAATTGATAACTGATAACTGTTTCCAATATGGCAAAAGGCGAAAAAATTAATTTTTCTACCCCTAGTGGTTTTCCAGAGTTTCTTCCCAGCGAAAAACGCTTGGAATCCTATTTACTTGACACTATTCGTCAAGTTTTTGAAAGCTACGGATTTACTCCCATTGAAACCCCGGCGATAGAAAGATTAGAGGTTCTCCAAGCAAAAGGGAATCAAGGGGATAACATTATTTATGGCATTGACCCCATTTTGCCACCAAATCGGCAGGCAGAGAAAGATCAGGCGGGGGAAGGTGGTTCTGAATCTCGGGCGTTAAAATTTGACCAAACTGTGCCCCTAGCGGCTTATATTGCTCGCCATTTGAATGATTTAACCTTTCCCTTCGCCCGTTACCAAATGGATATGGTATTTCGAGGGGAACGAGCCAAGGATGGACGTTTCCGCCAATTCCGTCAGTGTGACATTGATGTGGTGGCGCGACGGGAACTCAGTTTGCTTTATGATGCCCAAATGCCAGCAATTATTTCTGAAATATTTGAGGCGATTAATATTGGTGATTTCCTGATTCGCATCAACAACCGGAAGATTTTGACGGGTTTCTTTCAGTCTGTGGGTATTGCAGCTGAAAAAATTAAAACCTGCGTCACTATAGTTGATACCCTAGAAAAGGTGGGTGAAACAAAAGTTAAACAGAAGTTGGAACAAGAAGGAGTATCCCCAGAGCAAACTGACAAAATCATCGATTTTATTCAGATTGATGGCAATGTTGACAATATATTAAGTAAGCTGAAACACTTGAGCCAAAGTCTCCCCGAATCAGAGCAGTTTACTTTAGGAGTAACAGAACTAGAAACGGTAATTACTGGGGTGCGAAATTTAGGGGTTGCTGAGAACCGCTTCAACATTGACTTATCAATTGCTCGGGGACTAGATTACTATACAGGTACAGTTTACGAAACCACCCTCCTGGGACATGAAGCCTTGGGTAGTATTTGTTCTGGGGGTAGATATGAGGAATTGGTAGGGACATTTTTAGGGGAAAAAATGCCGGGAGTAGGTATTTCCATTGGTTTAACCCGGTTAATGAGTCGCTTACTCAAAGCCGGGATTTTAAACGCTTTACCTCCCACACCAGCCCAGGTAATGGTGGTAAACATGCAAGGGGATTTAATGCCTATTTATCTTCAAGTATCGCAAAAGCTACGCCAAGCAGGATTGAAGGTGGTAACTAGTTTTGACAAACGCAATTTGGGTAAACAATTGCAACTGGCTGATAAACAGGGAATTAGATTTTGTGTGATTATTGGTTCTGAGGAAGCCACAACACAGAAGTCTTCCTTAAAAGATTTGCACACCAGAGAACAAGTAGAAATAACTTGGGACAATTTAGCTGAGGAAATTAACAAGCGATCGCAATCTTAATCTTATTTCAGGGTGAAGAACTGGGATTTTCGCTCAGACGGTGAATATTCCAAAACAAGGAAAGTCCCACTCCACCATCTACGTAAATATGTTGACCCGTAATAAATCCACTCTCTGGGGAGCAAAGAAAAGCTACCAATGGAGCCACATCATCAGGTTGTCCCCATCTTCCCATGGGAGTGGCACTGGGTGGTATATTGTCAATATAGGGAAGTTTTTCTAAATATCCATCCCATGCTTCAGTCTTGATGTAACCTGGAGTAATAATATTGACAGTAATTCCCCGTGGAGCTACGGCTACAGCATAGTGTTTTGCCAGGGTTTCCATCCCCGCTTTAGCTGGCGCAGCCATAGCATATACCTTACCTGGGTTGTGAACACCACTAGCAGAGATAACTACGACCCTACCTTGACCATCAGCCATGTAATTTAATGCTTTTTCCATGCATCTGAGAAATGTTTTCGGGTAGAGTTCTTGAGCTTCTTCATACTGTTCCCAGGTGAATCCCCCAGGAAGGGTAGCAGTGATTGCGTACCCAGCAACATGAATCAAAGCAGTTAGTTGGTTATTAAAGTTTTCCGCTAATGCTTGGAAGAGTAAGTCAATTGTTGTGGGTTGTTTAATGTCCCCTGCTACGGTTACAACCTTGATATTGAATGCTTGCAACTCATTTTTGGCTGCGATCGCAGCTTCATGATTGGAACTGTATCCAAGGATAAGATGGAAGCCGTTACTCGCCAATTGACGGGAAATAGCCAAGCCTATACCACGAGTTCCTCCAGTTACTAGTGCAACTTTCATAATCATTAATAAATATTAATTTGTTGACTATCTACCTCAAGAATCAGCTCATCTCCATATTTCAAATCATTGACGTAAGTTGTGATAATTTCCAGAATATCAGCAGATTGGAAGTGTTCTGGTTTAGTTTCCGGATGAGGATAGTAAATTAAACCATGTAAAACTTCACCTGTATCACGTCGAATACGGCAATCAAAAAACGAAAAATCTTCGGCTGGATTATCTGGCAGCCATTGCAGATTTTTGCATGTATATTTTGCATTTATAATTTCATATGCATGTGGAGAAATTGAAAGGTTAATTGTACCAGAAAAATAGTTATCCAGTTTCACACCTAATTCAGAAAAAAATGGTTTTTGTATTTCAATAGTACCTTGGGGAAAACGAGGATTCCCAGATTTTCCTGATGCTACCCCGTATCCTTTTTTGACAATACTTTTGACTTGTATCCAGTTACTCATTATTTTCCCAACCACTCACCACCAAAGAAACGCCAACGCACAAAAAGGATTCGCATTAAGCTTTGAGATGCGATGAAAACTGCTAACCAAACAGTAAGATAGTGAAGGGAAAAATCACCCCAAATTAGTAATTCTTTTGGTATGGGAAGAGGTAAAAAACCAAATATTTTTAATCCACACCAAACAAATATCATTTCCCAAATACCGGCAAATAATTGATAAGCTGCGGGCCAATCTCTATCCCAGCGATACTTTTGAATTTTGTCATACACAAAATCCCTCCCTAAGCCAAAAATAGCAATATATCCAAGTATGCAAAAATAGGCAGGGCTTTCACCAGAGCCAATCAAACCCATAGTAAAGGGTAAGGTTACTAATACACCAACAGTCGCAAGTAATAATAATCGAGTTTGCCAACGACCAAATAAAGTGGGAGTCATTATAAGTAATAAGTAAGAAGTAATAAGTAATAAGTTTACTACTCATGGGTTTGGTGCTTCACTAATGTCCGCGCCCTAATTGCGTAGTGCTATATTTAGTGTATCAGAAAGAAATTGCGTCAGTATTTTGTTAGATTGGTTGTATTGGAATCTTTGTTAACTAGTGGTCTGTCCCATTAGTTCTGATAGCTAGTTTTGTAGTCATATTTATATGACTTTTACTATTAGACTGGGACTTATAGTCCTAGGCGGGTGTGATAGAAAATCTATCATATTTTATGGGACAGACCACTACTCTCAAATATACGGATGGTTTATTTGTCCGTAATTATCATGATTTTGGTAATAATAGCAAAGAAACAGCAATTTATATTCCTATAGGGTTTGTGGTGCTGTGATGGATTGGGATAAAATTTTTACAGATAAATCTCCCATAACATTAGGTAAATATGTCTGAACCTACACGCCATCCCCAGCCAATAATTTTGATTCGAGGTTTTGGTGGGCTTGATGTATCAGATGAAATAGCAGACCCTTACCAAGGATTTAATCATGGTACAGTGTACGCACATCGGAAGGGTGAAAATTATATCTATGAAGGGTTAGTTCTGCGCTTTTTGAAATCGCGCTGGAAGTATCATGATGCTACCAATGTGGTGGGATACTATAACAAGGAAATCCAAAATGAACTAATACTTGACCAAAAATTGCAAAATCTGGAGAAAAGACTGCAAGATAATGGGGGACAGTATTCTTTCCTAAATTCATTCCAGCATAAGAATATTATTCATGAATTTAAACGCCTACAAGTAGAAAAATTTTTTTCTGGTAACAAAATTGTCATTGATCCAGAAATGGCGCTACAGTCTTTGAAGTCAATTGACCTTTGTCGTACTCTGTGGGTATTCCGTTATTATGACCTCAATGATCGGAGATTTGCCACCTATGGTCAAGCACTTGTGCGACTAATTGACTTGATTAGAGAATTAGTCAGCATACAACAAAGTGTCAAACCCAAGGTAAATATTATTGCCCATTCTATGGGGGGACTTTTAGTTAGGGAAGCTGTACAAAGTGCTTATCCCGAGGGTAAAGCAAAAGATTATATTAACAAAATTGTTACTCTAGGTACACCACACCAAGGTATTACATTTCAACTTCTGAAAAATTTGATTGGTATTGAAGCTGAGGACGAAATAAAACATTTCCATCCTGATTTTCAAAAAAACCCAAATATACAAAAATCTTTTGTTAATTTCCATAAATATTTCCCCCTAGAACGATTGTTGACCGTAGTTGGTACCAATTATCGTACTTATAGTGTGCGTACTTATTCCTTAGCTAACCGCTTATTCCCTATGTCTGGTGAATATGGGGCGAATTATAATCGTAGCGATGGTTTAGTTAAACTAACTTCTGCTCAGATACCTGACGCACCCCGCACATTTATCCACAAATGTCATTATGGTACTGATTCATTGGTTAGCTCCAGAGAAGCTTTTGAAGTAGCAACTCGCTTCTTTTTTGGTAATGTGCGATCGCGTTTGCGGTTTGTACGTGGTAAAGTAACTCGTGGTAAAGATTTCTTTGGTAAGAGTGAGTTTTTTTTGGGGGTTTGTATTAAACCACGGGGGGTAGACTTTGAACTTTTTCATCAAAGTAAGGAAGCTGAAAATTGCTATGGACCTTTCACTGAAGCCGATCCCAGTGACAATAATGTAGATTTTCGGGACAAGGAATTAGCCTTTTCTTGGGCTGATGGGAAAAATCTGATTTGGGAAGGATACTTGGACAGTACCTCTATCCTGGGAAATGAGAACGATTTGGTAATGCGGGTGGATTTTTATGTCAGTGAGCGGGACTTATATGGGATTGGTTTTTCTGATAATAAAATTTTCAGCAAGCAATACTATATTCGCGCCTTGTTACCATCTGCGCCACAACCATTTCCTCAGAAGCTTTACCTCCATGAAAATGAGCAGTTTGACTCTGGTGGTATACCAATGGAAGGGAAAGATGGTGAATGGGAGTTTACTGTAGGGGATTCTGGTTTTGCAGGTACTTTCCGGATTGAAATTGATTTAACTCCTGATTCGGAAGAGTCAGTGTGAAAATCTCCCATTACAAGCAATACGCAATTAGGGCGCGGACATTGTTGAAGCTCCAAACCTATAGGACTCCTATTTGATTTATGAACAAAACTCAGTACAGTTTTATTCCTTCTTCCCTGTTCCCCATTCCCTATCTCTACTAGTGATTCAGTAATCAAATCGGATTGCTATATGAGTAGTAAACTTATTACTTATTACTTGCGCGTAGCACTATAATTAGGGTCTGCTGAATAACTGAAAAATATTGATTTATCAATGCTTTGAGGCTATTTTATTGGGAAATAAGTGCAAGAAAATTAGGATTTTAAACCTAAAATCCTTGCATCTGTTATTTTTTCTGGCAAAAAGAATAGAAATAAAGAGGCTGGAAC
>JAAUYH010150752.1_pt1 | contig 15151 bp, 17 predicted proteins | sample 7278061 | NCBI WGS metagenome assembly JAAUYH01 (sample SAMN14350203, study PRJNA611818) | marine sediment metagenome | isolation source: surface marine sediment (0.6m) | place: French Polynesia: Moorea | collected 2018-08
AGGGATGCGCGGGGGACCCAGAAAGGATGGAGAGCGAGCATGAAGGATAATGGTTCAGGTATGAACATTTTAATAATTTCTGATGACAGGCATCAGTCGGGGCTGTTGCGACAGGCTATCGAACAACGGGGTATCGAATGCGGTATGCGTCGAATCGACGCCACGAATGCCGCGTGTAACTACATTCGTCGCGCTGCGCCGCGAGGCGATAATGTCGCACCTGACCTGGTTCTGTTCGATCTGACGCAGTCTGACCCGGACAAGCTCCAGGTCCTCAAGCGTATTGCATTCGGCAAACGACGTTCACCGGCCCCTGTGGTCATCCTGACGAGCGACGTGTCCGAACAGGTTCTCGATCACGCGGGCGTTGCCGACGGCCGCTCAGTCATGTTCGAACCTGCGGAGCTGAGCTGTTTCCTGAAGAAGATGCAGGAGCATCATCGGGATCGTTTCAAACGTGCGCTTGGCGTCATGTACGAGCTCGGTCCGATCCTCGTGCGCCTGCCCCGCTCGTTCGTCAATCGACCGGAAACCCTGATGGCCTGAGAAGCCGCCGGTCTGGCCAGGACCAGACAAGCCACAGTTCAATCCGAATTGCCGCTCCACGCAATTGGGTGAGCAGCACCCTGGAAGCAAGCTGTCAGGGCTTTCGAAGGTCGTAGCGTCGAATCTTCTCGACCAGGGTTGTCCTGCCTATACCGAGTTTCTCCGCCGCACCCTGCACTACGCCGCCCGCTTCGTTCAGCGCGCTTTCGATCATGTCCCGTTCGAGGTTGCCGAGGTAGGCCTTCAGATCGAGTCCCGATTCCGGCAGCGACGGCGATGTCGACACCAGCGATGAGCTTAAGACCTCCACATCTGAATTCGGCTCGCTCGGACTTTCAACGATCGGCCAGGGCAAGTCGGGTTCGTCCACAATACCTCCCGGCTTCATTACCGCCAGCCGTTCGACCAGGTTCGCCAGTTCGCGAACGTTGCCCGGCCAGGCATAGGCCTCGAGACGTTGCATAGCGCGATCGGAGATAAACAGGTCGACCTCCTGCTCCTGGCGGACTCTCTGGATGAACTCCGCACACAGTGACACGATGTCTTCCGGCCGGTCCCGTAACGGCGAGATCTCTATCGGGAAGACGCTCAGTCGGTAGAACAGGTCTTCGCGGAACTTACCCATAGCGATGCGCGATGGCAGGTCCCGGTGTGTCGCTGCGATGACGCGAACGTCGACCGGAATGCTCTTGGTGCCGCCAACACGTTCAACGACGCGCTCCTCCAGGACGCGCAGCAGTTTTACCTGCATCGCGGCCGGCATGTCGCCGATCTCGTCCAAGAAAAACGTACCGCCCCTTGCCAGTTCGAATCGGCCTGCCCTGGCGCTGGCGGCGCCGGTGAAGGCGCCGCGTTCGTGCCCAAAAAGCTCGCTTTCGAGCAGGTGATCCGGAATAGCGCCGCAGTTGATCGCAACGAACGGGCCCTTCCGGCCCGACAAGTCGTGGATCTGCCTGGCGACGACTTCCTTGCCTGTCCCGGACTCGCCGGTGATCAGCACCGTGGCCATTGACGGAGCGACTTGCTCGGCCAGCTTTCTGATCGCCTGCATGTCGGCGCTGTTGCCGACCAACCGGCCTTCGGGTTGCTTCTGCTCGTTCCTGCCGCTCCGACTCTTCGTTGCACGGATTTCCTCGAGGACTGTGCCGAGCTCATCGAGGCGAACCGGGTAGCGCAGCTCGTGAATTCGAGCCCAGGGGTGCTGTGTGTGCGTCGCCGTGTTCATTTGGCATCTCCGGGGGTGAGCATGACGATCGGTATGTTGGGGTCGATGCTACCGATATCGGTCAGCAGCTCGTCGACGTCGGTCGGAGACAGATCTGCACCAACGAACAGCGCTTCGATAGTCTGGTCGCCGACGCGCTCGCGCCAGTCACCGGGTTTGGCCGTCAGCACGTCCGGCGTGTCCATGAATTCGATCAGTGACTTGAGGTTCGCCGCCTGCTCCGGGCCATCGTTGACAACCAATATCATGGTCGGCTCCAGCACCCTGGCTGCGAGCATATTCCGCCGTCAATGACGTTTGAAGACACCATCTGGTGTAGCGCTTTTTGCATGCTGGCCACGACGTTACGTTCCCCGAAAACCCCTTAATCCATCGCTCAACAACAATCGATCGTTGATGGTCAAAATCTAGCGTTTTCACACCATATTTACAAAACTAGGTTCTTAATATGCCGTTTATGGTGCTTTTTTAACATACTTTGCAGTGTTTTGCAGAGAACCGCCGATGTTCGGCTTTCGCCCGGTTTTTCCGCCTGGAAACGTTCAAGAACCGGTCAAATTTGCCGATAACCCAGCTATCGGAGCACAGCGATTTCGCGGTTGCCGAGGACGGCTGACAGTCGCCTGAATCGAGACCGAAAGATCAGATCGGGCGCCGATGACCGCAATCGTCATTTCGAAAAGGTTTCTTTGATGCGAAAACTGTTCACCGGGCACGAGGACGAAGCCGGCGCCGATGAACCGGTCGTGACCAGCGACGTGGATATCACCAACGGCGCGCTGGACACGCTGTCTTCCGTCATCCAGACAATGGGGGAACAAGCCTTCCTGCTGGACACGGACCGGGACCCAAACCTGTTTCCCCGCGAGTGCGCCGACTTCGTTCGACACATCGAAAACGGCGAAGCGGTCCCTACCCGCGACATTCCGCGCTCGCTGGACGGAAGCCGTGAATGGCCGCAGATCCGGAGCTTCTTCTCCGAGAGACGTAGGGCCGAGCGCAGCTTCGTATCCGAGCGGATCGGCAACTACCGCGACGTGGTTGAAGACCTGATCGCGGGCCTGAGGCAGATAGGCGAACGCGATCAGGATACCCAGCGCCGGGTATCGCTCTCGCTGTCCGCCGTCGAGAACGCCGTAGGCACGGGCGACCTGATGAAAATCCGCGAGGTCCTGAAGGAAGCCGTACACCAGGTGACCGAGACCTTCGAGCAACAGCAGCAGGCGTATGAGCAGCAACTCAGCGATCTGCACAAGCGCATGGACTGCCTGCGGGAGGACCTGGTCGCAGCGCGCGAGGAAATGAAGCGCGACTCGCTGACGGATGCGTTCAATCGCGGCGCCTTCGACTCCGCCATCGAGCAGAGTCTCAACATGCACTTCGTGCTGCAGCAGCCGGTGACGCTCCTGATGATCGACCTCGACAAGTTTAAAGAGGTCAATGACCGGCACGGCCATTCCTGTGGCGACCAGGTGTTGAAGGCCATGGGCGAGTGTCTTGCCCGCGCCTTCATTCGCAAAAGCGACCTGGTGGCGAGATACGGCGGTGACGAATTCGCCGTCATCCTTAATGAAACCAGCGCCGCGAACGCCGAGAAGGTCATCGAGCGCTTTGTCGCGTCCGTCGGGAAGATCGCGATCCCGACCTCCGACGGCGAGATCTCGATTTCCTGCTCAGTCGGCTACACCGAGTTGCACGACCGGGACACGGTGGAACAGGCGATCAATCGAGCCGATCGCGGGCTCTACTCGGTGAAGTCACGTGGCGGCAACGGATCGGAATATGTCCCGTTCATCGATGAAACGCCGCTCAACTGAGCCGAAGAACGGCTTGATCGATGCTAAAGCGGAGCCGCCGCCTGCCGATACACACTACTGGATTGCGTCTGATCGTAGTCACGGAGGATAAACCTTGGATCTGGCGACATTAATCGGATTGATCGGTGCCTTTGGCATCGTCCTGGCGTCGATTGTCATGGGCGGATCGGCGGGCACGTTCGTCAACACGCCATCCCTGCTGGTCGTGTTGGGCGGCACCGTGCTCGTTACGATGATGAAATTCAGCCTCGGGCAATTCCTCGGCGCCGCCAAGATCGCCGTCAAAGCCTTCGTCAACAAGCCGGTCAAACCCGAGAGCCTGATCGAGAACTCTGTCGAACTGGCCAAGACCGCTCGCCAGGGTGGCCTGCTGGCGCTCGAAGACGCCGAAGTCGTCGATGACTTCATGAAGTCCGGCCTGGGCCTGCTGATCGACGGGCACCCGGCCGACACGGTCCGGGCAATGCTGCAGAAGGACCTGAACCAGACGGTGCAGCGACACCAGGACGGCCAGCAGATCTTCAAGGCAATCGGCGACGTCGGCCCCGCGATGGGCATGATCGGAACGCTGATCGGCCTCGTGCAGATGTTGGCCAATATGGACGACCCGAAGCAGATCGGTCCCGCGATGGCCGTCGCGCTGCTGACCACGCTGTATGGCGCCATCCTCGCGAACATGTTTGCGCTTCCGATCGCAGACAAGCTGGCCGTCCGCAGCGGCGAGGAATACACGAACAAGTCGCTGATCATCGACGCCCTGCTCGGCATCCAGAGCGGACAGAACCCGCGCATCATTGAAGGCATGCTCGAATCCTACCTGCCGCGATCGCAGCGCAAGGAAGAAGACGTCTAGCGCGTCGCCGTGACGATGGACAAGCCGCCTGAGCCACCACCAGACAAGGGTGTACCCGCCTGGGTAATGACCTTTGCTGACCTGATGACTCTGCTGATGTGTTTCTTCGTACTGCTGCTGGCCTTCTCGGAGATGGACGTCCAGAAGTTCAAGCAGCTGTCCGGCTCGATGAAGGAAGCGTTCGGCGTACAGACGGAGGTCAAGGTCAAGTCGATTCCGAAGGGTACGAGCCTGATCGCCCAGGAATTCAGCCCCGGCAAGCCGGAGAAGACCGCGCTCAATGAAGTTCGGCAGTTCACGATCGACTCCAACAGAAACACGCTCGATGCGCTGAACCGCGAGATCGCGGAAACGCGTGAGCACGCGAAAAAGCTCAGGCTTGCACTGCGTGACGAAATAGCCAAGGGCGCCGTCGCTATCGAAACGGATGGCAAGAAGATCATTATCCGGATTCTCGAAAACGCTTCCTTCGATTCAGGCAAGGCCGACGTCAAACCGCAGTTCAAACCGGTCCTGGCCAAAATCACCCGCTTGCTGGACAACGCGTTCGGCGAAATCACGATCTCCGGACACACGGACAACGTGCCGATATCGAACGACGAATTCAGCTCGAACTGGGATCTGTCGACCAACCGGGCGGTACGCGTCGCCCACGAGATTCTGTCCAGGGCGAGGATCAACGAGAAACGAATCACGGTCACCGGGCATGCGGACACGCAACCCGTTGCCCCGAACGACACCCCGGAGAACCGCGCCAAGAACCGGCGCGTCGACATCAGCATAGTCCGCGGCAGTCAGCTGGATACCCAGGAAACGATGGGCGTCGATGATGCGGGCGTCGAATCACCTTCGGCGGACAACCAGGCACCTGGCGAAGACGAGGAGGACCAGGTATGAGCAACGAATACGATAATCGGAGGTCCTTTAGAGTCAGCGAAACCGTCTACCTGAAGTACGAGTCGATTACCAATGACGAATTCAAGGGCGGGCTGGCTCACTACAAGATTCGCCTCGGGTTAACGGACGGCGCCAACTCCAAACTGACCGAGATCGAATCGAGGCTCGGCGAGGCCATGTTCCTGCTCAGCAAGGAATCTGACCAGGTCTCTCGCTGCCTGACTTTGATCAATGACAAGCTCAACGTTGTGATCGGCCAGGTACCCGCGTTTCGTGAGAGCAGCTCGGCGCTCGCCAAGCAGCCGCCGCAGACTTGCGACGTTGGCGCCGACGGTCTCGTATTCTCCAGCGAGAAACCGATGCAGATTGACGACAAGCTCTACCTGAGGTTCCTGCTGTCGTCGGACAACCGCTACGTCGAGACGTTCTGTACCGTCGTGCGCCTGACCGACCCACCCGACACCAGCGACCCGGCGTGGCAGTACGGTATCGGCGTAGAGTTCAACGGCATGAAGCCGGAACTTCGTGAAGTCCTAATCCAGCACATGTTCAATCGTGAATCCGAGACGTTACGCATGCGTCGCCTCAACCTGGAAAAGCTGGAAGACATGAAATAAGAAAGACGGGCCGAAGCAAGGCTCACGGTCCGTCCGTAGGTTTGACAGGCAGGTCCAGCCTAGTTCAACGTCGACTGCATGCCCTGCATCTTGTCGCGATAGCGTTCCATGATCGCGCCGACAGTCGAGTCGTCGACACCCAGTTTGCGGCAGGACGGAATCTCGGCCAGATCCAGCGACTCATCCTCGGGATTTTCGATCAGCATCTCGGCGACGTGCATGACGTCCGCAAGACGCGGCTCCTCGGCGCCATTGTCGGTAACGTAGCTTTCGGAGTCGGCCGACTCAGCCATCTCCTCGTTGAATCCCCAGGATTCGATGATGCTCTTGCCGATCTGCGGGTTCCATTCCTTGACGATTTCCTTAAAGCCCTCCGGGTTGCCCAGCAACTCCGGAAACTCGCCGGTCTTGGTGATGATGTAGAGCGTGCCGACGTCGTGCATGAGCCCAGCCAGGTAAGCGGACTCGTCGTTCACCGTGCGATTGGCACGTGCGACCGACCACGCCATGCAGGACATCTTCATGCTGCGCGCCCAGGCCGCCTGCAGGTGTTTCTTCGCGTGCGAGTGTTTCTCGGCCGCGTACAACTGCTCCATGGCAATGGACATGGCGGTGTTCCGCACGACCTCGAATCCCAGCCGACCAATGGCGCCTTCCAGGGAATCGATGGTCACGCCGGCACGGTTGTAAAGCGCGGAGTTAGCGTACAGAAACAGCTTCGAGACCAGCACCGGGTCCACACTGACCGCGCCGCTGATCTTCTCGAAATCGACGTCGTCCTTTTCGAGCATGTTGCGGATCTTGACGACCACATCCGGCAGCGACGGCAGTGAGATGTCGCCGTTGGTCAGCTCCAGTGCAAGAAGGTTTACAAATCGGAATTGTTCTTCGGCCTGTGCGCTCATCTTAAGTGTTTTCCTGTGCTGGTTACGCGGCAACCTTGCCGTGAAGTTTTTGCAGCAATCGGGCCTCCCCGATGTTCAAGCCGCAGGTCCTCGTCAAGTCATCCACGGATGCACCGTTTTTGGCCATACGCAATGCATGTTCTATCGGCAGGGATCGCTCAAACTCAATAGAAGGCAGGGGCTTTTCTTCCGCCTGTCGTTTGGCCACTTCATTCAAGCGACGCTGGAGATCGTTAACTCGCTGATCGAGCTTGAGTTTTTCGAGCAGGGCCTCCTCGGTGCCCACCGTCATAATCTGCATTAGCGGCGCTTCCTCGACGGTTTCCGACTGGTCGTCGGCAAGCATGGCCCCGGTCGGGCTCTGCCAGAAGTCCTCCAGTTCGCGGAAGCGACGCTGGAATCGGAACAGCGCGATACACGCACCCCCCAACAACAGGGATTGCGCGAAGAAGATCAGGTAGAACGCGGTTGAGTCAGGACCAATCATCATACGTGCTCATCTATCAGTGGCTTGTTGTCATCGTCGTCATTGTCAGGCTTTCGCGGCGGCTCCTGCTTTTTCTGCTTTCGCTCGCCGGTCTCCCTGTCTTTGTTGACAGGCTGAATCGGGCGGACCGGATAGGACGGCGTAATGTTCCTGACGCCGCCAATAAACTCGTTCATCTCGTGCCTCCTACCATTTGGACACAATAGATCGCATCCTTATGATCGCCTGTCCGTGAATCTGGCAAACGCGAGACTCCGTCACATCGAGAACCTCGCCGATTTCCTTCAGGTTCATCTCGCGTTCGTAGTAAAGCGACAGCACGAGGCGTTCGCGATCGGGTAGCTGGTCGATCGCGGCAACCAGTCCCTCGCGAAACTGCTCTTCATCGAGTTCCTGGTCGGGTGTCGCCGTGTCGGACGTCGGTCGTGTCCGGTGCAGCGCCGTCTCGTCCAGCGTCTCGTCAAGACTGAAGAGGCGACTCGATGCGCTGTCAGCAAGAATCTTGTGATAGTCCTCGACCGGAATGCCGAGGCGCTCGGCGATATCGGCGGACCGGGCCGGGCGTCCCGTTTCGGCCTCGATCGAGTTGATCGCCTCCGCGACCTGCCGGTACTTGTGATGCACGGAACGCGGCGTCCAGTCATGCTTGCGGATATCGTCCAGCATAGCGCCGCGAATTCGAATGCCCGCGTAGGTCTCGAAGCTGGCACCTTTGGACGCGTCGAAGTTGCCGGCGGCCTCTAGAAGGCCGACCATGCCGGACTGCATCAGGTCGTCGATGTCGACGGAGGAAGGCAGCCGGGCTGCGAGATGCTGGGCAATTCGTTTGACCAGCGTGATGTGTTCCTCGACGAGGCCCTCGTTAGAGAATCCTTCGCGATCAGCTGCCGTGCTATACGCGTTCATGCGACTTTTCCTTTGTACGTTGCATCAGCCATGACGAGGCTTTCCATGAAAAACTGCAGCCCGCCGTGCGCCCTGGTTGCCGAGGGCAAATCGCTCAAGCTTCTTGCGAGCTGTCTGAACGCTCGTCCGGCGGGGCTGTTGGGATAGGCGTCCGTGACGGCGCGCTGCTGCTGGACTGCCTTGACGACGGTGTCATCCTGCGGGATGTCGCCGGTATGCCTGAGCACGACGTCGAGATAGGAGTCGGCGACCCGGTCCAGTTTGGCGAACAGCCGGCGGCCGGCCTGGCGTCCCTGGCTCTGGTTGGTCACGATGTGAAAACGGTGCATGCCGTAGTTACGGCTGAACACCTTGATCAGCGCATAGGCATCGGTCAGCGAAGCCGGTTCGTCGCGGAGAACGACAACCGGGTACTGGGCAGCCTTGACGAATCTCGCCACCGACGGCGCGATACCGGCCGCCGTATCGACGACGAGGACATCGGGCTGATCGGTCATCTGGCTGAACGCGTTGATCAGCGTCGCCTGGCCTCGTGAGTCCAGCTTGCTCATGTCGAAGTTTCCCGACGACGCCGGAATGATCCGGACGCCTCGCGGTCCCTCGAGCAGCGTGTCGGCGACGTCGACTTCGCCACTCAGGACGTGCGACAGGTTGAACCTCGGTTGCAGGCCCAGCAGCACATCGATGTTGGCGAGGCTCAGATCCGCGTCGAGCAAGGCAACCCGGTGTCCTTCGGCTGACAGGGCGATCGCAACGTTCGCTGCAATGTTTGTCTTGCCCACGCCGCCTTTGCCGCTGCAGACGGCGATGACCTTGACCGGGCGCGGGGCCTGGAAGCGCTGTACGAATCCGCTGCTGACCTGACTATCCATGTGCCGTGCTCGCTTGCGAGTAGTTTTCCGCCATGGTGTGTTCGTCGATGCGCGGCTGGCTGCTTTTTGCGCACTCGAGCGCTTCATTGACCATCCACAGGCGCTTCCTGGTTGCGGCATGCAGGTCGTCCGGGATGCGTTGACCATCCGACAGCCAGGCGACCGGCAGGTCGTGGCGAATCAGCGCACTCAGGGCGCAACCCAGCTGGGCGGCTTCGTCGATCTTTGTCACGATGCAGCCGGCGAGCGGCACCTGGTTGAATGTGCGGATTACTTCATCGAGGCCCGCTTCCTGCGTCGCGGCCGACAGCGTCAGGTAGAAGTGCACGCGGTCTGCGTGCGAGCCGTAGGCGGCCATGCGGTTGGCGAGTTCGCGGTCGCGCTGTGAGCGGCCTTCGGTATCGATCAGTACGAGTTTCTTCGTGGCCAGGCGCGCCAGCACGTCGTGCAGCTCCTCCGATGAACTGGCCGAGTGCACCGATACACCGATGATGTTGGCGAATGCCTTCAGGTGCTCCCTGGCACCAATGCGGTAGGCATCGGCACTGACGAGCGCAATCTCCTCGGCACCGTGCTGCATGGCGAACTGGGCCGCGATCTTCGCTATCGTCGTCGTCTTGCCGACACCGGTCGGGCCGATCAGCGCCGCGATACCGCCGTCCTCGAGCAGGCGGCTCTCGGCGACAGGAATCATCTGGGCGAGAGTCATCAGCGGCGCACGTTCGAGATTCTCCTTATCGACCGGCGGTGTCCCGTCGACGATGATGTTTGCGACGTCCGGAGCGATACCGAGCTGCGCCAGGTTTCTCAGGATCTGCACGCGCTGAGGGAAACGGCGCGTCGCATCCTTCCACACGAGACCGGACAGCTGTGTCTCCAGGAGTCCGCGCAGCGAAGTAAGCTCTTCCTGCATCGATAGCAGCGTGTTCTGGCTGTCGTCGTTCGTCGATTCCTCAGTCTGGGTCAGCTCAGCCGCCTGCTTTGCCGATAACAGGCTTGCATCGAACGACTCGGGTTCTGTTTCCGTGGACTCGACGATCTCGATATCCAGGTCGGCCGCCGGTGCTATGTCGCTCGGCGTCTGCTTCAGGTTGGCACTCAGGACCTCGGCCGAAGACGCCATCGGTTCCTGGCCCTCGTCGACCTTGTCCTGCATCAGGCGTGCCAGCGCTTTCGGGCTCAACTCGGCGTCGGCACTGCCGGTCAACGCGGTCTTGACCAGCGCCTCGTCGTAGTCGATCGCGGCGATGACCTCGATGCCGTCGCTGACACGCCGGTTCGACAGAATGACGGCATCAGGGCCCTGGTCCTCTCGAACCTGGCGCAAAACGTGTCGCATGTCCTTATCCAGATATCGCTTAATTTTCACTGTCTGTTCCTGTGTTGCTCGTCACTTCGCTCGTTTTGGCCTTCAGCCCTCAACCCACCGCTCCAATCATCTGCACGCGCTTCTCGTCCGGGATCTCGTTGTAGGCGAGTACGTGCAGGTTGCGGACGCTGCGCATCATGCGCGCCATCCAGGGCCTGACCTGCGGGCCGACCAACAGCACCGCCGGCTCTCCGGCGATTTCCTGGCTTTGAGCTTTCTCGCTCAGCGTCTGGTGCAGTCGTTCAACCATGGCGGGCTCCAGTCCCATTGATCCGTTCTCTGATACGGACTCATTCAAGATTCGTTCCAACTCTGGCTCCAGCGTCAAGACTGATAGCTCAGGCCGCGTCCCTGCTACGTTCTGGACGATCGAACGGCCCAACGCGACGCGCACCGAGGCCGACAAAACGTCGGGTTCCTGACTCTTGGTGCCCTGCTCCGCCAATGTTTCGGCGATCTTGCGGATGTTTCGGATCGAGATTTCTTCCTGCAGCAGGTTCTGCAGCACCCGGGTAATGACACTCATCGGCAGGAGCTTCGGCGTCAGCTCCTCGACGAGCTTCGGCGAGTTGACAGCGAGGCGATCGAGGAGCTGTTGCGTCTCCTCATGGCCTAAGAGCTCGTGCGCATTGCTCTGCAACAGCTGACTCAGGTGGGTCGCGACGACGGTCGCCGTATCCACGACCGTAAATCCGAGCATCTGGGCCTCTTCTCGCTGGGACGCGTCGATCCACACCGCGTCGAGGCCAAAGGCCGGATCGGTCGTTTCGATGCCATTCAGCTTGCCGAACACCTGGCCGGGATTGATCGCGAGATCCTTGTCGATGTGGACCTCGCCCTCGCCGATCGTCACGCCCGCCAGCGAAATTCGGTATTCGTTGGGCGACAGATCCAGGTTGTCGCGAATGTGAACTGGCGAGACGAGGAAGCCGAGTTCTTCGGTCAGTTTCTTGCGCACCCCTTTGATGCGGGCCACGAGCGCGCCGTCTCGCTGACGATCCACGAGCGGGATCAACCTGTAGCCCACCTCGAGACCGATCAGGTCAACGGGGTCGACGTCCTGCCAGCTCAGGTCGGCGGTCGTTTCCTCAAGGTCGACCGGCGCCTCGACGGGCGGCGGTGGCGCCTCCCCGGCCTTCAACATACGGAAGCCGGCGAACGCGCAGGCCAGCGCCAACGACAGGAATGCGAAGTTGGGCATGCCGGGAATCATGCCGAGGATGCCCAGGATCGCCGCCGTGACGAACATCGTCCGATGATCCGTGAACAACTGCGTGAACATCTGGTTGCCCATGTCCTGGGACCGTGATACGCGGGTCACGATTATCGCGACAGCCGTCGACAGCAACAGTGACGGGATCTGCGCGACGAGACCGTCGCCGATGGTCAGCAACGTGTAATTGTGCACGGCGGCGGACAGCGTCAGGTCGTGCTGCGACGTGCCGATGATCAGGCCGCCGATGATGTTGATGAACAGGATCAGTATCGACGCGATCGCATCGCCGCGAACGAACTTGCTGGAACCGTCCATCGAACCGTAGAAATCGGCCTCTTCACCGATCTCCGCGCGACGCTTGCGCGCTTCGTCCTGGTCGATGACGCCCGCGTTCAGATCGGCATCGATGGCCATCTGCTTGCCGGGCATCGCGTCGAGGGTGAACCTCGCCGAGACTTCGGACACGCGCCCGGCACCCTTGGTCACGACGACGAAGTTGATGATGACGAGGATCGCGAAGATCACGAAGCCGACGGCGTAGTTGCCACCGACGACGAACTCGCCGAAGGCCTCGATGACCTTGCCGGCGGCCGATGTGCCCGTATGGCCGTTCAGTAACACGACGCGCGTGGATGCGATGTTCAGCGCGAGCCTGAGCAACGTGACCACCAGCAGGATCGTCGGGAACACCGCAAAATCCAGCGGCCGGCCCACGTAGACGGTCGTCAGCAGAATCGCGACGGACAACGCGATGTTGAACGTGAAAAGTATGTCCAGTGCCAGCGGCGGCAGTGGCAGCATCATCATGCACAGCATTGCCAGCAGGAACAGCGGCATACCTGCACTTCTAAGCGCGCCGGAAGCCATGTTGTTTGTATTGTCAGCCATTCAACTCATCACTGTTTTTTTCGCGGGTCGGGGAAATCGTCTTCGTTAACCTCTGGCACCGGCTTCGGCATCGGCCGCTGCCCGGGTTTCAGGGTCTCGTTCAACTGGAAGATGTAGGCGAGGACCTGCGCCACTGCCGAGTACAGCTTGGCTGGAATCTCGTCGCCCAGGTCCGTGCTCCTGAACAATGCACGGGCCAGCGGCGGCGCCGAGAACAACGGGACGTCGTGTTCAGTGGCCACTTCACGAATGCGCTTCGCCAGCAGGTCCTTGCCCTTGGCGACAACCCTGGGCGCACCCATGGAGTTTTCGTCGTACTTGAGTGCGACGGCATAGTGCGTCGGGTTGGTAATGACGACGCTCGCAATCGGGATGTCCTCCATCATGCGGCGCTGCGCCGCCTGCTGCTGCAGGGTTCGAATCTTGGACTTGACTTCGGGTCTGCCCTCGGTGTCCTTCATCTCGTCGCGCACTTCCTTGCGTGTCATGCGCATCTTCTTGTGGAATTGCCAGAGCTGGAACGGCGCGTCGATGGCTGCGATCACGATCAACCCACAGCTGACGATCACCAGTGACATACCGCAGATTTTCAATGCATGCGCGATCGCACTATCGACCGGCTGGCGGCCGAGGCTTGCGAGTTCTTCGGAAGAGAACCACAGCCAGGCGACGGCAAGCGCACCGACCAGCGAGAACTTGCCCATCGCCTTGACCAGCTCCATCAGGCCATTCGGACCGAAGATTCGCTTGAGGCCCTTGATCGGGTTCAGGCGCTCGGGCTTGAAGGCAAAGGCCTTGACGCTGAACGACACGCCGCCAATAGCCGTGCCCGACAGGAATACGGCCGCCAGCAGGACGATGATCAAAGGTATGAGACCGGTGAAGGCGCTGATGAACGACTCGGACAACGCGACCGGCAGGAAAGACGCATCGAAGATCTTCTGGCGCTCGATCGAGAATCCGCCGCCGAACGTCGACACAAGGTTGCCGCCGATCGGTCCCGCCATGACCAGCAAAGCGCCCGCACCGGCGAGCGTCACGCCGGCCATCGTCAGTTCACGTGATCGAGGAACCTCCCCCTTCTTCTTCGCATCCGCCAGACGCTTGGGAGTCGGTTGTTCGGTACGTTCTTCTTGCGGTTCGTCAGCCATGCGTCGTGTCCGTCGACTTGATCAGGGCTCAAGCAATTGCGAAACCACGGACAGTGACTGCGTCAGAAACGCTGACACGTTTTCGGTCAGCACGCCCATGTTGAAGAAGATGACCAGAAAGCCCAATAACATGGTTACCGGGAAGCCGACGGCGAACAGGTTCAGCGTCGGCGCCGCCCGGCTCATGACGCCAAACGACAGGTTCACGACCAGGATTGCCGTGATCGCCGGCAAGGCGATCTTCAGTGCGAAGACAAACAGCTGTGCCGTCCAGGCCAGCAACTCCGTCAGCACGGGCATCCCGAGCCCGTTTGAGGCGATGGGCCAGTTCGTGAAACTCATGACGAGCAGCTGAATCAGAGCGAGATGACCGTCCAGCGACAGGAAGATCAGCATGCCCAGCATCAGGAACAGCTGACCAAGCACCGGGATATTCACTCCCCTCGCCCGATCCACGAAGATGGCGAAGCCAAGACCCATGCCCATGCCGATGATCTGGCCGCCCAGCGCGATCGCGTCGAAGACAAGCTGAACTAAGAATCCCATGATGACGCCAATCCCGATCTCCTGAATTACCGTGACCAGACCCTCCACACTCAGTACGTCCAACGTGCGCGGTGTGGGAATAATCGGTGCTATCACCATCGTCAGAACGACCGCGAAGAGCATCCGCACCCGGGTCGGGACAAAGCTGCCCGAGATCAGCGGCATCACCATCAGAAACGCGCCAATGCGTACGAAGGGCCACACGTAAATCGCGAGTCCCTCGAGCAACGGCTGAATTGAGATTTGAATATCCATGGCTTGGGTTCATTTCAGTGTCCTCTCTGATGTCGTCATGAGATCAGCGACGGAATCTGCTCCATCAGTTGACGTGTAAAATTGATAATCAGGCTCAGCATCCAGGGTCCGGCCACAATCAACGCAATGACCAGGACGAGCAGCTTCGGGATAAAGCTCAGCGTCATCTCGTTGATCGAGGTAGCGGCCTGGAACATGCCGATCAGGAGGCCGACGGCCAGCGCCGAGCCCAGCAACGGCGCGGCGAGTAGAATCGTGACCCACAGGGCCTGTTCTCCAATCGTTGTGACTACTTCCGGTGTCATCTGAAGCCCCTATAGGTAAAAGCTGGACGCCAGCGTGCCGAGCAACAGGGCCCAGCCATCCACCATGACGAACAGCATGATCTTGAACGGCAGCGAGATGATCATCGGCGACAGCATCATCATGCCCATGGACATCAGGACACTCGAAACGACGAGGTCGACGACGAGAAACGGGATGAATACGAGGAAGCCAATCTGAAACGCCGTCTTCAATTCGCTGACCATGAAACTCGGAATGACGATCGACATCGGCGCCTCGTCGACGGATGCGAGATCCGTGTGGCCCGCGATCGATG
>JAAUYH010064979.1_pt1 | contig 15142 bp, 11 predicted proteins | sample 7278061 | NCBI WGS metagenome assembly JAAUYH01 (sample SAMN14350203, study PRJNA611818) | marine sediment metagenome | isolation source: surface marine sediment (0.6m) | place: French Polynesia: Moorea | collected 2018-08
ATTTCATGCTCTCGAAACTGGCTGATAAACTTATTTGATAATTTTCTTCGAAATCATTTCTGAACGAACTGCTTAGTATCATATATATTAGCATCTTTTGTTCAGATCTCAGAAGCAGAAAATGTATTTGGAACTGGTTCACAATGTAAGACTGTTGAAACACTTCATAGAAGTAGGATGTGCATGAAATCCATTGCGAACAGAAATCGTGAAGGAAACTCCAACATTGTATGTTCTGAATGACAGAGCTAGATTCACCCTGAAGTCTTGAATTGTCTGTCACCAAGTACCAATCATTGAGTACAGCCGACTACCGTTTTGAACCAGAAAGGGGTGTGAATTAAAGTAAGGCCCTTAGTATACGTAGTTTAAATACAGGATTTGGTTTCCGGACACTTTTCCGTTGCTTATAGTGTAAAATTTTATTCTGGTTCAATGATGACTCATATTTATAAACTAAATACACAGATTGTAGAGACCCTGTGTTTTAGAGTTTGCTGTGACATCCTGAAAGTAAACTAATTTATGTTCTTTTAGCACATCATGATACAGATCTGCGAACTTGACGTATTGAATACTTGATTCGGTTTACTTTATGAATTTTATTGCGCACTGCTCATAGGTATGAGTGGTGCGATCGATCATCGAGAAATTTGCATTGTAAAGTATGAACGTCTTGATAATGAACATGAACAGTAAATAGTCCGGGCTCCACTATCACAGAGGAGTCAAGTAACCCACAGGATTCTTCCTGTACGATAGTTTCGTTGTCGAAGTGGTATTAACACAGCGAAAATTCGAAATGAGTTGTGCGTTTGACTAACACTTTTTTCCTTGCATTTCTTGTTTTAAATCTTTTCTATCTTTCTAAGCCCCCATACTTAAATTCTCCCTATGCTTATGATTCTTGACAGGAGAAATGAATTCATTAAAAACAATCTGACATCCAAATTTAATTCAATAGAATTCTCTCTACAAAATCGGCAAACATTAATTGATTTTTCTTGTCAAGATTGAATAATTACTAAACTACTGATAATCTACGGAGCATATGAATGATTAAACTATGTACTTCTGAATCGTTTCTTTCCTTCCCAATTTTCTGGGAAATCTAGTGTTTTGAATTATCCTGGTTGAAATTCTGCTGAAAGATCGAATTTTCAAGTCTCTAGCCATTAACTTCAGTTTTTGTTCCGGTTCAAAGTTATTGACTTCGAGAAAAGTACATTTTGTGTGTTGCTATAGGCTCCTGTGACATAACATGAATTTCCTTCATGTACTTATTTTAGCTTAGTTTTCGATATACGATGGTTTAAAGAAAATTTACGAATGCCTATTTTCTAGTAAAATGAAAAATTAGAGCCAAAATAATTAAACCAATGGTGTGAATTACATGTTTCGTACCCTAAAAATAAGTGACTGATGCACTTAACGCTAAAAGTATATCTTCCTTCCACAAATTGTCCCGGGATTACTCAGCAAACAATTTCTTGTATGTTAATTCTGTTCCTAAAAAGTAAAGAGAGCAAGAAGTTAATCTATCAGATAGATACTCTGAATATTTCTTAAGAAACAAATTATTTCTCTTCCGCCTACGGTATGACACGATGTACAGAATTATCGATCCTGTAACATCGTACATTCGCTGTTTCGATTCGCATTCGAATCAGACTACTTAGAACATAGCTCATCGTGAAGCAATTACTTAAATAAACATAAGATTTTATGTTTTGATCATGAAAAATAATTTCATGCAGAATTCCATCTTTATGGTTCGATTAAATCAAATCTACTGCTATAGTTCTATTTTCTTTTCACTTGTTCGGAAAGTACTCTCACTTAGCTCATTCCACAATTCTTCTGCATCATTTTCTCTTGATTAATCATTTACATTCCCTATGAATGTTGATTGGGGTAAAATGCTACGGTGAACAACTCCTCAAACAGATGAAACTATAAAGCATGCTATTTAACTTGGAATTTTTCGTTGTACATTAGTTTCGATACCTTCGTTTCGTACGGAATTTCAGCAATTTTCGGTAAGCAATTAAGTAGAGAAATTACGTTAACAACGTTCTGAGAAAGTACCAGTTGGTTTTTCATACTTCTTGCCCTGAATTCAGTATCATCACCCAAACAGATTAGTTCTTACAGATTGTGTCTATTAAGGTATCTTTAATCCCTACTGTTCTGCCTGTAACGTTGAGAACATTGGAAATTTACCTGATGTTATTTTTTTGCACGCCTTCTCCTGGATTTTATTTTTTGAAGATATTTATAAATTCGGAAAAGAGAGAGGCGTGATAATTAAAGAAATCATGTCGTATTGTTCTGGTTTCTGTAGGTCGTTCAAAAAATTTCTTGTTGATGCTTCAAATGAATTGCGGACCAAAAACTCCTTTATTGAAACAATCGATTCAGCTTTGATCTCATAAAATTTCGATAGTGAAGTAAGAACACACTGAACCAAAATGAATTCCGTGAATCCTGCTTCATTATTAGGTTTTAATGGATTTCTTCGGTTCACATTTTGGCTTAAACTTTTTCATCTCCCCTTCCAATTTTTAATGTATGTGCTCTGTAAAAATACAAGAAAGCCATCAGTTGAATTAAGATCCAAATGAGTAAGTCGAATTAAGCCATTTTCGAATCATTTTAAAAATTATTCTATATAATTTTATTTAGTTGAAATACACTAGCTTCGTTAAGTTCAAATTCGAGCTGATGCACTCACACAGATCTATTCGAAATTGTTCGTTGCAATATCACAAGTCGAAGTCAAAGGACATATGAGCATTACAGAGTAGGAAAATTCATCATGAAGTTCAGACTGTTTAAGAGCAATCCGAGTAGGCATATTTTTAAGATTATTAAGTATTTTAAGTTTATAATGGTTTGACAGTGTGCAGGAGCCTAATTTAGGGATGAAGAAGACAAATTGATATTTAGATACAAACAAATAGATCCTTTAATGCCAAAGATATTTGTAAACTATTATTTTTAATAATAATACAATAGTTCTCTCCAGTTCAAGCATTGAACAGGCTCTCAAGAGATATTTTTAAATTACATTCTCTATTCCTGTAATGAAATCGTTTTTCTAGAATGATTCTTCGATTACAAGTCAAAATCTTCCTGGAGTATGGTAGCAGTTCTTGATTAGTTTGCCTTTGGATTTCAGTAAAATTTAATTTGATAATTGATATATTTAAAGTTTTACATCAATCTTTTCAAATTGATCTAAAAGAAACTATAATAGAATCGCAGTTTCCAGTTGCATAAAAACAATATTTTCATGTAAATGTTCTTTAAAAACGTTTCCTATCTACCGCTACAAAAAACTTTGTTTTTTACAATTAGCTTTACCACCAGCTGATTATTCTGTCTCATTTTAAATATTCTGTTGAATATTGATCTCGAAAATGTCATCGTCAGTGTATTTTGGATTATACATGAAATATTGCTCTAATTCTTACATATCCTTGAGCTTTTTTTAAATTTGATAATTCTGACTTAACTATGCCAAAGAAAGATCCAGATAAATCCACTTACCAGAATCATTTTAAACTTTTGACTTTCGTTACTTTATGTACGAATCTCCAGTCTTGAAACAAGCTCATTGATCAATTGATTCAAATTGATAGCAATCAAGCATTGTCTGTTTCAGTCTTTTGCACTAGATGAAATAGTACGGAAGAGAGAGAGTGTGTGTGTGTGTGTGTGTGAGGGGAAGCTCTACTGCCAGTCGTCAATGAACAAGAACTACAACACTAAATTTAAATCGTACAAAAACAAATCAAAAGCATTAGGAAGCTCCTCAACAATTAAGACGATTACTGCATCATGTTTTGAAAAGTTCATTTCTGAAGTAATACCAAATTCCCAAAAACAATAAACGGTGAAAGTTTCAATTCTATCTGAATCGAATTTGATAGAAATCTGATATTGAATTACAGTAATCGAGTGCAGAAAAAGAAAGAACAAAAATGAGCGGAGAAATGGGAAGGAAATGGAGGAGCGAGCGAGGTCATATTCCCAACGGAAATTTTGAGAAGGGTTTAGGAACACATTTGCAGCTGGGTAGATCTATGGTTCGAACAAGTTGAACGCTGTAACACACTAATAATAGAAAGTTAGAACAGAAGATAGAGACGAGCGTGCGCGAGCGTGTGCTTAATTCAAAGTGCATAAGAAACGCCGACAACAAAACAGAAATTGAGATTGAGCCAAACGTCAGCAGAAGTACTAATCGATGGTAGAGTGAAGTGTAGTGAAGTGAACTACAGTACCAGTACCAGTACCAGTACCAGTCCAGTCCAGTCCAGTCCAGTCCAGGACATTGATTGCACTGCTGTGCATAGGTTGCAGCAGATCTCTTACTGTAATGTAAAATGTGGCAGTATCAAAAACAATTGAAAGAGCAACACTTGCGATTATCCATTCGCCTGAGTGCCTAGAATTGCGAACATTCACTTGTTTCAAGTTGTGCTATGCTGACGGTGTAGATAAAGAGTGTTTTCACCGTACTATACAGTACGCGATTGCACTGCACTGCACTGCATTGCACTACACTCAAACTACACTGTATCGCACTGTATGGTACTCTACCTCTAACTGTCTGTCTCCCGATTTCTTATCGTCTGGTCGGCTTGCCTTTTTTGTGTTCGATCACGTCTTCCGTCCGTACAGTATATTGCACGCTCTTCCCTCCCGCCCCGATTCTGCCACCCCCACATCATCTGCCCACCAAATCGGTATGGACCTACCGAATGGTAGGCCGCGCGCATTCTTTATTCTCGGTGCCGCTGTGACGATTGCTATTGTCATAGCTTTGGCTGGATATCGGCGAAGCCCTTTGATTTCAAACACAAAGGAGGATGTGAATTGCGCACGCGATTATGAAGCTTGTGGAGCTATTCCAGCTCCTGTTACAGGCAGTCGACGATGTTGCAATCCCGACTTTTACTGTTTCCGACAAGCTCCATATTTCTCTCAGTGTCGCCCGCGGGCTACTTCGAAACTCAACGTGTTGAGAAGTGCCTTGGGAAATTTACCTGATACGCCTGCCGTACCCAAAGCAGTGCAGTTGATTTTTCGATGTCATTGCAAATATGCACCTGCTCGCTTTGCCTTACGAAATCGTGTTTCAATTGCGCTTCTATCCATCGAACCCTCGCTGGTAGTAATTGCTCACCCTCGACAACCGATACTTTTGATTCTTCTAACACGTGGAAAACCTTGGTCAAAACCACTAGCGTTACGTGTCGGGCTAGTCTTGGCATCTTTTTGGGAAACTGAAGCGGTTTGGATTTCCGGTTGGACCGCATCATCACAATCGTCCATATCGCAACAAAATTCTTCATCGTTGTATCGCCGCTGAACTCGTCATCGCTGTAAAAAGTATTGTACGTAGAAGAACTAGCATGGTTCAGAGTGAGCGAGTGAGTGAGTGAGTCGAGTGATGAAGACAGTGAGGTGAGAGTTAGCGAGTGTGTTGTCGTTCATCACTGCTTACTCATCGATTTTGGATGACTCAACTTAATGAGGAAAGGTGTGAATATGCTAGACTGGGATTTACTAGCCAACTCCAATACTGTATTGCCATACTTTCGATTGGTGATGATAATAGATGGATGGTTAGCTAGTTGACTCGCTCGCTGGCTCACTTCTCGTTGGTTGGGCGGTGACTGTTGAGTCGAGTACTTGTACCAGTATTTTACTGTAGTAATGTATTGGTCACGTAGGTTGCTTCACTGAGAAAGATTACCACCGTACCGTAATTTTAGAAATTAAACATGAAACTCATTTCAAATATATCTGTAAGCTGCAGTACAATACAATACAGTGCTGTACCGCACTGTACAATTTATTACTCACAGTTTAAACCAAAGGGCGGTATTATCGAATCGAAACGAATCAAACAAGCAATCATAAGCTTCCCTCCTGTCCACGTTGCTTGCTTGTTCGCCTACTGTAGCATTAGACTGTGCCACATCGCAGTTATTGTGGACTCACCTCACTCCTTCTCGTATTGCCTTCTCCATCCGCCACACTCTCCCCCACTCACTTTTTCTCCTTTGCTTCTGAAGAGCATTACCACCATCATCTGTGAGCTATTACCTCTATCAACTTCCTCTATCTTATCCTGTTCAACCATCGCGGGCGGGGACTTGGATTACCACTGTGTGTGCGCGTTCCGCTTGGACCCTGAGACAAGTGCGTAGACATGTTGCGCCATGGTCCGCCATTGGCGATGAATGGCTATATGGATAAGGAAGGTCGAAAACTGCGTGCACGGAAAACCCGCTATTTTCGGTTGAAAGACTCGGCACTCTTCAATCATCGTCGCAAGGATAGTGGTGCAACTTGGGGTGTATCTCTTATTGATAGTCGCGTGGCTGTTGGCCATAAAGGCGAAGTGATCGTTCAATTATTCGATGGCAAGAAGATCTTACTGTATCCACCATCTCGTTCCGAGTGTGACCGATGGGTTGACCTTCTTACTCGAGCAAGTCGACGAAAGATCGGCAATTATTATGGTGTGACTGGTTTGATTGGAATGGGTTCGTTTGCTGAAGTTCGAATTGGGTACGACAAGGCAACTACCGAACAGGTGGCTATCAAAGTTATGAAAAAGAATAAGCGAGATACCGAACTCATGCGTTCTGTGGAATGTGAAATGAACTTCATCTCCAAAGCTATCGATCATGAGAATATTGTTGGTACTTACGATGTGTTCGATACCCGTGACAACCTCTTCATCGTTATGGAGTACATGCCCGGCGGCATGCTCTATGACATTCTTGCAAATGAGGGGTATTTCTCGGAAAAGAATGCGGCTGGTGTAATGCGTGATTTGTTGAATGCCGTGAAATGTCTTCACGATTACGATATCGTTCATCGCGATATCAAGCCTGAGAATGTTCTTGCCGTCAACAAAACTTGGCCACTCAAAGTCAAGTTGGCGGATTTTGGGTTGGCCGACTTTGTGCTTGAAAATTCGTTTGGTGAGAAGGCTACATGTGGAATGTATGGAACTCCGTTTTTTGTTGCACCCGAAGTTATTCGTGCCGAAACCTACACACCTGCGGTAGACATTTGGTCGTTAGGTGTGCTGGCGTATAATATGCTATCGGGAAAACTTCCGTTTGATGGCAATAATATTAAGGAAGTATTACGACGTGTTCGTTCGGGACGTTATTCGTTTCCCGATGCGGAATGGGCGGAAATATCGGATACTGCGAAATCGTTCATAAGGGGACTTCTTGAAATTGATCCGAAAAAACGGTTAACGGCAAGGGAGGCGTTGCATCATCCGTGGATGACAAGTAATAATTTGAGTGAAAGAGCGATTCTCAATGATCGAAGTGCATTGGGCAATGAACAGAGGAAATTGCGAATGAGTTCGATGGCTATTGATGATGTGGCTGGACTGTTAGCTATGGATGATGAAGATGAAGCGATACGTGCAGCAGGTCAATTACCTCATCAAGAAGATCATGGCGTGAAGGCATTGACCAGATTGTTCCCAGGAAAAACTACGAAACCTCCACGACAACCAACAGTATCAAATATGTTGGCCCATCCTCACCCACGACCGAGACCACAAAGTGCCAATGTGGTATCGGGTAATAGTGTGTCGCACGATGTGGTTGCCGCCGCGAATGCAGCTCGAAAACGAAATAGTACTCCACTAGTGATGGAGAGTCAAGAAGATTCAACGGAAATTGTAGATATTGGGGTGGAAGTGAGACCAGAAGCACCATGGCGAAATCCAGAATCTAATGGAGGTGTTCCACAGCATGGACGATACGGAACGACGCAACATATAGGAGGATTAGAAGCGAACGCAGGATTTGCATTACCAGCCATACTAAGTGTGAAAGATATTGTACGAAGGAGGCAAGCAGCAGCGGCGGGAGTTGGATTGAATGGAGACGCAAACAATGTGGCAGGTCAAGTGGCGGTAGGGGCAGGTAGAAGAAGAGAAATGGACGACTCAGATGATGAAGGGTCAACATTCTAGAAAAGAAAAGAAACCGCTCAAACATAAACCCGCTTTTCGGGGAACCAAACACGTAATGAGTTGCGTGGCATAATCAAAATGTTGCGCCAGTGCTTGTCGTTCGACCTCACTCCACACGCACACAACCATACATGCACTACCGTACCACCTACTGATTATATTTAATTGTGTGCGAGTGACGACAGCTCGATTCGTACATTCTCAAGTTGGTAACATTTCGTAAACACGTCGGACGATTTGTAACAGATACAAACGAACACGCAATTTAAGATGCAGACCTGACATTTACCATGAGCAGCGGCCGCAGCAGAGCAGTACCAAGAGGAAGATAGCGGTGGCGGTATACCTTGCAAAGAAATTACCAAACGTACAGTACAGGACAGTACTATACAGTACAGGACAATTGACAGGTAGACAGACAACGAAAGAATATTGTAGTGGGTTAACTGTAAGTAGGTGGCACACTCTCATGGTTCAGCCAATGTTTTATCTGAATTCCAAAAAATTAGGCAGATTTCTCAACGATTTCCCGCTATTCTATTACTTTCCTTTTTTTACTATATTTTTCGCGCACATGCCTTGAAATACAACAGAAAACACCCACACTGGATCTCAGTTAACTGTGAATTCGTTGTTGAGGTTGGAGTCGACGTGAAGCGAAGGTACCGGTTTTGTGATTTCTGCACTCCACTCCCTTGTTGCACTCTACCGCCCTTTTCTGTCTTGCACTGCTCTGCCCTGCTCTGCGTTCTTCTCTTTCTGGTTAACTTTACTCGACCCAGAACTTTCATCCGCCTCCGCTCACCAGCTGTACGGCACCACCCTAATCATGGGTGTTTCCACGAGACGCTCCTTGCGTCTAGCAAAAAAGGGCGACGATGATAAAACCCCCGCCACCTCTACTCCCTCCGCTTCTGGAGGTGTGCGCAAAACTAAGAGGGCCAAGCGCGTATCGACCAAGCCTGCGCCGAAACCAACTAAGCGTGGCACTTCATCATCGACCCCAAGTAAATCGGCTGCGCCTTCGAAGAAGAAGGCTCCCTCCGGCGTGTTTCCCACGTGCACTGTCAAGGATGAGGACGGTAATGAGGTAAACACGGCCACCGTATACTCTGAGTCGGCGTTCGTTGTGTTCTTGTACCCTCGGGCCAACACACCAGGATGTACCACTCAGGCGTGCGGGTTCCGCGATATGGACCTTCAGAAATTCGGCTACAAGGTGTTTGGTCTAAGCTACGACAGTCCGAAGAGTCAGACCAACTGGAAGAACAAACATACTCTTGGCTTCTCCCTGTGGTGTGACACACCTGGTAGTGGTAGCTTGATTACCCAACTTGGCGCTCATAAATCCCCCAAGGGAATTAAGCGCTCCCATTTCGTTGTTGCCAAGGGTGGCAAGATTATCGACACTCACATCCAGATTAGCCCAAAGGCTAGTATTGCGAGTGCGATGGAATTCTGCAAGAACAATCCGGCTGAAACTGAGCCGACGACTGCTCCTCCTAATGGCGAGGCGATGGAAGTGGTTGAGAAAGACGAAGATGTTGAGATGAAGGAGGAAGAAAATGCAAAGGGTGATGCGAAAGCTACCAAGAAGTCGAAGAAGGCGGAAGATAAAGAGTCGAAAGGCATGAAAGAAGAAAAGACCGCTGATGAAAAGCCGACGGCTGAGAAAGACGAACAGAAACCTTCGTCGGAGTATAAAGCGACTGCAGAAGCTGAAACCGCTGAGAAACAAACTGAAGAATCTAAGGCCGATGACACAACTGGTGAGCAGAAACCGGAGAAAGAAAGTAAAATGGACGCCACCCCCGCCGAGTCGAAGGCCAAGATTAAAAAGAGGGATGATGTGGCTGGTGATCAGGGAACCACCAGTATGGAAACGGTGAAACCATCGGGGGGAAGTAAAGCGGAGGCTGGTGAACAACAGCCCAGTACGAAGTCGGAAAAGCCTGCCGACACTGGTAAGGAAGTACCGGCTGTCGAGGAAAACGAACCGGAACCCATGGAAACCACACCCGAGAAGCCCGCAACGGAAGAGAAGGGGAAACCAGTAGAAGCGACTAATGCTAATGCGGAGGCGGATAAGACGAAGACTGGTGAGGATGCGAAAATGGAGGAGAGCGATACAGGAAAGGATGCCACGAAGGCCGATGAAGTTAAACCCACACCAGTAGATACCACCGTCACACAGAAGAAGGGTGAGGACCCGTTGAAAGAAACGACGGCGCAAGTAGTTACAGATCCAGGAGACGGGAAGGTTGGAGAAGAGAAGGGCGTGGAGTCAATAGCCGTAGCGCTTGGAGGTGAGTCCACTACCTAATTGTAACCAACCGTTGTGTACGTGTTGCGCTACGCCGTGCAGAACGCAGCTGCGTGACCAAGTCGTTTCTGTAAATAACAATGTATGTTTGTTCTTGTTCGTTGTCTGTTGAATTGCCTTGCTTTGTTCTACAAGACATCTACTCGGCTTGTTACTTTTCAGTGTTTGTTCAAGTGTTATGTTTATTTAGGCAGGCACAAAAAAGTCTTTGAGGTGGATGAATAGATGGATGGATCGAATGTTGGGTTATCAACGTCGGATGGTAGCAGCGCGTGCTGGACCGACTCCAATGTAACGGACAGGAACGCCTAACAGCTCTTCAATCTTCAATACGTATCGCTGCGCATTTTCGGGTAAATCCGAAAATTTCCTCACTTGCGTAATGTCTTGCCCATACCAACCGTCCATCTCGATGTACTTCACTGTGGCCTCACCCAAAACGTCGAGCGATGCCGGATACGAAGTTAATGAACGACCACGAACAAGATAAGAGACGCCAATCTTAATCGTGCGGAAATGAGATAACACATCAAGCTTCGTCAGGTTAATTGCCGTGTAGCCATTCACTCGATTGGTGTACCGCAACAAAAAGGTGTCTAACCAACCACAACGACGCGGCCGCAGAGTTGTAGTTCCGTATTCATGACCTTGTTGTTGTAATGTCACACCCTCCTCGCCGGTTAATTCTGTTGGAAATGGGCCCGCTCCCACTCGTGTGGTGTACGCTTTCACGACACCGATTACTTCTCCGACTGCTGAAGGTGGTATGCCAAGACCTGTGCAAATTCCTCCTGCGGTGCAATTACTTGATGTCACGTAAGGATATGTGCCATGGTCAATGTCAAGAAGTGCCGCATTGGCCCCTTCGACTAATACATTTTCTTTTTCTTGTAACGCTGTAGACAACTCGTAGCTCGTATCACCGATACAATGTTCGAACCGATGCGCATACTCGTAATACTTGGCTATTTCCTTGCGGATATCGTAGTCGAACGGGTGATGTCGCTTGTATTCGGCGGCGAGTGCAGCGCGTAACTTGGTTGGAAATTGTCGAAACGAACGAAGATCCGAAACTCGTATGCCACTCCGATTCATTTTTGTCGCATAGCATGGTCCGATACCTCGTTTCGTTGTTCCAATGCTTGCCTTTCCGCGTTCGACTTCACGCAATCCATCAACAATTTGATGAAAGTCGAATAGTAGATGTGCTCGATCTGATAACCGAATTCGTGGTTGCACATTTGGAACGCCTCGTGATACCAAGTCGTCGATTTCAGAAACCAACTTGGGTAAATGGACTACAACCCCATTCCCGATTATTGCGCGTGTACCCTCGTTTAGTAGACCTGATGGCAACAAATGGAATGCGTATTTCACTCCGTCCACTACAATTGTGTGTCCTGCATTCGCACCCCCCGCAGCTCGCGCAACAACACTGTGTGTGCGCGCTAGATCGTCGATCAATTTGCCTTTTCCCTCGTCGCCCCACTGCGCACCTAGAACGACCAACACTTTGTTTTTCTCTGTCATTTCGAACCTGTTCCGCTTCCCATCGATGCCAGCGTAACTGATCGAGATGCAAATTTCATGATCACCCTGTTTCCACGTGTCTGTGTGGTGCTGTGAGATTCGGTGATTTCCCCCCGTAAATAATGTCGTCGAAATCTATTTCTTCCAAGTCGCATGTATTATTCGTATTTCCACAATTTCTAAGAAGTTTCCAAAAAGGGATTTTCTAATGTAAAAAACGTTTTGTCTATATTTATAATAAATCAGCTTTCTTTCTCCACTTCATACAGAGCACTTCATTGAGGTTGTTCGTTCCATGTGGGACAGGGACGGACAGACAGTCGAAAAGTAAAAGTATGGGTAGATGATCTGCAGTAAATTTAGTGTTGACTGCTTCTAATCAAAAATCTATTTTGAAAGCTCAACGAATTTCTTATATGGATCCACTCTTGGGGAACAATTCTGGGAAGGATTTCGGAACCAACAGGTTCATATGACCCAGAAACAACGAACGGGTCTGTTAATCAATTTGCATTTTGGAACTACGGAACACGAGCAATATGTCTTGGCTGAGAAAGAAAATTGTGGTTGATGCGTCGACATCCAAATTCAAACTATCACTCTCAGGTTACATCGCCTTCGCCACCTTGACCACTTCACATTGTAATGGCACTACTCCGGATATCTACCCTTTTCAGGCTTGTTGTGGGATTGTTGCTCTACTGTGGACAAGCAGCTATTGTACCCTCTGCTGGAACTGTTTCTGCACGGACTGTGTTGACTTCGAAGGGTTCACGAGATTCACGAAATGCCGAATTGTCAGTGACTAGTACTCGAACAGCGGGTGATTCTAAACAACCTATTCGTGTTGTATTCAGTGGTTCCTTTAACGTAACCGCCACCGTTTGGTTGTCACAAAAGGAAATCGACTCGACCTTGCGAAGTGGCGATGGTGCAACAAAGCCATGGACCGTAAGCACTGCTCTTAATTTTTCTGCACTTCAGGGACCACTGGCACTCTCCTTTGGTGCCGCGAACGCGTACGCTGCAGCCAATCTGACAGCCACACAACCAAGCAGTGCTCAATCGGCTGCACTTGGGGGCTCGGTTCGACTAGCCGACAAAGCGTTGGCTGGATTCGGCCAGGCAGTAGGGTCGGCACGTGGGAACGCCGAGGCAAGTGCAATAGGTGCGGCGGTAAAGGTACAAAAGGTAGGTAATACAGCTCATGGAACTGGAGGTGCTACCGTTCAAGTACAAGCAGGAAGAGGTAATGCGGGCGCTCGCGGAACAGCCGCAGGAATTGGGGACGGCACACTAAACGGGACCGCTCGTTCATCAGCTACCGCTTATAGCGAGGGTGCAGCTGGTGGAGTAGGAACTTCAGGCGATGCGTATTATGGGGAAAGCGAAGCGCACGGTGCTAAAGTGAGTGATGAAGGCAAACAGAAAAACGACACGCTCGCGTTTGGAATGGGATATGGGAGTGGTGGCAATGGAAGTGAAAGTGGGGGAGGAGGAAGTGGTGCTGCAGCTGGCCATGGTGCAACTTCCTATTCAAGTCACAAATCTAAACGATAGCGATAAGACGGAAACAAATCGTGGATACATGGTTATGGATAAAGAACATGACAATCTTTTCGAAGGAATTTCGGTTTTGCTCGCAAAGGCTCTGCTGTAGGTAAACAAGCTCGACAGCATGTAGTATTCTCTACAAACTGCCTTGACTCAAGCAATCTCTAATTCACTGTCACTCATTCTGTCCATGATTATGGCAAGGCTAAACTGCCACACAGCCAGACTCAAGCGGATTCTAGACCAATCGAATTCATTACTGAACTCGTCAAACTGGTTTTCAAAAATTGTGCAGTTCAATTACTGCACATCATATACATTCAAATACATGACTAGTAAATCGCTGAGGCGTATATTGAACCAAGGATTACGAGCCTTCATTCGAGTTTCTATTGGCCCTATACTGAATCAAAGTTCCGCAATTTAGCAGTTTAGCATTTCCTTATGCACTCATTGTTTCAATGTTCAACACCGAATTAATTCAGATTTCTGATACATCGTCCAGGAATGTAATGTTGTTTAGAATGAAGTTTAATGGCGCTTGTCAGAAATTTAAAAGCTGAACTAGTCTTTGCAAAGTGAATTGTAAAACTATGATCTTGATATAGACTTGAGAAAGAAACAACTTTTAGTGAATAATCAGGCAAGGTCGTTCATATAATTAGAGTATTTCAATCTGCAACGGCTGGGTATTTGTTTTATTTCATTTGAAATTTAAAGCAGTTCGTCTTAGCAAGGTCTCAATTTTGATACTTTACTCAACTGATTCTGTAGCAAAACAGGAAATTCAAATATATTTTTTCTTCGTACATGTGTAAAAATGGTAAATCCCATACCAAAATAATAGTTTGAAGGTGCCGAGGTTTCAAACCTAAAACATAGAAAGTAAAGTGCATCGTGATTAATACAGTTGAATCGACTTTCTCAGAATACATTGTTGTTTCCGGTAAAATACAAAAACATGTTGATAATCAAAAGATTCATGCCAGTGTAATAATCGAGGTTTCCATTAATAACAAGGTACATGGGAGAATTCATCTATAGTCAGCAACGTGTTACGGTACTCTGTCCCAAATGTAAATTACGAATTTGAGTGGAATACACTACATTCGATCATAATATACATACAAAAGGTCTGGTCCGACCCTTTGGGCCTCTGGGTCTGAAACATAAATTAATTAAATTGCAATAGGGGTAAAAGAACGATAAATGGTTGTTATTTTATTCTGCAAATTAGAAATAAACTCTGAGAAACGAAGTTAATTATGATGAAGTTACAATGTACACACAATTGACAATTAAGTAGTGTGTGTATTCTGCAAATCTTATATCAATGCGACTCAAGTGAACCTACATGAAATGCTCTGAAAATAAGGATAGCATAACAATAGTTTACCGTTCCATTTAAATTTTGGATCTTTTTTTAATTATAATACGACAAATCAATAGAAAAAATAAAATTTACCTAAACAATTAACTGATCCGATCTTACAAATTCCGTATTACATTCAAGGATACAGAGTACCAGTTTAGACCTGTACTGCAATACAACTTGATTTTCAGGCCTTATATTAGGCCTCTCACTTCCTTGAGAGACAAAAATTGCATCAAGCATCGTAAAAATACCACAGTCCGATGTGTTTCGCTGCTGGACAGAGTGCGCTTCTTCATCCAAAGATCAATTTCTGGGCCGCAGCTTAAAACGACTG
>JAAUYH010059537.1_pt1 | contig 15141 bp, 11 predicted proteins | sample 7278061 | NCBI WGS metagenome assembly JAAUYH01 (sample SAMN14350203, study PRJNA611818) | marine sediment metagenome | isolation source: surface marine sediment (0.6m) | place: French Polynesia: Moorea | collected 2018-08
AATTTTTCCGAACATTGGGACGGCATTTTGGGGTTTGATTTTGCTCGTAACAGCACCGCCTTTTGGATTGATAATTCTCTTGAATGCAGCAATATATGGTTGGTTGTTATCTTACCTCGCCAAGCTGTTGAGTATTGGAATCTGCTACTTTGAGCAGGGTTGGCTCAGAGCTTTGTTATTAATAGCAATCTTACTTGCTTCAATTACGATTACTTTCATACCGATTTATGGTTCGGGAAGTGCTTGGGGTAGTGGCAGTATGCCTGGAAAAAGTTTCTGGTCTTTATTGCTCGAAGGTTTGTAAGTGTTTTGTAGGGTGGGTTAGATGGCAATCGCTCTCCAGCAGAAAAAAATCGACTCTCTCACCCAACTTCAGGCTTTCCCCAGTCATTGGTCTAAGGGAGGGGGCGACATCAAACTCGTTATCGAACACAAACAAGCTAACCTGAAAAACCTAGAAGCTGCCCGACAGTCAGCACAAATTCAGCTAGAAGTAGCACAGAGCAAACTTACCACTGCTAAAGAACAACTCTTGCTCTTGTTGATGAGGGAGAGAGGTTAAATAGTCAGTTAATAAATTATCGTAATTTACAGTTTGAAGTAGTAAAAAAGATTGTCGAGCTTACAGATTATTGAATTATTTTTTTGCTACCTAAAACTAATTACATAAATAAAAAAGAGGTTCAATAGTTGTACTAAAAACAAGCAGAGGACAAAAAATCATCTAATTCGTAAAAATCTATATTTTCTAAATCTTTATGATAAATTATTACCGTCAATTTTGTTGAAATAAATTCTTCTTTAGAAGCTGCAACAAAGGAAATAATAATTAGCTTAATCAATGCCATTCTAGGTAGATTAGTACGAGCCAAATCCGCACCGACAACAGGAATAGAAATTTCTTCTCCATGTCCCTTACTGCGGACTTCTTCCCAAAGATTACTTAAAGAATTCCAAATACTGTCGGCATCTGAACTAACTTTTAAATCGTTATTCATATAGCCATAAGCAGTCCAAAAGTAACGTTTCTTGGAACTTCCTAGTACTATAGTAGTTCCGATGGGGTAACGCCATGATTTACCTCTATTTTTATTTGGTTCGAGTGTTTTTATGTTTTTAAATTTCTCTAAAGCTAATTCAATGTCTGCATCTAATTTTCTTTGATTATTATGATAGATACGTTTGAGAAACTGTCCCTGCACACTGGACGGTTTAATAACTTCTCCTAGTTCTGTATCAAAGACATCATTAGCTCCTATGACCAAATGTCCTGGTTCATCAAATAAATCGCCGATTTTGATTTCTACAGTTGAGTCTGGACTAGACAAAGTTTTACAAATCGATCTACGAGGAAAACATTTAATAAATGCAAACGCCAATGAAATTGACACCAAACCCAAGTAGCCAATCCATCCCAAGTTAAGATTTTCTGGAAAAAATAGTGCTGCCGGCTCGATTAATAACCACAAAGTACCAAAAATAATCAAAAAAGAGCTTAATATTCTTTTCAATCCTACGGTAGTCAAAAGTTTCCAGTAAATCTGGGCTATTTTAAGTATTTTCATTACTATGGAATAGGTGCGATACGGATGAAAGGGTCAGACTTCATATTATATTTACTCTTCAAACAAACACCATGCTAATGTAATTTTTAAATAAACTATCAATGTCGCAAATAAAATTACTAAAAATATTTTTAGCCTCACCAAGCGATGTAAGTAGAGAACGCAAGTATGTATTAGAAGTTGTTGAGGAGCTTAACAAAAGTATAGCCATAGCAAAAGGTATAACAATCCAAGTAGTTTCTTCAGACAGTGCTTTTCCTGGCTATGGTCAAGACGGTCAAGCTGTGCTTAACACACAAATTGGCACCATGAAAGAGTACGATCTATTTCTAGGAATTATGTGGAGTCGCATCGGAACGCCAACAGCACGCGCAGTTTCTGGTACTGCTGAAGAATACGAGCGAGCAGTCAGAGCTTATAATCGTTATAAAAAACCCCAAATATGGTTTTACTTTCGAGAATTAAAAGCAAAACTAGATACAAAGGAAAAATTAGAACAGGCAGACGGAGTAATTAAATTTAAGAAAAAAGTTCAACGTAAGGCATTAGTTCATGAATATAAAATGCCATCAAATTTTCGAGATCGATTTCGTCAAAATATGTTGTGTTGGTTAAGTGAATATTTAGGTACGACACCTAAGCCCAGTGTTTCTTCTAGTAGTAGAAGTAAAAAATCATCTACAACAATTAGCAATTCAAATTCTTCAATTACAAGAACAGCGAGTAGAAGAAAATCTGGTTCAACCTCTACAGCAAAAAAGAAAACATCTAAAAGTTCTAGCTCTAAAACTTCTTCTATTAAAAGTATCACCACTTCAGGAGCATGGATGATGCTTGGTAACAACTTCTTTTCAACTCAATCTTTCAAACATCAACCAGATGGAAACATTATTGTTCATATTGCACCTAAGAATTCAACAGAGGAAGCCAATTTACGTGCTTTACAACCAAACCAATATAACTGGTCTTCACAAATAATTCCTTATGCTTACCAAAATGAAGCAGGTGACTTACTAATACAGACTGTTCTTCCAGAATCTATCAAGGGTAAAACTACTTTCGTCCTTACTTTAAAACCAGAACAAAGGTCACAAGGCATGGGGATGGAGGTTAGCATTAATGGTTACAGTGCTGACCAAATAGCTGAGTTACGCGCTCGTCTTTTGCTACTCAATGAAACTCCGCCAAATCAAAAAGAAAATTATTTACATCACTTCATTGTGAATTGTGACAACAAAAAAAGAATAGAAAAAAGCATTTTTCCAGATTTGTGGACAAAAATGAAAAGACGACCAACAGATTTTCTTCGTCAAGCTAGACTTGCTGCCGTTTATCACCTAAAAATATCCAACACCATAGAACACATATTAGAGCTAAAGCTTGGTCTAATTAAAAATCAAACAATGTCTATTCGTTTTCGCGGACAAAGAAAAAATTACAACTCTTGTCAAGAGCCTTGTATTATTGAAGTGACAGGTAGTTGTAAACTATAAATTTTAAACTCTTAATTATGTTCTAAAACTAAAATATAGGAAATCACCTGTCTCCAAAATATTCCAAAATTATTTTTCAACCACAAAAATCTTTATATTTTGTATACCTGCTTAAAAATAAACAATGGAAAGTATATCAAGGTTAAAAATAGTTGTAGCTTCACCAAGAGATGTCCAGACAGAACGGGATTCTCTTAAAGATGTTATCGATGAATTAAATCGTGGAGTTGCAAGATACAGTAATATATCACTTGAACTTTGGAAATGGGAGACAGATGTTTATCCTGGTTTTCATCCTCAAGGAGCGCAAGGTCAGGTTGATGATGCTTTAAAGATTGAGGACTGCGATATATTGATCGGTATTTTCTGGACAAGATTTGGTACTCCTGTTTCTTCTGATGGTAAAACTGGCACAGAACATGAAATTCATACTGCTTACGAAGCTTGGAAAAAGAAACAAAGTCCTCAAATTATGGTTTATTTTAACCAAAAACCTTACACGCCAAAACGAAAGGAGGAAATAGAGCAGTGGGGAAAAGTATTTGAGTTCAAAGAAAATTTTCCCAAGGAAGGTTTATGGGCAGAATATGATGGTAAAAGAGATTTTGAAAAAAAGATAAGAATAGCTCTAACACAATTTATTTCTAAGATTCACCAAAAAAAAAAGCAATCTAATACTCCTGACAACTTTTTCGCCTATGATGCTTCTTGGGTAGGTAGAGATCGGCTAATAACACAACTCAGTCAAAATCTGCGTAACTCCTGTCGTTTCCTACTGATTCTTGGCTTAACAGGAATTGGTAAAACCGCGTTAGCTGAGAGATTAGCAGTAGAATTACAAGATTTAATTCAAGATGATTGGAATAATAAGCTACTAAGAGCAAATTTTGACTATGATGAGAAAGCTACTGACTTTGCTAGTGTTGCTGCGAGATGGTTAGAAAGCTTAGGAGAACAACTTTCACCAGCCGAGAAAAAGCCAGAATTACTCTTAAATCGATTAATTAGATGCTTACAGAATAATCCCTTTCTGGTACTAATTGATTCGATGGAAAGACTTCTAACAGAAAACGAAGATGGTAGCTGGGGAGATTTTAGCGATAAATATTGGGAAAAATTTTTTCTCGAATTACTATCAGCCGAATCTTGTCAAAGTCGTTTAATTGTTACTTCCCAAGACTTACCAGTTAATTTTCATAGCAAAGCTGCTCGTTACAGCAATTTCTATCAGCGTCAAATTCTTTATGGATTAGATGAATCGGAACAAGCAGCACTATTTGAAATAGAAGGATTAGATATTAGCCAAGAGTCTGAAGATAGACCGATTTTGTTACGACTGGGTAAGGTTTATAAAGGTCATCCTTTAGTATTGCGAGTAATCATCGGAGAAATTAACAGCCATCCTTTTGATGGAAATGTACAAGCTTATTGGAATGATGTTAATAGCAAAATAGAAGAAGTAGAGAAAGATTTAGCTGAAGCTGAAGCAGGAAAAACTGAAGGATATGATGAGTGGGAATTACACAAACTTACTCGTAAAGTTAGAAACGAAGTAAATAAAGAACGGTTAAAAGCTGTATTTAATCGCCTAGAAACTCAAGTACCCGATGCTCATATTCTAATTTGTGCTGCTTCGGTTTATCGTATTCCCGTACAAGAAGAAGGCTGGTTGATGCAGTTAGCAGCTTTAGTAAGGCGTGTAGAAAAGCAGGTTTGTAGTCAGGAAAGACAAGAACAAGCTTTAGAAGAATTATTAAACCGTTTCCTAGCTGAAGAATCAGTTAATCACAATAATAAGCGAGTTTTAGGACAACATAATTTAGTTCGTAGTGTTGCGTTGGAAAGTCATAGAAATTTAATTCAAAAATTAAAAGCTGGAGGGGAGGCAGCATAATGGATAACTCTAAAACACCAAGTCAATTATTGTTTGAAGAGTTAGCAATTAATTTAGATGAAGTTCCTTTTGAACAGCTTGTTCACTACACAGCAGTGGAATATTTTCTAACTATTGAAGATGAACCTGATTCTAATGCTACTAATTTAGAGAAGGTAAATCAATATTTAGAGTCATTTCATCATCTTTGTGAAGTAGAAGATTGGACGAAAGTTTTGAAAATATTTTCTGTAAAACTTGACACACCTACCAATGATACATTGCATAAACAGATGACAATTTGGGGTTATTATCAAGAAAGTATTCCACTTTATAATAAGCTTATAGGCAAGTTTGACTCTCAAATAGAATGTTTCTGTTATTTAAATCTGGGAAATATTTACCATTTTTTAGGAGAATATAATAGAGCAATTTCTTATCATAATAAAGTATTAGCAATTGATAGTAATATTATAGATGAAGCCAAGATGATAAAGGCTTTATGTGGCTTAGGAAATGCTTATAATTCATTAGGGGAATATCAAAAAGCTATTGAATATAATCAGCAACATTTACAAAAGGCACAAGAAGCTAACGATATTGTTAATATTGGCATCGCACAAGGTAATTTAGGTAATATTTATTTTCCTTTAGGAGCATATAAACAAGCTATTGAATCTTATAAAAATCATTTAGAAATAGCAAAAAAAACTCATAATCATGAGCAAATACTTCAGGCTTTATCAAACTTAGGAAATACTTATTTTCGCTTGAAAAACTACAATCAATCAATTGATTATTACGAAAATAGTTTGCGAATTGCTCGGAAAATTGAAGACCGTTCTGGTGTGGGTATAGCTCTAAGTGGATTAGGCAATACGCATAGTTATCTGAAAAACTACGATTTAGCAATTGATTATCATCAACAAGCCTTAAATATTGCTAGAGAAATTGGAGATGATTATGGTTTAGCAAGAGCATTAAACAATATAGGCAATATTTACTTTCTTCAAAAAGAATATCAAAAATCAATCTATTATTATCGTAAGTCTTTGCCTTTAGTACAAAAGATTGGTAGATCAGCTTTTTTAGCTAGAATATTCAATAACTTGGGGAATGCTTATCATTATTTACACAAAAATCATAGGGCTATTTATTATCACAAGCAATGTTTAGAAATTGTTCAAAAACTAGATATCAAAGCTCGTATTGGCACTGCCTTTGGCAATTTAGGGAATTCTTTTTTATCTTTAAAAAAATATAATCTAGCTACTGAATATTATCAAAAATGCCTAGATATCGCTCAATTAATAGAAGATTACAATGGAAAAAAATTTGCTTCAAATAAAATTAGTATTACAAAAAGGATGCAACAAAAATGTCTGTAAATAGAAAAGTCATCATGATTAACTTGAAGACAGAAAAGTATTCCAATAAATAAGAAGTAGTATGCAAGCTAATTTAGAAACTCCAACTCAATTACTGTTTGAAGAGTTAGCAATTAATTTAAATGAAGTTCCTTTTGAACAGCTTGTTCATTACACAGCAGTAGAATATTTCCTTACTATTGAAGATGAACCCCCTTCTGATGCTACTAATTTAGAAAAGGTCAATAGGTATTTAGAATCTTTTGAACATTTGTGCAATGCAAAAGATTGGCAAAGAGCTAGTGAAATAATTTTTTCCGATATAGGTCAGTTGGAAGAATTACAATATCAACTGATAATTTGGAATTATCATGAAAAATTAATCGGAATTTACCAGAAATTGCTCAATAGGTTAGATGATGAACTAAATATTTTTTTGATTAACAATTTAGCTAATATTTACAATGAAACTAGGAGTGATACTGAAGCAGAAATTTTGTATTTACAACTATTAAAACAATCTCAAAAAAATCAAGATATTTTAACTGAAGCTGTGACAGCAGAAAATCTGGGTTGTCTTTATTTAAATCAAGGAAAATATGCTGAAGCATTAAATTGTTTTGAATTGGCATTAAATAATGCACGCGAAATTCAAGACCTGGATTTACAAAGTCATATTTTAGGAAATACTGCTGATTATTATGGTTTAGTTGGGGAATATAGCCTAGCAATTGATTGCTATCATCAAGCATTAGAAATGTCTTTAGAAATTGCAGCTGATATAATTTTCATTGCTAATTGTTTTATTAATTTAGGTAATACTTATATTTCAGTTAAAGACTATACAAAAGCTATTGAGTATTTAGATAAAGGTTTAAGTGTTGCCAACGAAATTGAAGATAATCTGTGTCAAGTACATGCTTATACAAGTTTAGGGAATGTTTATCATGAGCAGGAAAATTATGATAAAGCAATTGACTATTATCATCAATCCTTAGACTTATTAAAAGATTTTCCTGACTTAGACATAAAAAGCAGCGCATTATGCGATTTGGGAACTTCTTTATTTGAGAATGGTCAGGATGTAGAAGCAATTTTAAGTTTTCAACAATCTCTAGAAATTGCGTTGAAGATTAACGAGCCTCGTACTGCTGCAATAGCCTATTATAATTTAGCCAAAATTGCCGAAAGTTCAAACGAAGATAAAATAGCTTTTGAATATTGTAGTCAAGCTTTAACTTTAGCCACAGAATTAGGTATTCCCTTAGCTAAAGAATGCCAAGAATTAAAAGATAGATTACTGAACGAAGCAGCATAAGACATAACATCTCCCTGTATCGTGATTATTATAATCATACCCTTGGGAGGACAAATCTGATTCGGGAATATCTACGCTCAGATGCCAATCTGATTCGAGAAACATACCTCAATAAACCATTTCCTAAAGGTAATATTGCAGTTATAGAGGTACATCTTGCCAATGGTATATCCTTCGGTACGGGAGCAACCTCTAGAGCAAAAAGCCCCACACCTAAACCTAAATCAAAATCAGAAGGTGGTCAATTTGAACCAATCATTGACTCTTATTCAGGTCGTGTAATGGATACCGATGCCGAGTATAAAGCATTATCAGTCATTGCCGATACTCTCGATTTATTGAATGGAGACAAGATAAGAGGAAAACTTTATTTGTACACTGAAAGAGAACCCTGTGAAAGCTGTACCTATGTTCTCCAACAATTTAAGGATAAATATCCCAAGATAGAAGTAGCTGAAATTTTTTGGGATTATCCCTATCCTCCAGTCTCTTAGTAGGAGTAATTGCCAATGACATTATCTATTAACTATCCTAATTTTCAAATATCCTCCTCCTTTGAGATACCTGAATCTCTGCGCCAACTACTTTACGAAGCTTGGCAAAATCACTATGAAGAATTATATGAAGAAGCAGCAGATGGAAATATAACTCTCGAAGAAACTTTATCAGAATTGCTAGATGCACTAGGAGATAAAGACAATTCTCCGTGTCATTATCGTTACGTCTGTATGGGACTGATTCTAGCACTAGCAGTTGAACCGACAATCAAAGCTTATTTACCTAATGAATCAAAAACCGAACAAATTTTTCAATTAGTAATAAATTGGTCTGAAAATAGAGAGTTACCGACAGAAGAAACGATCGCTCGATTATTCCCTCAAAAATCAGTAGGAAGTCAGGCTATTGACGAAGCTTTAGATGTATTTAAAACTCTACTACAAATTCTTAACCCCGCTAAAGCAAAAGAAGCACTTTTAGAAATTTTAGATGATTGCTTGGAAGGCTATGCAATTTTTCCAGGTTCTCAAGGAAGAAGAGATTTATTTAACTGGTGGTTATTAGAAGTAGTTCCCTCTGTTTGGTGCTTACAGTTTCCTAAATCTATCTATACTATTAAAGGTATTATTCCTTTCAATTTCAAATCTTTACCAAATAAACTTTTAAATATTTTTGATAATTTTAGAAGCCAAGAAATAGTTAAAGCAAATAATAGTTATCTACAAGCAGGGCACTCGCTTTTTGCTCAATTAGATATTAATTTAGATGAAGTTCCATTTGAACAGCTCGTTCACTATACGGCAGTAGAATACTTTCTTACTATTGAAGATGAACCTCCTTCCGATGCTACAAATTTAGCAAAAGTAAACCGATATTTGGAATCATTTCATCACCTTTGTGAAGTAGAAGCTTGGGAAAAGGCAGATAAAATACTTTCAATTAGCCTCAACACCCCTACGCCAGAAAAACTAGGCAATCGACTCATAACTTGGGGTTACTATCGCGAACGGATTGAGCTGTACGAAAAACTTTTAGGGAAGCTAAATATCTACGATGAGGCAAGGATTCTAAACACTCTAGGACTTACCTACTTGCATCTAGGTAATTTCCAGCAAGCGATTCAGTATTACCAAAAAAGTTGGAGCATTATAGAGAAAATAGGTAATCCTCAAGGGAAAGCAAGTGTTCTGGGGAGTCTGGGAATTTCTTATGATGGTCGGGGAGAGTATGCAAAGGGTATTGACTATCTCCAGCAAAGTTTAACTCTGGCACGAAAAACTGGCGATCGCCAAAGAGAGGCAAGTGTTCTCAGGACTTTGGGACAGATATGCTCTTCTCGTGGCAATTATGACCAAGGAATTCAGTATCTTCAGCAGAGTTTGACCATTGCCCAGGAAATGGACGATCGCTCCTCCGCAGCAAATACTCTAGGACATCTGGGAAATGCTTACTGTTCTATAGGAAATTATGACCAAGGAATTAAGTATCATCGGCAAAGTTTGACCATTGCCCGGGAAATTAGAGATCGCTTCTCCGCAGCAAGTACTCTAGGAGACTTGGGAAGTGCTTACTCTTCTGTTGGTGATTATGCTAAAGCCATTGATTATTACCAGCAGAGTTTGACCATTGCCCGAGAAATTGGCAACCGTCAAGAAGAGCAAGCTGCTCTGGGAAGTTTAGGAAATGCTTACGTCTCTCTAGGAGATTATCAACAAGCAACTAATTATTACGAGAAGAGTTTAGAGATTTTACGGGAAATTGGTTCGCGCCTATTTAAAGTATTTACTCTGCTAGATTTAGGAAATGCTTACTGCTCTCAAGGCAATTATGATCGAGGAATTGAGCATCTCAAAGATAGTTTGACCATTGCTCGCAAAATACAACTTCGTCGAGGAGAGGGTAGAGCACTAAAACAACTGGGAACTGCTTACTGTTCTCAAGGCAATTACTCCCAAGCGATTGAGTATCACCAGCAGAGTTTGAAAATTGCCCGGAAAATTGGCAACCGTGAAGAAGAGGTAGAGTCTCTGGAAAATCTAGGAGAAGCCTACTCATCTATTGGAGATTATCCCCAAGCGATTGAGTATCTTCAGCAGGGTTTAACTCTTGCTCAAGGGATGAGCAATCGGAGAACCGAGAAAAACATTCTGAGAAATCTGGGAACTGCTTACTACTCTCAAGGCAATTACTCTCAAGCAATTAAGCGTCTTCAGCAGAGTCGGCAAATTGCCCAGGAAATTGGAGATCGCTCAGGAGAGGAAAAAGCTTTGAATGATTTAGGAATGACTTATCAGAGATTGGGAGATTATGCCCAAGCGATTGAGTATCAACAGCAGAGTTTAGAGATTTTAAGAGAAATTGGCGACTGTCAAGGAGAGGAAGATGCCTTGAGAAAGCTGGGAGTGACTTATTACTCTCTAGGAGATTATGCCCAAGCCATTGAGTATTACCAGCAGAGTTTGACTCTGACAAAAGAGATTGGTAATTTTTTAGGAAAAGCAGGGGACTTAGGACTTCTAGGACTTGCTTATCAGGCTCTAGGAGATTATCCCCAAGCGATTGAGTATCACCAGCAGGGTTTGACTATCGCAAGAAAGATAGGCAACCGCTATCTAGAGGGAGAGGCTCTGAGGGATCTCGGTAGTGTATATTATTTTCTAGGCAACTATCCCCGTGCGATTGAATATTACCAACAAGATTTAAAGCTGGCACAAGAAATCGGCAATATCGAACAAGAAATCATGGCACTAGGATATCTCGGTGTTATTTACTCAAAGCTCGAAGACTATTCCCCAGGACTTGATTATCTTCAGCAGCGTTTGAAGCTGGCAGAGTCAATTGGCGATCGCCAGACAGAGGCAAGCACGCGAGGAAGTCTGGGATTAATTTATTTTTCTCTGGGAGAATATGCCCAAGCCATTGAACATTATCAACAGCAGTTAATCATTGCCCAGAAAATTGCTAATCAAGAAGAGGAGATCGATGCTCTGAGGAATCTAGGAAATGCCGATCGAGCTCTTGGAAATCATGGACAAGGGATTGAATATCTCCAGCAAAGTTTGACTCTTGCTCGGAAAATTGGCAACATCGGGCAAGAGATAAATACTCTAGAAAGTCTAGTAAATGTATACTCTTCTAGCAGAGATTATGAATTAGTCGCTTTGGTTCTGATTAACTTGGCAAAAATCTATCAACAATTGGACGATAGGCATCAGTCTCTTGAATATTGCGATCGCGCTTTAAAAATAGCAACAGAACTAAACATCCCTTTGGCTAAAGAATGTCAAAAATTAAAAGAAAAGCTATTAAGTGAAATAGCATGAAAACTAATTTACCAACTTCAAATCAATTACTTTTTACTAAACTAGATATTAATTTCGATACAATTCCAGTTGAGCAACTACATTATTACACAGCAGTAGAATATTATCTCACTATTGAAGATACACCTCCCATTAACTCAACTAACTTAGAAAAAGTCCGTCGATACCTAGAAGCGTTTCATCATCTCTGCGAACCAGAAGATTGGGAGAATGCACTAAAAATATTCGCTTATCGTCTTGATACAACTACCAATGAAGAACTACATAATCAACTTCATACTTGGGGATATTATCAAGAAGAAATAGATTTACATCAAAAACTTTTAAATAAATTAAATCCCGAAATAGAGACAATTATTTTAAATGGATTAGGCAATATTTATAATTCTCTAGGAGAATATCAGCAAGCGATCGATTATCAACAACAACATTTAGAAATTGCCAATCAAACTAATGATAAATTAGGCAAAGCGATCGCATCAGGGAATATCGGATTAAATTATTATTACTTAGGAGATTATCAAAAATCTATCGAATACTCTCGCCGGAGTTTATTCCTTGCTTGGGAGTTGAAAAAATATAAAGAAACCAGTGAAGCTTTAGGTAATTTAGGGCTTGCTTATGAAGCGATCGGTGAGTATGAAACAGCAATTGAGTATCAACAAAACCGTTTAGAAGTTTCTAGAAAAATTAGAGATCGCTGGGGGGAAGCACAGTCTTTAGGAAATTTAGGAATTCTTTATCAAACACTTGATGAGTCAAACAAAGCTCTTGATTATCATAAACAAGGTTTAGTAATTGCTAAAGAAATCGATGCGCGTTTACTAGAGGCACAATGTTTGAGTAATTTAGGAATAACTTATCAAAGTTTAGAACAGTACGATCGAGCCATTGATTGTTACCAGCAAAGTTTAAAAATTGCCAAAGAAATTGGCAATGTTCGAGGAAAAAGTAAATGCTTAAGTAATCTGGGAAATATTTATTATCGTCAGGGAGACTATGCTCAAGCGATCGCACTACAAGAACAAAGTTTAGCAATCGCTAAAAAGATTAAAGATCGCAGTACTGAAGCAGTATCTTTAAGTAATTTAGGCAGTATTTATGACACTATAGGTAACTATAATCGGGCTCTTGAATACTATCAAAATAGTCTAACTATAGCTGAAGAAATCGGCGATGTAAAACAACAAGGAATTGGGTTTGGCAATCTAGGAAGTATTTATTTTTCTTTAGGTGATTATCAACAATCTATCAATTTTTATCAACAAAAATTAGAAATAACAAGGCAACTTAAAATACCTTCAGGAGAAAGAGCGGCTATATCTAACTTGGGTAATGTTTATTTTGCTTTAGAAGAATATGACAGAGCAGTAGAATATTATCAAAAAAGTTTAGTAATTGCTCAAAAAATTGATGATAGATCGGGACAAGCAAATACTTTATGTAATCTCGGAGCAGCTTTAATTAGATTAGAAAATTATGCTGAAGCTTTTGAAAATTTACAAGCTGCTTTAGAAATTTGTGTCGATACGAAAAACTATTATCTTGCTGCTACAACCATGCAAAATATAGCAGCAGTATGTTTAAAAATAGGTCATCGAGATTTAGCTCTCCAGTTTTGCAACCGTGCTTTAGCTTTGGCTATAGACCTCAAAATACCTTTGGCAAATGAATGTCAAGAATTTAAGGAGCAATTACTGAGTTAAATAGTATCAATATCAATACTAAACCTACAGTGATGTTCGCACCTTGAAAAAAAGCCAATAGCCAATATGTTAACAAATAAAGCATATTGAGTCGTATAATTACCCTTATACGATCCGCTCTGTCGCGATCGCTCATAAAATCAATACTTTTACTACGTCGTATAATGCTGGCTACTTCCACACCGCCTAATTTAGCCCAAACCGACCTGATCGACAGCTTCGCTCACTTCCTCAATGTGGACGTGGCAGCGGGAGATGCTAGCGATGACACGCTCAAAAATTATGCCTGTCAGACTAAGAAGTATTTCCAATGGTGCGAGCTGGTTGGTATCGCACCGATAAAAGCCACCCGCGATGATATCAAACAGTACCGCCGTTGGCTGATTGAAGTAAAGCAGTACAAGCCAGCGACGATCGCCTTTAAGTTGATTGTGGTCAGGAGATTGTACGCTGCCGCCGTAGAGAAAGGACTGATCGCTTATAATCCCGCCATTGGGGTTCATCCTCCCAGAGAATATCGCGACCCAGCCGAACGCATCACCTATCTGGAGCAGCCAGAAGTTCCCTATCTATTAAATGCCATTCCCACCGATCTATCGGTGGCATCCCTGCGCGATCGCACCTTGGTAGCAGTGATGATGATGGAAGGTTGTCGCACCGTCGAGATGCACCGCCTTAGTATCAAAGACATAATTCGACGGGGGAGAAATGTCGGCTTGCGGGTCAAAGGTAAGCGTTCAAAGCGGATAGTGCCCCTAACTTCCGACCTCGTAAAACTCCTCGAACTATATTTAGAAGCCAGACAGCAAGCAGGAGAAGAATTGACCCCCGATACGCCCGTGTTTATCTCGGTGGCACGTAACAATCGCGGTCACAGACTCACCCGCCGCAGCATTCAAAGAATCGTCGATAAATATCTCCAAGCTACCAATCTCAAATATACTCCTGGTAGAATCCTATCCGCTCACAGTTTGCGTCATACGGCAGGTACGCTAGCACTGCGGACGGGTTCGGATTTAAGACAGGTACAGGACTTACTGGGACACGCCGACCCCAGAACTACCGCCATCTATGCCCATGTAGGCGATCGCTGGGAGAATAACCCTGCCTTGAAGTTTGGGGTAACGCTATTTTAAATGATGACTCGCTGGGAATGGTAAAATTGGCTTTATCCGATAATTCCGATAGTATCCGATATGAATAGCCGACATACCGATACAGTAACCAGAGTCGATATTCGCATTCCCAACCATCTCTACGGCCAAATTCAATCAATTGCGGTCGAGCATTTTAACGCCAAGATTCACCATCGCAGTAAAAAGCCCGAAGTCACTCCTACCATTCTCGAATTAATTCAAATTGGCATTGCCCATTTAGAGTCTGATTTGCCCGTAGCGGAGGAAGTTAGTGAGGGCAAAGTAGTAGAAGATTTGAGGAGACAAATTAAACAATTAGATGGGCGATTATCTGAAGTAGAACGTCAATTACAAAGGGGGCAAATAAACGATACTGAAGTCGCCCCTCGAGTATCGTCAGATGAAGGATTAACTGATAGCGAATTGAGCAGAATTTTAAATCTCAGCAGTACATTGATCTATCGTTATCGTCGAGATGGAAAAGGCAATCGGGGCGTAGTTGAGAGATTGAAAGATTGGGAAGTACGAGGCGAGCGCTGGGTGAGAAAAGAATAAATTCAAGTTCGATAAATAGTATAAATTATCTTGACAACTGATTTTCTATAAATATACTGAGACCAGGCAATTGCTTAACTATATATAATGCCAGTTTGGGTTAAGACAATTAAATAGCTAGGGGACTATCAGCTATCATCTATCAGCTTTTCGGGGATTTTAAATCGATCCTACAGTAGGATTACAGTCTATTAAGAAATAAAGTTATGTATAAATAAAATTTGTTATTAACTTTATAAACAAGCCTTATTTCTTGATGTTATATTTATACATTTGCCAAAAATCTGACATATATTAGTTGTTATCA
>JAAUYH010110062.1_pt1 | contig 15140 bp, 11 predicted proteins | sample 7278061 | NCBI WGS metagenome assembly JAAUYH01 (sample SAMN14350203, study PRJNA611818) | marine sediment metagenome | isolation source: surface marine sediment (0.6m) | place: French Polynesia: Moorea | collected 2018-08
AAGGAGAAGTACGGCAAGGCCATCTCCTGGGCCGACCTGTTCGTCTTCGCCGGCAACCGGGCCCTGGAGACGATGGGCTTCACCACCTTCGGCTTCTCCTTCGGCCGGCCCGACATCTGGGCGGCCGAGGACGACATCTACTGGGGCCCGGAGAACGAGTGGCTCGGCGATCAGCGCTACTCCGGTGACCGGGAGCTGGCCAATCCCCTGGCCGCAGTCCAGATGGGCCTCATCTACGTGAACCCGGAGGGTCCCAACGGCGTGGCCGACGCACTCAAGTCCGGCATGGACATCCGCGAGACCTTCGCCCGGATGGCGATGAACGACTACGAGACCGTCGCGCTCACCGCCGGCGGCCACACCTTCGGCAAGACCCACGGCGCAGGCGATGCGGCCAATGTGGGTCCGGAGCCGGAAGGAGCGCCGTTGGAGGCGATGGGCCTCGGCTGGATCAGCAGCTATGGCAGCGGCAAGGGCCGTGACACGATCACCAGCGGCATCGAGGGCGCCTGGACCCCGAATCCGATCCGCTGGGACAACGGCTATTTCGACGTGCTGTTCGGCTACGAGTGGGAGCTGGTGAAGAGCCCCGCCGGGGCCAACCAGTGGACGCCGAAGGATCTTGCCGAGAAGGACATGGCGCCGGATGCGGAGGATCCCTCCAAGCGGGTGCCGATCATCATGACCACCGCCGACATGGCGATGCGCATGGATCCGATCTACGAGCCGATCTCGCGGCACTTCCACCAGAACCCGGACGAGTTCGCGGACGCCTTTGCCCGGGCCTGGTTCAAGCTGACGCACCGCGACATGGGGCCGATTTCGCGCTATCTCGGCCCGGAGGTTCCCTCCGAGGAGCTGATCTGGCAGGACCCCGTCCCGGCGGTCGACCACGCCCTGATCGACGACCAGGACATCGCCGCGCTCAAGGACAAGATCCTCGCATCGGGGCTGTCCGTCGGCCGTCTGGTCTCGACCGCCTGGGCCTCGGCGTCGACGTTCCGCGGCACCGACAAGCGCGGCGGGGCCAACGGCGCGCGCATCCGCCTGGCGCCGCAGAAGGACTGGGAGGCGAACACGCCGGCCGAGCTGGCGAGCACGCTGGAGACCCTGGAGGCGATCCAGAGCGAGTTCAACGGCGCGCAGTCCGGCGGCAAGGCGGTCTCGCTCGCCGACCTCATCGTTCTGGGCGGCTGCGCGGCCATCGAGAAGGCCGCCAAGGCTGCCGGCCACGACGTCAAGGTCCCGTTCACGCCGGGGCGCACCGACGCCTCGCAGGAGCAGACCGACGTCGAGTCCTTCGCGGTGCTCGAGCCGATCGCGGACGGCTTCCGCAACTACCAGCGGGAACAGTACAGCACGACCGCCGAGGAGCTTCTGGTGGACCGGGCCAACCTGCTGACGCTGACGGCGCCCGAGATGACCGTGCTGGTCGCCGGCATGCGGGTCCTGAACGCCAATGCCGGGCAGTCCGAACTCGGCGTGCTGACCGACCGGCCCGAGACCCTGACCAACGACTTCTTCGTCAACCTGCTCGACATGAACACGACCTGGAAGGCGGCACCCGGCTCCGAGGACGTGTTCGAGGGCCGCGATTCCGCGAGCGGCGAGGTCAAGTGGAAGGGCTCCCGCGTCGACCTCGTGTTCGGGTCGAACTCCCAGCTCCGCGCCCTCGCGGAGGTGTACGCATGCGATGACGGGCAGCCGGCGTTCGTGCACGACTTCGTCGCCGCGTGGGACAAGGTGATGATGCTCGATCGTTTCGAGCTGGCCTGATCCGGGTGGGATGGTCCTCGGCGCGGGTCGCCGAGGGCCCTCTCCGAGGTCATCCAGCGATACGATCCTCGAAGCGCGGGCGGGCCCTGTCGGTCCGCCCTCTTTTTCGCCGAGACGGCCCTTCCACCTGCCCGCTCACCGAACAGCCGGTCAAAGGAGAACCGGCCCGTCCGGCCGCAGGACCCGGCGCTTTGCGGGTGCCGCGGCCGGACGGGCCGGCGCTTTGATGCTACAGGCGGTGTCGAGTCGGGCGGTTAGGCGCCCGGCGCCCGCGCTATGCCGCCGACCGATTCCTGCCGCGGCGGGAACGAGACCGCGAAATTGAGCGCGATTGCGGCAACCGCGAGCACCGCGGCGAGGCTGCCCATGATCAGGGTCCACATCTGCTCGGCGCGCTCCAGTGCCACCGACATCGGGACGCTGACGATCTGGGCCCCGACGATCTCGTCCATCTGCCAGCCGAAGCCGTTGGCCGAGCCGTAGCGGGCCAGCATGGCCTCCGGCGCCGCCGACGGCGTGCTGTGGCACTGCAGGCAGGCCGGGTTGGTGATGCGGATCGCGTGCGACAGGGTCAGCATCTGGCCGACCGCCGAATCACGGACGAGAACCGCCTCGGTCAGCGTCGGATCGTTGCGGAAGGCCTGGATGATGTCCGCCTCCCACGCCGTCGCAAGATCGCGCGGATTGGTCGGGTTCAGCGTCGCCTCCTTGTAGGAGTAGTGCCGGAACGACCGCTGAATCTCCTCGAAATTGGTGTGGGCCGCGAAGGACGGCACCGTATGCGGCAGGAACTCATCCGTGCGCAGCTGCTGCAGCAGCGGCCGGATCTCGTTCGCCGTATATCCGCGCATGGCGAGGGCGCTGGCGCGCATTACCCGGGCCTTCTGGATGACCTCCTCGCGGGCGTTGTCTTTCAGAATGGTATCGGAGATGAACCCGATGCCGCCGAGGGCGATGCCGAAGATGATCAGCATCACCAGGTTGAACTTCAGACGCTGGTTCACGGGAACCCCCAAGGGAAACTGTCAAGAGGCGCAGGTATTTGCGGCCAACGTATAGGGCCGGCGCGTTAACAAAGCGTAAGACCGCTCCGGGGCGCGCCCCCCGGCGCCGGCAAGGTGCCGCACCGATGCGGGCCTTTACGGATCGGTCCTGGCGTGGCAGCGATGGTCTCAGGACCCGTTTCTCGGAACACCGACATGCGCGCCTGGCAGAGAATGCTCAGCGGTCGCCGGCTCAACCTGCTGGACCCGTCGCCGATCGACATCGAAATCGAGGACATCGCCCATGGCCTGTCCCGGGTGGCGCGCTGGAACGGCCAGACGGTCGGCGATTTCGCATTCTCGGTCGCCGAGCATTGCGTGCTGGTCGAGGCGCTGGCCGCCAAGGAGCAGCCCGGGCTCGAGACCCGGTGGCGCCTCGCCGCCCTGCTCCATGACGCGCCAGAATACGTGATCGGCGACATGATCTCGCCGTTCAAGGCGTCAATCGGCAATGATTACAAATCGGTGGAGAGGGCTCTTCAGTCAGCGGTTCACATTCGGTTCGGCCTGCCGGCTCGGTTGCCGGCGGAGATCACGGCTGTGATCAAGCGGGCCGACCGGGTGGCGGCGTTCTCCGAGGCGGTCGATCTGGCCGGGTTCACCGAACCGGAGGCGCGCAAGGTGCTGGGATACCGCCGCAAGGCCCGCGCGCCCAAGCTGGCGGCATCGGCGCCGGACGCGGCGAAATCCGCCTTCCTTGAACGCTTTCGTAGGCTTTTCATTGCCTAATCGCCTCGTCCGGCCAATCTTCGGATGCGATGAGCAACGGATTCGCCAACACATGACATCCCTCTCGACCCGCCGGATCGCCTCGACGCGGCGTACCGCCGGCCTGCTGATCGTGCTGGCCGGCCTGGTTACCAGCCTGCCGGGCGCGGCCCAGCAAGGCGGCTCCTACATCGGCAGCTATTCCGACTGGGAGGGGCATGTCTACCGCATCGACGCGGTGGAGACGCGCTGCGCCCTGCGCGCGGTGCACCCGTCCATCCTCGAGGCGGAGATCTACTGGGTGTTCAACACCCGCCATGCCGACCGGCTGCCGAACGGGTTCCTGGCGATCGACCGCCGGGTCGCCGATGGCGCCCGGACGCTGGACGCGGTGATCGACGGCGGTGAGCGGTTCGAGCTCCGGGTCGGAGACGACGGCTATGGCTACAGCCGGGACGCGGACGCGGCCCGGCTGTTCGCGGCCATGCGACGCGGCATCGCCATGGAGGTGACCATCCGGCGGCGCACTGCCGCGCCGCAGGTCTTTCCGATTTCCCTGATTGGATTCACCCGCGGCAGCAACGCGACGCGACGCGCCTGCGCCGGGTAACCGATTAGAACGACTGGCGTTTCTGCTTGTAGGCGTCGGCCATCTGCCGGATTGCGTCCTGATGCCGCTCGCCGGCGGCGGGGCGGCTCGGCGGCTCGGTGAGCGCGGTCATGCCGCGCGGCACGCGGGCCTCGCCGATCGCCTTGCCCAGGCGCCCGACGACGGTATCCAGCGCATCCGCCGGAAGCTCCGATTTCCGGGAGGTCTGTCCGCTGTCGGCCATGCGGGAAATGGCATGCGCCACGATGCCGGGAAGATAGGAGGCCACCAGGCCGCGCAACAGCCGGGCGTCGCGGCCGCATTCGGCGATCAGGGACTGGCGCGCCGTCGCCGCATTGCCCTGGGCCTCGGCCAGCGCCCGGCGCACCCGGTCGGCCACGTATTCCTTGCTGGACACCGGCTTCACCTTGTCGTCGCTTTAACGGGCCTGTAACCCTATGCCGGTTTGATTAACAACATCTTCACTGTAGGGTGCGTCACCGGGAGCGAGTCGGCGGTTTCCCCCATGCAGATCGACATCTTCTTCGACCTGGTCTGCCCCTGGTGCTTCATCGGCAAGCACCGGATGGACCGCGCCCTGGCCGAGCGGCCCGGCCTGCCGGTCGATCTCCATTGGCAGCCCTTCCAGCTGAACCCTGGCATGCCGCCCGGCGGCATGGACCGCCGCGACTACCTCTCGGCCAAGTTCGGCGGCTCGGGCCGGGCGGCGCAGATCTACGCCATGGTTGCGGAGACTGCCGAACGCGACGGCCTGCACCTGGAGCTCGAGGCCATCCGCCGGACGCCCAACACGCTGGATGCCCACCGGCTGGTCCGCTACGCCGCCCGGCACGGGCGCGACCCGGCGGTGATCGCCGAGGCGGTCTTCCAGGCCTATTTCCAGCTCGGACGCGACATCGGCGATCGCGAGACGCTCGCCGACATTTCCGAGTCGACCGGCCTCGACCGCGACGCGGTCGCCGACTACCTGTCCAGCCGGGCCGACATCAACCACATCCGGACGGCCGACGCCGCGGCCCGGCGCATGGGCATCCAGGCGGTGCCCTGCTTCGTCTTCGACCGGCGCTACGCCCTTTCGGGAGCGCAGGAGCCGGACTCCTTCTTCCCGATGTTCGATCTGGCCGGCGCCGAGGCATCCCTGTCCCACGTCTGACCCGGCGGGCCGCCCGGCCCTGTTTCGTCTTTCCGCCCAACCGACCCTCCGAGGACCGACATGGCCGCTGGCTCCAAGAAAGTGATCTATGCCGCCCTGGCCGGGAATTCGCTGATCGCCGTCACCAAGTTCGGCGCTGCCGCCTATACCGGCAGCTCGGCCATGCTCAGCGAGGCCATCCACTCGGTGGTCGACAGCGGCAACCAGCTCCTGCTGCTGTATGGCCTCAAGAGGGCCGCCCGGCCGGCGGATGCGCGGCATCCGTTCGGCTACGGCATGGAGCTGTATTTCTGGGCCTTCGTCGTCGCCATCATCATCTTCGCGATCGGCGCCGGCGTGTCGATCTATGAAGGCATCCGGAAGCTGCAGCATCCCCACCCGATCAGCAACGTGCACGTCAACTACATCGTGCTGGCGGCCGCCATGGTGTTCGAGGCCGGCGCCTGCTGGGTCGCGTTTCGGGAGTTCAACAAGGCGCGTGGGTCGATGGGCTTCATCGAGGCGGTGCGCAAGAGCAAGGACCCGGCGCTGTTCACCGTGCTGTTCGAGGACTCCGCGGCGATGCTGGGCCTCATCGTCGCCTTCGCCGGCATCGCGATCGGGCAATGGCTGAACCTGCCAATTCTGGACGGCGTGGCGTCAGTCGGGATCGGCATCATTCTGGCCCTGACCGCCGTGCTGCTCGCTTATGAATGCAAGGGCCTGCTGATCGGCGAGGCGGCCGATCCGGACACCGTCGCGGCCATCGCCGAGCTGGCCCGGACGACCGCCGGGATCAGCCGCATCAACGAGATCCGCACCATGCATCTCGGGCCGCAGGACATCCTGCTCAACCTCAGCGTCGACTTCACCGATCAGATGGATTCCCGGCAGGTCGAGGAGACGATCTCGAACCTCGAATTGCGCATCAAGGCCGACCATCCGGACGTCACCAAGGTGTTCATCGAGGCCCAGAACCTGCGCCAGCACCTCAGGAGCCTGGCCCAGGACTCCGCCGGCCACGGCTCGGAGGCACCGGCGTAATGGTCGCGAACTGAGATCAAGCCTTTCTCAGACCCCTCACCCTCCCACGGCTTCGCCGCGGGCCCCTCCCTCTCCCGCAAGGGGAGAGGGTCATCCAACGGCGCTGTTCAAGACCCCTCTCCCCTTGTGGGAGAGGGAGGGGCCCGACGCGAAGCGTTGGGAGGGTGAGGGGTACAAGGATAAATTGATCGAAGATCGCCTCAGCATGTCCGGCTAGGCCGCGATGGAAGCCAGATCCTGCATCAGCTTGCGGGCGCCGTCCACGCGGGCCGGCGAGTCCGGCCAGGAGCGGCTGTAGACCAGCTTGTGGTCGGGCCGGAGCTTGATGCCGACCGCCTGGCGGGCGATGAAGTCCACCAGCCGTTCCGGGTGGGCGAAGCTGTTGTTGCGGAAGGTCAGCACCGCGCCCTTCGGCCCCGCTTCCAGCTTCTCGACGCCGGCGACCCGGCAAAGCTGTTTCAGGGCAATGACATGCAGGAGGTTCTCCACATCCTGCGGCAACGCGCCGAAGCGGTCGATCAGCTCCGCCGCGAAGCCGTCGATCTCCATGGTATCGACCAGCCGGGATAGCCGCCGGTAGAGGTCGAGGCGGACGTTCAGGTCGGCGACATAGCTGTCGGGGATGCGCACCGGCATGCCGAGATTGATCTGCGGCGTCCACTGCTCGCCGTCGGCCCCCTCGCCGCCGCCGCCGCGCGCCTCGGCCACCGCCTCTTCCAGCATCTGCTGGTAGAGCTCGGTGCCGACCTCGCGGACATGGCCGGACTGCTCCTCGCCCAGCAGGTTGCCGGCGCCGCGGATGTCCATGTCGTGGCTGGCCAGGCTGAACCCGGCGCCCAGCGTGTCCAGGGTCTCGATCACGTGCAGCCGCTGCTGGGCAGTCTCGGTCAAGGCGCGATCGGGGGCGTAGGTCAGATAGGCGTAGGCGCGCTGTTTCGAGCGGCCGATGCGGCCGCGCAGCTGGTAGAGCTGGGCCAGGCCGAACATGTCGGCGCGATGGATCACCATGGTGTTGGCCGACGGTACGTCGAGACCGGATTCGACGATCGAGGTGCACAACAGCACGTCGAAGCTGCCCTCGTAGAAGGCCGCCATGACGTCCTCCAGGGCACGGGCCGGCATGCGGCCATGGGCGCTGACGATCTTGATCTCCGGCACCAGTTCGCGGAGCTGCTCGGCGACCTTCTCCAGATCCTCGATGCGCGGACATACGTAGTAGGTTTGCCCACCCCGGAAATGCTCGCGCATGATCGCCTCGCGGACGATCACCGGGTCGAACGGCAGCACGAAGGTCCGCACCGCCAGCCGGTCGACCGGCGGCGTGGCGATCAGCGAGAGCTGGCGCACCCCGGACAGTGCCATCTGCAGGGTCCTGGGGATCGGCGTCGCGGTCAGCGTCAGTACGTGGATGTCGGCGCGGAGCTGCTTCAACCGCTCCTTCTGGCGCACCCCGAAGCGTTGCTCCTCGTCGACAACGATCAGCCCCAACCGCTTGAAATGTACGGTCTTCGCCAGCAGGGCATGGGTGCCGACCACGATGTCGATCGACCCGTCGGCCAGACCCTGGTGGACCAGCTTGGCGTCCTTGGCGCCGACCATCCGGGAGAGCTGGGCGATGCGCAGCGGCAGGCCACGGAACCGCTCCAGGAAGGTCTGATGATGCTGGCGGGCCAGCAGCGTGGTCGGCACCACCACCGCCACCTGATGCCCGGCCATGGCCGCGACGAAGGCGGCCCTGAGCGCCACTTCGGTCTTGCCGAAACCGACATCGCCGCAGACCAGCCGGTCCATCGGCCTGCCGGTGTTGAGATCGTCCAGCACCTGCTCGATCGAGCGCAGCTGGTCCTCGGTCTCCGGATAGGGAAACCGCGCGGAGAACTCGTCATAGAGCCCTTCCGGCGGCGGCAACGGCTCGGTCTGCTTCATCTCCCGCGCGGCGGCGATCTTCAGCAGCTCCTCCGCCATGTCCTTCAGGCGCTTCTTGACCCGCGCCTTGCGCGCCTGCCAGCCCGCGCCGCCCAGCCGGTCGAGCTGCGCGCCCGCCGCATCGGAGCCGTACCGCGACAGCACCTCGATGTTCTCGACCGGCAGGAACAGCTTGTCGTTGTCGGCGTAGACGATGCGCAGGCAGTCATGGGGCGCGCCCGAGACGGTCAGCGTCTCCAGCCCCTCATAGCGGCCGATGCCATGCTCCACATGGACCACGAGGTCGCCGGTGCTGAGCGCCGAGACCTCCGCGATGAACTGTTCCGACCGCCGTCGCCGCCGGCTCTGGCGCACCAGCCGGTCGCCGAACAGGTCCTGCTCGGAAATGACCGCCAGATCGGGCGCGACGAACCCGGTCTCGATCGGCAGCACGGCGGCGGCGGTGGTCTTAGGATCCTGCTTCAGCAGGCCGGCCAGGCTGGAGACCGATTCGATCTCGCCATGCCCATGCTCCCGCAGCACCGTGCGCAGCCGCTCCCGGGCGCCGGCGGTATAGCCGGCGATCAGCACCCGGCGGCCGTCCCGGCGCAGGGTGCCGATATGCTCCAGCACAGCGTCGAACAGGTTGGTGTCGGGATTGGCCCGGGCATCGGCGAAATCGCGGCCCCGGCGCCCGCCGGCGTCGATCCCGCCGGGCGCGCCCGCAAAGGGCGAGAACTGGCCCACCGCCCGGCCCGACAGGTGCTCGTCCCAGGCGCCGGCCTCCAGATAGAGCCGGTCCGGGGGCAGCGGCTTGTAGACCGGGCTGTCGGTGCGCTTCTCCACGCCCCGCATGGTCATCCGGGCGTCGTAGAAATCCCCGATCTGCACGATCCGGGCATCGCGGGCATCGGTCGCCTGGCTGTCCAGCGTGACGACGGCGTCCGGCAGATAGTCGAACAGCGTCTCCATGGCGGGATGGAACAGCGGCAGCCAGTGCTCCATGCCGACATGGCGGCGGCCGGCGGTGACCGCCTCATAGAGCGGGTCGTCACCGGTCACCGCCCCGAACAGGGCGCGATAGCCGGAGCGAAAGCGGGCACGCGAGTCGTCGTCCAGCACCAGTTCGCTCATCGGCGTCAGGACGATGCTCTGCTCCTTGCCGGTGGTGCGCTGGGTGATCGGGTCGAAACTGCGCAGCGCCTCCACCTCGTCGCCGAACAGGTCGAGGCGCACCGGCTCCTCGCTGTTGGGGGGATAGAGGTCGACGATGCCGCCGCGCACCGCGTATTCGCCGGGCTCGCGGACCGTCTGCGCCCGGGCGTAGCCGTTGCTGGCCAGGAAGACCTGCAGGGCGTCCAGGTCGACCCGGCCGCCGACCTTGGCGGCATAGCTCGACTGGCTCAGCGCGCTGCGTGGCGGCACCCGCTGCAGCAGCGCGTTCACCGTGGTCAGGATCAGTCCGGGAGGCGCGCCGCCGGCCAGCCGCGCCAGCAGATGGATGCGCCGGCCGACGATCTCGGGGTTCGGCGATACCCGGTCATAGGGCAGGCAATCCCAGGCCGGGAAGGTGTCGACCGCGACCTCCGGCGCGAAGAAGGCGACGCATTCGGCCAGCCGGGCGGCATGCACGTCGTCGAGCGCCACATGCAGGACGCCGCCCGGGCTGCGGCCGGCGAGATCGGCCAACAGCCGCGCGTCATGCCCCTCCGGGGCGCCGCCGATCCGGTGAATCCCGGCCTCCGCCGGATCAAGTGCGATCTGAAACACGTTTGATATCAGCCGGTTTTGGATTGATATTCGTGCTCTTTCAGAAGAGCCATGACATCGTCATCCTGGTCCGCCGGAACCGCCTCGCGGCCGGTGAGCCAGTTGTACAAATCCGGATCGCTGTTGCCGAGCAGGCGATCGTAGCGGGTCAGCTGCTCCTCGGAGAAGCCGTCGAGATAGCGATCCGCAAAGCTGCCCAACAGCAGGTCGGCTTCCCGCGTCCCGCGATGCCAGCTGCGGAATTTCAGCCGCCGGCGCATCGCCGCGAGCTGTGGGCTATCGGGCCGCTCGGTCATTCGGCTACTCTCCGACAGATGAATGGGGACATATAGAACCCGTCCGGTGCGTCCGCAAATCCTCTATCCGCTTTTCGCCGATGTCGCCCAGCTTCCGGGCATCGGCCCGAAATCGGCGCGGCTGGTGGAGAAGCTTGCCGGTCCGCGGATCATCGACCTGCTGTGGCACCTGCCCTCCGGAATCGTCGACCGCCGCTTCGCGCCCACCATCGCCGCCGCGCCGGCCGGCCGGGTGGCGACGCTGACGGTCCGGGTCGACGGCCACGTCGCCCCGCCCTCGCGCCGCGCCCCGTACCGGGTGCGGTGCTCGGATTCAAGCGGCAGCATCGATCTGGTGTTCTTCCACGCCAATGTCGACTGGCTGAACCAGATGCTGCCGGTCGGCGCCACCCGCGTGGTCAGCGGCCGCGTCGAGCAGTTCCAGGGCGCGCCGCAGATGGCCCATCCCGACCGCATCGGAAGCGAGTCGGAGTTCGCCGAGATCGCCACCGTGGAGCCGGTCTACCCGATGACCGGCGGCCTGGCGCCCAAGACCCTGGGCAAGGCCCTGGCGGCGGCGCTGGAGCGGGTGCCGCGGATGCCGGAATGGCAGGACCGGGCCTGGCTCGAGCGCCAGGGCTGGCCCGCCTGGCACGAGGCGCTGGCGACGGCGCACCACCCGGCCGACGAGGCCGCGCTTTCGCCGCTGTGCCCGACCCGCGGCCGGCTCGCCTATGACGAGCTGCTGGCCAACCAGCTGGCGCTGGCCCTGGTCCGGGCCTCGATGCGCCGGTTGCCGGGCCGGTCGTTCCGCGGCGATGGCAGCCTGACGGCAAGGGCCGAGGCCGCCCTGCCCTTCGACCTCACCGGTTCGCAGCGCCAGGCCATCGCCGAGATCGCCGGCGACATGGATTCCGACACCCGCATGCTGCGCCTGCTGCAGGGCGATGTCGGCAGCGGCAAGACGGTGGTGGCGCTGATGGCCATGCTGACCGTGGTCGAGTCCGGGTCGCAGGCGGCGTTCCTGGCCCCGACCGAGATCCTGGCCCGGCAGCACCTGGACACCATCGCGCCGCTGGCCGAGGCGGCCGGCGTGCGGGTCGGCGTGCTGACCGGCCGCGACAAGGGCAAGGCGCGGGCGGCGTTGCTGGACGATCTCGGCTCCGGCGCCCTCTCGATCATCGTCGGCACCCACGCGCTGATCCAGGAGGATGTCGCCTTCCACGACCTGGGCCTGGCGGTGATCGACGAGCAGCATCGCTTCGGCGTGCATCAGCGCCTGGAACTCTCCAGGAAGGGCAGCGGCGCGGTCGACGTGCTGGTCATGACCGCGACGCCGATCCCGAGGACGCTGTCGCTGACCGCCTATGGCGACATGGAGGTCTCGCGGCTGCTGGACAAGCCGCCGGGGCGCAAGCCGGTCGACACCCGCGCCCTGCCCGCCGATCGCATCGAGGACGTGGTCTCGGCCGTGGCCCGCAAGCTGGGCCTGGGGGCCAAGGTCTACTGGGTCTGCCCGCTGGTGGAGGAATCCGAGCATGTCGACCTGGCGGCGGCCACCGAGCGCTACGAGGCGCTGAAGCGCCGTTTCGGCGACCGGGTGGGGCTGGTGCACGGCCGGCTGAAGGCGGCGGAGAAGGACGCGGTCATGGCGGCGTTCGCCGGCCAGGGGGTCGATATCCTGGTCGCGACCACGGTGATCGAGGTCGGCGTCGACGTGCCCGCCGCGACGGTCATGGTGGTGGAGCACGCCGAGCGCTTCGGCCTGGCCCAGCTGCACCAGCTGCGCGGCCGCATCGGCCGCGGCGAAGCGGAATCGACCTGCCTGCTGCTCTACTCGCCGCCGCTCGGCGAGACCGCCCGGGCCCGGATCAAGACCCTGCGCGAGAGCGATGACGGGTTCCGCATCGCCGAGGAGGATCTGCGGCTTCGCGGTGCCGGCGAGGTGCTGGGGACCCGCCAGAGCGGGCTGCCGAGCTTCCGGGTCGCCGATCTGGCGGTGCATGGCGAGCTTCTGGCCGCGGCCCGCGACGATGCCCGCCTGATCCTGGAGCGCGACCCGGAGCTGAGCGGAGAGCGCGGCGAGGCGCTGAGAGCGCTTCTCTACCTGTTCGAGCGCGACGCGGCGGTCCGGCTGCTGCGCTCGGGATAATCGGCCGCGCTACGCGCGAGATCCTTCAGAGACCCCTCACCGTCCCACGGCTTCGCCGCGGGCCCCTTCCTCTCCCGCAAGGGGAGAGGAGTTATTCTCCTGCCTGATGCAATCCCCTCTCCCCTTGCGGGAGAGGGTTGGGGTGAGGGGTCCAACAAGAGCTTCGAGCGCAGCGAGGCCGCCTACCCCGCCTTGCGCTTGGGGACGCGGTCGCGCTTGGCGGCGGCGATGGCGGACTGTTCGATCTTGTCCTCCTCGGCGCGGCTGCGCGCGGCGATCGCGGGTTTGGCCTGCTCGGCCTTGGGCCGTTCGTCCGGCGGGGTGACGATGCCGGCGGAGACCACCATCTTGATGCCCTCCTCCACGGACATGTCCAGGACAGTGACGTCGCGCTTCGGCACGAAGATCAGGAATCCGGAGGTCGGGTTCGGCGTGGTCGGGACGAAGATGTTGATCATCGTGTCCTCGGTCAGGTTCTGGACCTCGCCTTCGGTCGTGCCGGTGATGAAGCCGATCACCCACATGCCGCGGCGCGGATATTCGATCAGAACGACCTCACGGAACGCCGATGACTGGTTGGCCAGCACCGTCTCCAGGATCTGCTTGACCGCGCCGTAGAGGCTGCGCACCGCCGGGATACGCGCCAGCACGCCCTCGCTGACCCTGAGGAACAGGCGACCGATGAAGCCGGCGGTCAGCCAGCCGATGATGGTCAGCCCGACCAGCAGCACCACGAGCCCGATGCCGGGAATGCCGATAGAGCCCCAGGCTTCCGGGAGATAGGCCTCCGGGTTGGCCCAGGGCGGCAGCACCGACCGCACGGTCTCGTCGACGGCCCGGAACAGGAGCCAGGCGAGATAGAGCGTGATCGAGATCGGCGCCGTCACCAGGACGCCGGCCAGGAAATAGGCACGCAGCCGCGACCCGACCGTCAGGAACGGGTTCAACATGACCGGCTTCGGCTGGACCTTCCGGCCCTTGTTGTTCCCGGCGTTCTTCTTTGCTGCCACGGCCTAGCTCATGGTTGTGGAAGCAGATCGTGATCGTAGTTTACGCGCGGACATGGCCGAGGCCGGGCAGAATTGAGGCATCGCCGACATCATCCGGCGGCCGTCCGGCCAATCCCGGTGTTTCCAGAGGCCTTGCCGGTCCGCATTGTAGCGGCCGGGTCATCCGATGCGTGAGATCTACGAAACCGGTCACTGCCTTCGTCCGTAGGTATTACCACCAGCCGCAGGCGCTCCATCTTAGATGGATATTGTGGAGACCATGACAAGCCATGACGAGCCTGACCAGCCTGGCGACCGCGTCGCCGCCGCATTCCATAGCGCAAGCCGAGATCGTCGAGGCGGCGCGACACGTCTTCGCGGCCCGCGGCCGGGACTTCGAGCGGATGGTCCCGGCCTACGACAATGCCGGGATCGACAGCCGGCAGTTCTGCGCGCCGCTCGACTGGTATCTCCAGCCCCATGGCTGGATTGAACGCAGCGCGCTGTTCGTCGAGCACGCCGACGCGCTGCTGGAGCAGGTCGCGCGCAGCTGTCTCGACCGGGCCGGGCTCGGCCCCGAGGCCGTCGATGCCATCGTGGTGGTCAGCAGCACCGGACTCGCGACCCCCAGCCTGGATGCCCGGCTGATGGAACGCTTGCCCTTCCGTCGCGACGTCGTGCGCCTGCCGGTGTTCGGCCTGGGCTGCGCCGGCGGGGCGCTGGGCCTGGCCCGCGCCGACGCGCTGGCCCGCGCCATGCCGGGCGCCCGGATCCTGCTGCTGGTGATCGAGCTGTGCAGCCTGACCTTCCGCCGCCAGGACCTGTGCAAGAGCAACATCATCGCCTCGGCCCTGTTCGGCGACGGCGCCGCGGCGGCGTTGATCGAACACGCCCCAACCGCCGGGACGGTCCAGAGCCCGCCCGTACGGATCCTCGCCACCGGCGAGCACACCTGGCCCGACAGCTTGGATGTCATGGGCTGGACCATCGAGGAAGACGGGCTCGGGGTCGTATTCTCCCGAGATATCCCCAATCTGGTGCAGACCCGGATGCGGCCGGTGGTCGACCGGTTCCTGGCCGATCAGGGGCTGCGCATGCGCGACCTGGACGGCGTCGTCGCCCATCCCGGCGGTGCCAAGGTGATCGCCGCGATGACCTCGGCCCTGGAGCTGGAGCCCGGTTCCCTGGACGTCGAGGCGGAGGTGCTCCGGCGACACGGCAACATGTCCTCGGTCACGGTGCTGTTCGTGCTGGACGAAAAGCGCCGCCGCGGCGAGGGCGGGCTGCGGCTACTGCTGGCGCTCGGACCCGGCTTCACCCTCGGCATGGCCCTGGTGGACTCGTGATCGCATCGATCGGCTGGTTCGGCTGGCCCCAGGTGATCGTGCTGGCGGTCGCCATTCAGCGCGTCGCCGAGCTGCAATACGCCAAGCGCAATGCCGCACGCCTCCTGGCCGAGGGCGGCGTCGAACATGGCGCCGCCCACTACCCGCTGTTCTTCCTGATCCAGGGGGCCTGGTTGCTGGCGCTCTTGGTCCTGACGCCGGCCCAGGGTGGCGATCACCCAGACCCGGCCGGCCTGCAGCAGGAGGAACAGGGCCAGCAGCGGCCAGGAGATCGGCGCCGATGCCGGCGTCAGGACCAGCAGGGCGAGCAGCCAGCCGCCCTGGATCAGGAAGAACAGCGGGTAGTGCCCGGCGCCGACCTCGACGCCGCCCTCGGCCAGCAGCCGGGCG
>JAAUYH010036750.1_pt1 | contig 15138 bp, 13 predicted proteins | sample 7278061 | NCBI WGS metagenome assembly JAAUYH01 (sample SAMN14350203, study PRJNA611818) | marine sediment metagenome | isolation source: surface marine sediment (0.6m) | place: French Polynesia: Moorea | collected 2018-08
TGTTTTCTCTTAAAATACAGCTTAAATTAGAACTTATCGTACATATTTTTGTATGAAGTATCCGAAATTTGATCGGCCAACACTAATCGCTCTAGAAACCTTTGTAATCTACCAAATGCTTCATAAATGTTATTCTTTCACCCTATACGAGACATTGTTTTTAATTTTAGCAAATTGTTAGAGTGTATATTTCTGATAAAAGCGAGCAACCAAATATCCATTTAAAATATCTTTTATAAAAATTGGATGCTTTTCTTTCTTCTCGGACAAATTCTCCAACTTCCTACTACATGCAACACGTTTCACATTTCAAATCTCACTTTCAGTTTAATGTTCGTGTGCTAGGAGCCCATTTTATCACCGAATTTTCCTTTTTATTATTCGACTGCTTTTTTCTTCGAATTATGTCAATCATTTATGCTCAGGATTCATTCCTGTAATACTCGGCCAATTACTACAATTGAAATCCTACATTATGTTCGAACAATCAAGTTTAGGCGCGAAGAGCCGTCCGGCCGAAAGCCGGAAACTTGTCTATGACTAAGGGACGGAAGGCCAGAGTAGTTTGTTTCACTTAGTGTCTCAAATAATGAATTTGACTGTGTTCAGATCTAGTGATGCTAGAGTTTCCTTTCAAATTATCTTGATCCATGGTGATGTGTGAAAAGAAGGGTACCTGCGAGTACGAAAATATTTTTCTTAAGAAATAGAGCGATCCTCCAACTTAATTTCATATTTCAAAGATTTCGAATCAAACTGTTCTCCTGTATTTGGCGTATCGATCCGAAACGGTTTGAATTGCACAGGGAATTTCAGCGAATAATTATCCGCGGAAAAAACTAACAGAGCTCGTCAAAGGAAATGTTTTTTGTAGAATAGCATCGTTTCAAAAAACAGGTTGAAGCAAACTAAGACACAATATTTTCAGAAACTGATTTGCGATTCTCCAGTTCATTGGTTGTGACAGCCGAGTAATTTGTTGAGTTGTGACATTTGGTACACTCTTTTACTGAGCAGAAGGAAAATTCGATATCCATCTTCTTTTCATTTACAACGTCAATTTTTATAATTTCCTGACAATAGTCAGGCCTATTGGTTGTTGGATTTATTCTCAGTTACCTTGCAAACCAATGAGAAATTCGAGAAGTGGAAAGTTTTCTCCTGCCGTAGAAGATAGTCCTACATGGCAAAGCAAAACTCACTCTTGTTCCCATGATGTACTACATTTGGAAGAAAACTGCAGTTTTGTTATTTTGTTGAGACTTGTGCTTGATAAACGAATTTCGGAGGATTAATTTCAAACAGCCCCATGTAATTGTAGTCCAGTTCAAAGGATTCAGAACAGTTTGACATTACCCTGAAATTCATGGAATGTTTCGTACTAATCGTTACAGCGCACTTTTCAGTAATTGGCACTATTTAGTTCATTATCTACGCGGGCATCGTTCGATCCCTGAAAGGCAAACACTACGCAATCCTCATACTAAAAGAACTTGCATGTGGAGAATGCATGATGAGATCTGCTGAGAAACTTTTCTAAATATATTCTAGCTTGCGTTGGAAATATTCATGCGCATCCTCTTGTTTATGCATGAATGGCTTCATGAATGGTAGCTTAAAAATAAAATACGCAGCATCGAAGTATTTTGTAGAAGCAACAATTGATGAAACAACGAACAGAGCTATTAATGCTTCACTCATCAAAATTCATCTGCGCACATACAGATGCAATTCTCTTACAGCTGCAAGATGCAGGTGTGTAAGAAAAAGCAGTCAATGTTTTGAGCACAGGGGAGTAACAAGAATGAGCTCGATTACAAAACAGGGATTGGTCACATTAAAGCGTTATTCGTCGGGAGGATGTGACGCACATCACAGTCGAGCCAATGAGAACGCAAATATCTGGGATACATGATATTCGCCAACCCAATAAGACAATGTGGGGTACACGTGAACGGGGGAATCCGAGCTCCTACAGCGAATCGCCTTGATTGCACTAGCACAGCGGGAAGTGGAAGGAATATGGCTGTATGTTAGAAAAACAAAAATTTCCAGCGCGGTGTCAGACACGACAAAAATCGGCAGTCGTTCATCCCTCTGCAAGAGTCGGAGGTCGGTTGTCAACAACTACACTATTAAGATGGATCCCGTGAATAGCGCGAATCCGCAAGAGGAAAACCTGTCAACCTCGATGGCGCAACCACGCATAGTGAGGACGCCCACCCTCGACACGTTCAATCCTTTCAAGGAAGAAGTGGCCGACGAAGACCTGCCCAAGGTCATCTCCGACGAAGTGCAATCGTCGATATCCGATCCCAAGTATGCGCAATTTTCCAAAGTTTTACTGTCCGAGCGCTCGCGAGTGCTCGCACCGCCCCACCTCTCCGATTGGGTGCAAGTCGATTGTTGCTTCCCCTCCCCCCTGCACACAAACCCCGCCGAGTCGAATCTGGGCCGCACCTACGTGAACAACGACACGACGATTCTCGTCGACATCGTCTCCGATGCATTGCGAACGTGTGTGTCACGCGAGTTCATTCGAGCGGGCCCACGCAAAATGCTTGCATTCCATCCCGCATCCCAAGTGAACGCTTGCATCGTCACCTGTGGTGGGCTATGTCCCGGGCTTAACACCGTGGTTCGCGAGCTGGTCATAACCTTATCGCGAATGTACGGGGTGAAGAAGATTTTTGGAATTCCGTTCGGGTATCGAGGCTTTTACTCTACGGATAGTGCTCTGATTCCACTCGATGTATCGAAGGTTCAATACGTTCATCACGAAGGTGGTACCATAATCGGCTCGTCGCGAGGCGGCCATGACACAAAGCTAATCTGCGATGCCATTCAAAGCTACGGCTTCAATCAAGTGTACATCATCGGTGGCGATGGAACACATCGTGGCGCGCTAAAAATATTCCAGGAGTTGAAAAGAAGAAAAGCGCGCGTCTCGGTTTGCGGGGTAAGTTGACACACGTCCCCTTTATCATTTCCTTGTGTTTCTAATAATCTCCCCTCATTCTTGACTGCAACAGATACCGAAGACCATAGGTAAGTCATCTCTATCGCTTCAATGATAATCACCATACTGATTCGTTCCTGAAATCCGAATTTTATAGACAACGATATCGCGCTCATTGACAAGTCGTTCGGCTTCGACACTGCCGTGGAGGAAGCACAACGTGCAATCAAATGCGCGCAAGTTGAAGCACGAAGCGCTATCAATGGAATCGGATTGGTGAAGCTCATGGGCCGCCATTCCGGGCAAATAGCGATGTTTGCCACCTTGGCCTCCAGGGAAGTCGATTGCTGCCTGATTCCCGAGGTGAGGTTTGTTTTGGATGGACCCCGTGGTTTGTTCGAATACATTTTGAATAAGCTCAAGACAAAGAAACACATGGTGCGTTCTATATTTCTTATACTGTTGTACTTGTTCTTGCTAACCTGGGTAGACTATTGTGATTGCTGAGGGCGCTGGGCTGGACCTTCTGTCGGAAGAAAAGTTGAGTTGGAGTGCGGATGCCAGCGGCAATGCCAAGCCTCCTTGTATTGGGCTGTGGTTGAAGGACAAGATTAATCAACACTTCAAGTCACTGGATTTTGAAATCAACCTCAAGCTAATCGACCCAACTTGTACGTTACCGCGATTCGGAGCCGACTAGAGAATCGTGTACTAACTCAAACGTGTGATGTAGATGAGATTCGGTCTGTTCCAGCGAATGCGTCGGACAATCTACACTGCGGACTGCTGTCCCAGAGCGCGGTGCACGGCGCCATGGCCGGGTTCAGTGGGTTCAGCGTAGGCCTGATTAACACTCATTTTGTTCTGCTGCCCATCGAGGAGATTTGTCGGCGGGGTCGCACGAAGGTCGACGTCAACAGCCGGATGTGGCATAGGGTGATCGCGACAAGTCGGCAACCCCGTTTGGACGGACTACAGGACAATTATTCGAACAAGTCGTCGTCAGTTTCGAACAAGTCGTCGGATTCGACTGAGGAGTTGAACGGCGCGCCGAATCAAGGCTCTCAACTAGAATCGATAAAGGTATAGGGAGTGTGAAGGCTATCGAATGTCATGATGGCGTTTGCTGAATCGCAATTTCTATCGTCGGTCACCAAGTCGTACACTTTCCGTCCGTGGCAGTCAGGCACACAGTAAACGGACCTTCGTGAAAAACGAGCGCAAGTTAGTTCACCAAGCTACTCAGATTGTCAAAAGACAGTTGTACGTACCGTCTTCAATTCGATACATCGATGATTGCATTATGGAGCACCTATGTCAGTTCCCTGAGTGGGGTTAAATAGGAACACATCCACGAACCGTTTACGAGATGAACATGCATCATCGACCCAAAAACGCATGACTGCACATTGTTCGGATGAACCTTCTCGGCCTCCTCTACAAGACGGGACCACATTTCCCTCGCCGGCTCTGGTCCCATGGCGCGATGAAAACTGGGTTTCCCGCTTTTTAGCGCTGCGGTTAAAGTGAATTGCGATACCAGCAACACCCCTCCATCCTCGATATCGCGCACTCCCGCGCTCCACGGTTTTCCGCCGTCCGGAGCAGGGAATATCTTCAGCTTAAAAAGCTGCGCGAGAAGCGCATCGCGCTCCTTCTCGGTATCACTCGACTCGAAACCCACTAGCACGCAAAGGCCACGACCTATTTCAGCCGTTTTCCCACCACCAGTCACAGATGCTTGCGATACGCGCTGTACAACTGCTCTCATCGTGGGTGGACTTCTGCTGCAAACAAAGGATAAGTGAACAATACCGTACCCATACTACGTAAGGATAGGCATTGTCCTTGTAAATGATAATTTACTGTTACCGAAATTTGGGCTGGCCATATTCCGGTGTCTGGGTAGCCAGCACAGGGTAGCAGTTACCACTGACCGGCGGAATGGATCAAGCAATTGAGCTGGTACGCAAAAATGAGAAGGAAACGATTGATTTCTTCGGCCCACCCTCTGCCGCCGTGGTGGACCTACCCGTTCCAGAAGACGACCGTGCTTTGACGCTGCGCATGTCGATGCTTCACAACGATTTATTCCGCGCTGCGCACGAACGAGAAAAAAACACTAAAACCGCTGCCGCCGCTCGTGGTTTAGCGCCGAGAGAAGCGGCGAATGGACGACCGAAGCGTGTACGAACTGTGATATCAAATGGGAAACCGGCCGAGAACGGGGGTGGAATTTCGGAAGAAATATTAGAGCGAGTCGAAAAAGGCGTCACGAAACCAAACAACTCGGCTGTTGATACAGTTACCGTGATAAACGAGAATAACGATGCTGCGGCACGTGCTCGCAGTGCAACAGCGTTATCGTTGCGAGGCGGTGTGGGACGAACGGCGACGTCGACCGCGGAAAAGTTAGCGGAAGACCGACCCACATGGCACGCGCCATGGAAGATGTATCGAACGATAAGCGGCCACATCGGTTGGGTTCGATGTGCTGCAGTTGACACATCGAATCGATGGTTTGTAACCGGAAGCGCGGACCGAACAATCAAGATATGGTCCCTCGCGAGTGGCAAACTACAACTCACACTCACTGGTCATGTGGCAGGAGTTCGTGCGCTCGCGGTGTCATCCCGACATCCATATTTGTTCAGCGCAGGGGAGGATAAAACCGTGAAGTGTTGGGACCTCGAGCAAAACAAAGTTGTACGTTCGTATCATGGGCATTTATCTGGTGTTTATTCACTAGCCCTTCATCCTACCCTCGACATCGTGGTCACAGCCGGACGTGATGCAGCAGTTCGGGTGTGGGACATGCGTACTCGAACACAAGTATATACTCTTACTGGGCATCGAGATGGTGTAAACGCGTTACTGTCTCAGCGGTATGACCCTCAAGTTGTTTCTGCAAGTGTGGATGGAACGATAAGACTGTGGGATTTGGTTGCAGCGCGTACAAGTAGTGTTTTAACGAATCACAAGCGTGGTGTTCGCGCGCTCGCAGCACACCCGTCCGAATATACCTTCGCGAGTGCTTCCGCGGATGCGGTGAAGTCATGGGCATTCCCACATGGCGAATTCATGCGTAATTTTCGTACCGACGGCGATGTGCACCGAGGGAAACTGGTGAACGCGCTGGCGATTAACGAGGACGGCGTTATGGCGAGCTGCGGGAATGACGGTGGGATCGGGTTTTGGGATTTCCCCTCTGCGCATTGTTTCCAGCAAATTGGCACGATTGCACAGCCAGGCAGCATGGACTGCGAAACGGGTGTGTTTGATGCTGTGTTCGACCGCAGTGGGAGCCGTCTCATCACTTGCGAAACCGATAAGACCATCAAGATGTGGAAAGAAGACCCCGATGCCACTCCAGAATCACACCCGTTGAACTGGAAACCGGACCTCAAACCCAGATATTACTAACACTACAGTACTAACTAAAGCTACTGCATTGCAGCATTCTCTTTCCTCGTCTACCGCAGACTGTAGCAACGAGTCAAATTAAGTTTCAGTTGAAACTCATGTCTACGTTATTTCTGTACGGAAAACAGATTCATTATCAGCGCTTTTACTTCTAATCGAGTTGCACACTTTCAAGTGTTCGACTCGCGTTTGTTTTACATAAGGATTACACTCTACGTTTCATCGGTCCATCCATCGCATTCCCCAAAATCGAAGACGATTGAAGTAAGCATGATGCAACAGGTGAATCGAGGGGCTACGAAGGTGAAACCAACCCACAGATTCAAAACTTGAGCACATTTTCTGTTACTGCTACCAACACCAACACATAATTACACATACGGTACAACACTACACACAACCGCTCGGTTCAATAATTGACGCCGAAACCAGTACGACGTATCGCATTGAAATGCACCCCTGCAACAAAACGCCAAACACCCATCGAGTACAGCATAGCTTGATAAGCAATCGTTTACATAGGACATATCTGTTGGTTCACGTCGATTCGAGCACACACGAAAAGGCAAGAGACCTAAATGATGAAGGGAGACGCAAGGTCGAACGGGTGGCTAGTGGAGAACTGCGGGACCTGCTTGAGTTTCGCCGCTCTCAACTTCTCCCTCATTTCCTGCAGCAACGAGCGATACGTGTAGGAATGCCAATCCCTCTGGCTGCCATTTTCGATGGCTTCAATCACACAGTAGGTCATGGCTCCCGTCACAACACCCGCCAGTCGAGCGGTATCGGCAGCAACTTGGTTATCCCTGCAACCAGAGAAGAGAAGAACTTCACCCGCGTTCGGATCTGGTCCTTGGGGGCGCTGGTGCTTCTTCTTTTTCTTCTTCTTCAGTCCCGCCAAATGTAGACCTTGATTCACAACGGCTTGCGGCTTTCCGCTCAACACAGCGCCAACCATTCCCGCGAACGCATTGACTGCGCCGCCACCACCAGGTCGCGGCTGTTCCATGTGCATACCAGCACCGAAGCCACTGGCATCATGAATGTAAGGCAAATCCATGCCCGTGCCACTGTGACAGCAGTCCATAACAGAGGTCAGTCTAGCGCCTTTCGGTAGCCTTCTAACCATGATATCGTAAATCTCATCATCAACGATATGGCCAGCAGACTGATAATCCATAGGGAGGATAGTTTCATCGAAGCCGTCAGCCTCGTCCCCGCTGGTGTCACGGACCTGAGATCCATGGCCAGAAAAATGGAAGAAGAGCGAATGCCCGGGTTGGGCGCCACTCACCAACCATTTCATGGCCTCCAAAATATTTCTCCTCGTCGGTTTCCCACTGTGCACGTTCTGGATCCCATGATCCTTGTCGGTCATGACGTAAAAGTCGGCGTCATTGAACGCGAACTTGGTGCGCAGCAAGTGCACCATGTAGGTGACGTCGCGCACACACCCCTTCAGTTGCGAGCTGCCCGAGTAGTTAATACCAATTAGCAGTGCGCGCTTCCTGCCGGACGGCCGGAATGACGAGACGCGGCCCATTGCCGCCGCGCCGTACTGCGCCGCGGGTGCGTTCATGGGTTGTTGGTACCCGGCGGCTGGCGGGTGATGCGAGTGCGTCCCGTATTGGGCGGGTAGGTGAGGCGCGGGCGCGGGGATGGGTGCGGGTGCCTGGCCGTAACCTTGGGGCGCTTGAGGATAGTAGCCACTACCCCCGTAGTAGCCGCCGCCTTGTGCCGGAGGTGGAGTCGGCGCGTAGTAGGGCTGTTGTTGCGGGTAGTATTGGTAATGCTGCCCGTGCTGTTGGTGTGGTGGCGCGCCATGGTGCTGGCTCGGACGGGCACCCAACCCGCTGTATTGCGGGGCCGCGCCCGCATACTGAGGATAATGGTGGCCGCCGTTAGGACGGCCACTGCGTTGGTGATGATGGCCGCTCATCGACAGCGCGAAACACAGACGAACGAGTTGGGGCTATGAAGTTGTCTGTACAACAAAAGCCAAGCCGTGCAGCTTGACGTTCTACTGACCTGGCCCATATGATAAGTTTCCAGCAAGGCCAGCGCGGAATCGACCAATTAGCAAATAACGAAACCCGCCTACCACACGTACACCTAAATGTGTGACAGTGCAACAACTGGTTCCATCAAGTGCGGCCTCCGTTCGGCGCGAGGCGCGCCTCCTCAACGACTGTAGTACCCGTCCGCGTGCACTGCACACAGGAACCACTGACCCCAAGCAACACATTATCTCTCGCCCGTTTAGCTACTATCGAAAAGCAACGTTTATATCGCTAACATCATGAAACGCAAAGCCGGCCAGTCCCCCATGCCAAAACATTTTCTGCTTCACTGCCTCCTCCGCCGAAAGCTCGCCCCAATACCAGACCGGTAGTTGTTCCACAATACTCTTATCCACAGGTGTTCGGTCGATTGGGCAGGTCGGGCTCGCGCTGTCCCTCAGATATGGTAGAATACATTCGCTGTGAAACGCGTGAAAACATGGTAATCTAACTACCTCGTCGCCTTGCCACAATTCCCCTTGACAAATGACGCATATTTCTGCTTCACCCAAACTCGAAAGCGGTGAGACTGGCGGTACCGAAACCGGGCTAACAGGCGAGGCGCATTCGTCGACGGCGCATAGTTCGCGATGCAAGTCCTTCAGTTCGAGACTGGAGACTCGACTTTCGCTCTCCGACATTGCGTCGTTGTATGAACGCGAGATAGTTCTTGCTAACCGCACTTGTGTGGCGGCGACACTCGCGCGTCGTTGCGGGCATGCTTCGGGCGAGTGCGCCATTCTGTCGGTGTTAATTGCGGAGGGCCGTGGCGACGCCGAAGTATGTGGCGTCGCACGGTTAGAAAAGTACATAGTGTTCATTTCGGGGGTGGCGTCGCAGAATCGCAAGCTGTGAGTGGTGCCAGACCTATTGTAGCGAGGAATTGTGCAATGAAATGACTGAGCTCACAACTTGTACAGTACAGCAGTGAGTACAGCACGACCGCTGACTGTGCCAAGCCGCGCGTAGACCGCACCCTTATGAAAGCGCCACCCGGTGGCGCTGTTCTAACCACCGCCGACGTCTCTCACCGGAACCGACCCGAGCCGCAGATCTGCAGCGAATGGGCGTGGAGTGTGTACACGCCGTGCGCATGCTACTGTACAAGTAGGATCCTAGAACCGCTCCATGTTGGATCCTCTTTTCTTCATCCATGCGTTCCTCCTCTCACACCGCAATCAGTTAACGAAACATTAGAAAAGAAATTGAATTCTAAACTTCCTGCTGCCACGATGCATTTATTTCCAATTCACATCGTCATCATTTACTCAATCGTAGAAACTGCCCTTCCCGGATACCCCTCCGCACTATGCCCGTTTTCTGAGCTCAGGTATTGCGGCTCTCGGCATGATTGCGTTCACCACTTCCCTCGCCCTCACCCGACATCGCAATTCTCACGCCGTTACGTCGCGTCGTCGTGCTACTGAACAGACTGCAAGGAGGCCACGCTGCGCTGCCCGTGGGTTAAGTTCCAAGGCAGCTCGATTGTTGAAAGCCTATGAAGCTTCACCGTTGTACGAACCACCAGCCGACGCACCAAAAACTGCCAGCAATGTCGCGGCCGGTATGATTCTTGGACCTCCGGCGCTAGCTGCGACATCAGAAACATTGATTAAGTCGGCGCGTTTGGCGATAGAGGTGGAATTTCCTGGTATCATGGAACCGGGTGGTGGACTGTATCCACCTGAACGAGCGCATGCATGCTGGCGTGATTTGGGACAATTTCTTGCCACCGCATCAGCGGTTGAATCAGTTGGTGGCCGCATTCGACCAGAATCTATCGGCAAATTAAGAGAACTTTACAAAGAGCTTGAAGTGCCACTCGATGCCATGTTACGCGGACTCGAACATCTGGCACGTGGTGCTCGTCGGGTTGATGCGCATGATGCAGCAGAGGTCCTAGAATTACTTGCCGATGGACTTGTGCGCTGAGACGCCAAGCAATGTGTTTGTACCTACAATTTCATGGAATGCGTAATACTATAGTGCCGTGCTTCTCAAGTTAACAAGTCGATCTTGATTTCATAGGTTGTCACTTCTAAAACCTTTCACTATTTCTTGATACGGTACACCCGCCGCTCCCGTTCCCTAGATTTCAAATCGCTGTTGACTGTGTCAGTGTGACTGACGTAAGAATTTGTTCTGTCCAGCATTTGTTCTATATACTGTACGTGCAGTACAGTACCTGTACAGAACGAGTTCTGTCTTTTGTGAATGAGCCACTGCTCTGTTGAATATTCATGTACTGTGCGAACCAGTTCGGTATTTGCATGACTGTACAAAAAAAGAAAATGGCAGAAGAAACTACTGTCCTCTATTCGTCCGGAGTGAGTTCCACTTGTACACCACAGCTTTTAAGAATCCTCAATGTTCCACACTTACTATGAAGGACTGAGAATCGCCTCTACGCGAAACCTTGGCGATTAAATTTTCAGAGTTGGTTTCTCGAAATCATCCATTAAATTTCTACAGATCTCGGGGGATGGCGCCACTGTAAGGATGCCAACTTAATCCCAAAAACACATGAGAGTGTGGAGTCGGCGGGAGTCGTTATTGCATTCAATAGAGAAATGGGATCATCACCAGTAACTCTGTTGAGCATTGCTGTGACTGCAGTTATGTGTGCTAGATTCAATGAACCTGATCACAGACTTATACTTTGATGCCACTTGGTTGAATCTTCAACTGAACTACTGTACTGTCCGTTATGTCTGATACACTTGGTTTCTTTTATTGGTAAATTGGCTTGGAACAGGTTTTCGCAGCCTTTGCGGATTTGATAGGCGAACTCGCCGAGCTAGTTTACACGCAATGATGAAGTTTATTCTTGGAATTAACGATTTTAAATTGCCCACTTCATGAAACATGCGCACCGATGGTCGCAGAATGAAATTCAAGCAATGCACATCGTTCCAGATACACCGCTATTTTAGGGACAAGCATTTGGTATAAGGAAAACAGTGATATTCTTGCTCATTCAATGAGTAATTGACGTTGCAGTTGAAGAACAAGCCCAATTAGAGTTGAGTCCAAGAATGAAGCAATGCAAATTTTGCATTTTCAATGTACGGTGGTAGCCAAATAGTAAGCCATTGCGCATGTCATCAATCATCAAAGGTTGCAGTACAGCGCGAAAACCGATAATAGTAAATCTTGATTTAGTATCAGTGACTGTCGCCAGAAATACTTTGGATAGAATATATCTTTGTGTCAGAGATGAAACTGCTCTCTATCTCACCCGTAGTAGATGAAGAAACTTTCGTTATGATATTTCGACATAGTGTGGTAGTGTTAGAATTTTCAAGATTAACATAGAATTCTGTATCGAGTTCTTTCGATTAGGAATACTCTCATAGGCGGATGGTGTTTCAGAGGAGACGATTGTAACTATTGAGGCAAAAACCTTGAAAATGTGAGCTTGTTGTTATAATTCTGTTCTATCTGTAGGCACTAAACGATTGGAGATCGACGAAGAAAGGGAGGTCACCTTGTCCCGTTTTGTTTATTCAAATCGGACCATGTTACTCTGCTTGGTTCAATTTTATACTACGAGAGCAGCACTAGCTATATGTGAATCAACTTGTCTGTTTGTTCAGTGCAGATTAAACAAACACAATTACACAGCTTGTCCCCCAAAGACTTAGTTGATTAATGTGCTGCTCAAAAAATATAGAGATTCCCCATTAGTTCTCAAAATATTGGTGATCTGTTCACCAATCTCGGACTTGTGATCGCTGGCGTGCTTTAAAAAACGTTTACCGAATGCGCATTGATACCTGATTCGCAAACACAGGGCCAAGAATTTTGTTTTGTTTGAGGGATAACTAAAGTTCATCTATTCATCCTCTTGTATCAATTGCAAAGGAAATTCATGCATCACTGTTTGATTTTCATTTTTACGTATACAAAACTCTAAAGAGATTCGAATCGAATCATATTACACCATATAGTGGAAAGAGACATTATTTGAACCTTATTAAAAGTATAAACAGATGGAAATTGATACATTTTAGTAGTATTTCATTCGTAACAAGATTTGTTTCGGAGCGATGGATATTTGATACGGGATGCATTTCTATCGTGAAATTCCGAAATAGTCACTACATCTCCACGTTTATAGCTTATAATGGTCATGGACAGGTAACAGTAGTGTAGAATGCGTATTTATTGTTACGCGATCATTTCTTGAGTATTGCAGCAACGTGAAATATTTGAGTGCTTATTTCAAGAAGTATTTTGTTTGAAGGTGGCAGTCTTTCGGCATTACACTAGATGGCTGCGTGATTTCGTAGGACATATGAAGAAGATTAGAGATTAAAAAAAGGAATCAAGCACATTTTGCAAATGAACTAGTCAGAGCAATCAACTTTATGGCATAGATTCGCCTTGACAGGAAAAAGGCAAATGCAATTTTTACACTCTCTTTTGGGTTTGCGGAAAATTGGAAACCGAACGATGTTTTGTCTCCTTCTTTGAGAGGTGGCCAACATGAATCGGCCTCCGAAAATAAAGTTCTCGAACATTCTTTCCTGTGATATGTGGCGTGGGATTATTTTGATGCCAATTTATCGAAGTTTCTTGGCACTAGTAACTAAAATTAATTTATGAGAGAATAAAATTTTTTCTTCTGGAAAAGCAGCTACGTTCGTGAGCTGGTTACAGGATAGCATTAGTATAAATGCTTGGGACAGAAAAGTGATGTGGCAAAAAGAAGGCGTTGAGTGTTGAAAATGAAGATATAGTTTTTCGACAAAGTGAATTCGGTCGCATCAGATTGCGGAGTTAACTTTTTCCCAGCACATGAACAGTTTTTTGTGGCATTTGAGATGCCGTTCATCAGTCAATATCGAAAGGAGGAGTGTTGGAAAGATAAGGAATGGAGATAATATTCGAATACCTGCAAAAATTTGTCGGGGTATGTGGGTGTGAAAGGGAAGATAAATAGTGTCGTGAAGGAATATTAAATTGCAGATTTAATCAAGAATATCTGTTATTTTTATTGAATTATGCTATGTTCCTTGGATTTAACTACTGTTCTATAGAACTATTGGCTTGCAATCAGGGACCAAAAGTTAATATCGCCACGTGAATTGGTTATACGGCTAAGTAACAGAATAATGTGAAAAAGTGCTGATATCAATGAGCTAAATCAATGAACAACAGTTCTTTACAATGACATTGATTCAAGTGTGGGTAATTTTTACGTAATACTTATATTTAGTGAAAGAAATCTATGTAAATGAGCGTATTGTTATCAAAGGTATCATAATTCAAATTTGATCTCTGATGATGTTTCATTAGGAAACGTTTAAGAAAATTTGAGATAGCAAAAGGCTCTGAAAAAGACTAAACCTACTCACGAAAATTAATTTAACAAAGCTGACAGAAGAAATAAACACATGGCAGAATCGGTTCATGACCTTGTCTGACGCAGTCGTATATCATCTGTGATCAAATAATTATGCATGACAAAGCGTGTTGAGCATGGAAAAAGGATTTTTGATGGTCTAGGCTCAATTTCGAGGCTGATAGGAAGTGAGGCATACCGAGATTTTATCGCTTTTAGCAAATAAAGAGAAGGAAGTTACTGTGAATCACGTAATCAGCAGAACCTTGACTAAACTTTTGTCTCAAATTTGAAACTGAAGAAAGAATAGCGATACTGTGCGGAAACAGATCCGTCTTTTAAGTGAAGGCAAGTCGTAGAAGAACCACTGACAAAATTTACTATGGCATAGGTAAGAAAACAATATAGACAAGTAACGGTATACAAGATTGAATGCTCCCATGTGTTTTCCTAGATTAGTCGTTCGAGGGACGTGGAGTAATAGGTAGTCAGAAAAGAACACTGTGGCTTCGAAATTCCACATTTCAACAACACCAAGCCATGTGTTTAATGGTGTAAAACATTGAGGAACATATAGTCCATATATTCCGGTTTTTTTCGTGCGGATGTAGGTCATTCAGCAAATCATATAGTGTTTCAGAGCCATACACGATGACAGAATCGATTTTAATAGTGTCAGAGTGACTGTCTGGAGCGTTTCGACAAATTGAGACATTATAGAATTTAGATGTTGGTTTAGTCAACCGAAGTATTTAACGCGGAAATGAATCAATAAGTGCATGAAGCATATTATTCAGCGTTCTTCCAAATGATGAGTGCCGAGAATATTTCCATTGTCTACTTCCTTTGATGCAGTGTTTTTTTCACAGAACCAAAATATATGCCAGACAATAAGCTAGATTCCAAGTGTTATGAGCAGTGTTGTTCCAATGATTTCTGAAATGGACTAATCGAATTATAGAGTACAACAGATTATATAAAATTCGAACATGGACCACACATGCACATGAATAAAATTTACTTGATAATTTAAGAATCATTTGTAAGAGTCAATTTATTCCTAATGTCACAGCCAAGTATAATTTACTTGTTAATGATTGCATTCGTAATGAATCGTTTTTATTGTCGATGTAGGCTAGTGTAACCTTGTTTCATGTTCGCACTTCATCATTTTGCGCAAAAATCAAGTTACAAAACTAAGAAATAGAAGCTCAGATATTGAATTATCGATTGATGATGTCTTCCTGGGGTCTGGTAGTAAGAAAAATGTTCTGCATCAAAGTAGTTACGTTGAAGAAGATTAAAAATTTTCTTTACTGCACTCGAACAATTGATCTCGGAATAAAGAA
>JAAUYH010125609.1_pt1 | contig 15137 bp, 16 predicted proteins | sample 7278061 | NCBI WGS metagenome assembly JAAUYH01 (sample SAMN14350203, study PRJNA611818) | marine sediment metagenome | isolation source: surface marine sediment (0.6m) | place: French Polynesia: Moorea | collected 2018-08
AACAGCGAGTGCGTAATTTTGAGGAAACCTCAAAATTACGCACTCAAGACAAGGATTCGCTCTGCTCAGTTTATTTTTTGAACTCCATTCCTGAGTGCGTGTCGCCTGGGGAAACCCCAGGCGTTTATACCGCACGTCTCCCGCTCTTGGGTTCGGGGGTACTTGCCTACGGCTCGATACGTCCCCCTGACCTATAACGGGAGTCCCCTGGAGTTATAAAGATGGGTGATTGATATGGACAAGGAATTGAATGTGTGGGTAACATCATCAACTAGCAACGTCAAAACGCCAACGGCCATCGCTTTGGGTAATTTTGACGGTATTCATCTAGGCCATCGACAAGTTCTTAAACCGATTATAGAACTTAGGGAGGAGTATATCCCCACCATTGTTACCTTTACTCCTCACCCTCAAGAATTTTTTAGCGGTCAAACACGACAGTTACTGACTCCTTTGACAGAAAAGGTTAAACGTTTAGAATCTCTCAACATTAAACAATTGGTTCTTTTACCATTTGACCGTAGTTTAGCGGCACTTAGTCCTCGGGAGTTTGTCGAAAATATTTTACTGAGACAACTGAATGTTAAATATATCAGTGTGGGACAGGACTTTCGCTTTGGACAAGGAAGAACGGGAAACGCCCAAATGTTGCAGGAATTGGCTCGTTCTTTTGGGGTTTTTGTTCATATTACCAAGTTGCAAACTGCTGAGACTCAAGGGAGTTGTTTACGCATTAGCAGTTCAAGAATTCGTCAATGTTTAGCCAGTGGCAATGTCAAACAGGCCAAAGAGATGTTAGGTTATCCCTATTCCCTAGAAGGAATCGTCGTTAAGGGACAACAGGTGGGAAGAACCATCGGTGTTCCGACAGCCAATTTACAGGTTCCCTCCGACAAATTATTACCTCGTCGTGGGGTTTATTGTGTCCGTGTTATTTTGCCCACACAAGAGGTTATCAATGGGGTGATTAATATTGGGAGTCGTCCCACGGTTAATGGTCAAGTTCCTACGGTAGAAGTTCATTTGTTAGATTGGTCAGGAAACTTATACGGTACTTTTTTAAGGGTTCATTTAGAAAAGTTTTTACGCGCTGAACAAAAATTTCCTTCTTTAGATGCGCTTAAACAGCAAATTATGAAAGACTGTATCATAGCCCGTCAAATCTTAGAATGTTAAGCTATAAAATTGATAAAAAATAAAACAGGAATAGGAAACAATTTTCCTATTCCTGTTGACATTTAATGAAAATAATTAAACCTTAGTCAAAGAGTTTAATTTTTAGTGATGTTGTAAACTAGGGTTTGATCATTAAAGGTAATGGTATAACTACCAGACCCTTCAGTGACAGGAATATCTGCACCAGTGGGATCAGCAACCCCGTCTATCGGTGTGTTATCACCAAAATTATTGGACCAGTCACCATTGACATCAAACTTAAAGCGTTGATTGCTACCGCGAGCAAAATTAACGCTAATTTCCCAAGTATAGTCAGAAACCAACGTCATTGGTGTCGTTCCCCAATCATTAGGCGTTCCTCGGAAAAAGACATGAGGATAGGTTGATGGAAACTGTGAACCTTGTTTAACCACTGTATAGGTTTGCGCTTGGTCATTAAAGGTAATGGTATAGTCTCCAGGACCTTGAGTAATGGGAATATCGCTACCAGATTGATCAGCGATACCGTCGCCGTTATTATCCCCGAAATTCAAAGACCAATCACCATTAATGTCAAATTTAAACCGTTCATTGTCACCACTACCAAAGGTTTGAGTGGTTCTCCAGGTATAATCATCCACCAATGTCATTGCAGTTGTCTCAAACTGATTGGGAGTTCCTCGGAAAAAGACTTGAGGATATCGAGAAGGAATTTCGGTTCCAGGATAACGTTCTTCAACGATCGCATAAGAATCCCAAATCTTCTTGTCGGTCAGAGATTTAACCAATTTAACGTATTCTGCATGGGTCCAAGCTAAAGGAGTCGCACTATTGGTGCCTTCGCCGAAAGGAAAGTTATAGGTTTTATTACTACCCACATTGTCCCATACCTGTTCAGGAAGCATTAACCCTTCATTAGCAAACAGTTCCATCCCACGCACATAAAGATCGCTTAAACTCGCCACTTGTTCATCGCTGATCGTGCCTTCATTATTGGCTTTGGCTAACCCTAACTCATAGTGTCCCCGTTCACCAGTAAAGAACGGCCAAACGCGCCCTCTTTGGTCTTCGGCACCACCAATATAGCTAGAACCGTCCCCAGTGCGTTCGCCGTAGCAGTCATTCCCATATCTACGCCAACCCAAATAGTTTTGACTCTCTCCAGGAAAAGTAAACTCATATTTAACCCGTAAATTTTCAGGGAGACTGGTATCATCGAACTCTACCAAAGAGTCGAGAATTTGGGGATTATCTGCAGCCCGAACACCGTAGCGTACCAGTTCCAAAAAGCCTCCATCCAAGATTTCCTTTTCATTGATTCCAGGACAACCATTGCTAGGATTAATATTAGCCCCGTCATTAGGGTCTGTATTTTGGGTGATTCTCAGATAATATCGTCCGTTATTGTCGCCTTGGGTATGGGTTCCCGTGGTGGTGAACATATAGGACTCAAGGGTGGACTCGTATTCGTCCGCTTTCTGACGATAAAATTGAGCCGCTAAAGGATCAGCGGCCACTGTTTCAGCAATATCAGCCGCGGCCACTAAGCCAGTAATGGTGGCAGCAGTGGTAGAAGGAGAATAGCCAAATTGTTCTTCCCATCGTTCTTGTTGAGTGCTAGGAGGGGTAATAAAATCATTATTTTCCCGTATCACAATAGCCCCACCGTTGGACAAAAATTCCGCCGCCGGTTTGAGCATATTGTTGTACCAAGTGGTGATCTCAGCATCGGAAATAACCCCAGCTTGCCATAATTTCCAACCCAACATGATCGGCATGGCAGTTTGGTCTAACTGAACTCGATACCATTCTAAGGTGCCGTCCACAGGGGTTTTTTGTAAAAACCAACCGGTTGCCCCACTATTGCCAGGGGTACTAGAGGTAACTTGAACTTTTTCGAGGTATTCAAAGGCCACTAAGGGGGTTTCGAGATCCCCTTCGGCTAATAAAGCCATAGCCACTTGATAAAAATCCCTCGGCCAAACCGCACGATAACCGGTGGCATCCACATCCGCTTCAATCGTATCCCCCCAAGGAATGGATAGAGAAGCAATTAAGGCCCCGGCGTTTTCCTTGTCTTCCATCGCTTTTAAAACAAGGGCGCTGGCATAGAGTTGTTTTCCGCCATCTCGGGTTTGGGCTACCATGGCCGGTAAATTGGTCAGTGTGGCCAGATAATCTTCCCAACCGATGACCTCACCAACGCCATTGTATTTGGCTAAAACGCTACTATAACCGTCTCTGAGGGTTCCGTCAGCTTGGGCGGTGGCGGCTGCCAAAGAATCACCAAACCCGACTACAATATCAAAGGTTGAGGTTTGGGAGTTGAGGGTGGGTAATTGAGCCATCAGTGCGACGTTACCGCCACCATTATCGGCATAATCAAAATTCCAATCCATCACCCCGTTATCGTTCAAATCGCTGTAACCATCGGACTGGCCGACAAAACCGGCGGAGGTTTTGACGAAATTGGCACTACTTTTGAGGGTTAAATAAACTTTTTCCCCTTCTCTAGCATGAAGGGCATTTCTGTCCACAAAAGCAACATCCTTACTGCCAGTATTATCCATGTGAGGATTGAGCAAAATATAGGGGGTAATATTATCCTCGTTGGCTGTGAATTTTACCCGCATAAACAGACTTTGGCGATCGGGATCGGTAAAAATATCTTTTTCGATTTTATACTTACCGTCTTTGTCTGTATTGGTGATGCGATAGGCTAAGGATAAGGGTTTGCCCTCGTCATCGGTGTGGATGTATTCAATGATGGTATTGGTGTCGACTCTTTCTTCATCGAAGAAACCATTACCCGTGATTAAAAACTGTAAATCCTTAATTTGGGCTTTGTGAATTTCTCCAAAGGCGGTTTCGGTGACAATACCTTGAGCGAGGGAAAACCAAACTTTAGAGATGGTTCCGGTGTCTCCAGTATCACTGTATTGTTTATTGGAATAGGTTTCATAGGAAGTGCCTATCCCCGTTTTTCCGGCATAAGTCCACACCGAAGGTGCGCCTGGAACCCCAAAGGCTGCACCGCCTCCTACTGCTAATGCAGGGCTGATCCCGAAGAACCAAACCGCACATAAGGCAATCAATGGTATCCATAACCAACGTTTCATGTTCATAGGGACATTAATTAAATGCTACAGAGTTGTCAATTTGTGTTTATTGCTCACGATTGAGCGTTTAGAGTAAGGTAGCTCACAGTAGTGAGTTCCTAGTTCTGACAAGATATGATGTTTAGCCAGTCAGAGTTCATCCTGAGTTTATCTTCTTTCAAAAATGAATTCCACCTAAGTTTAGGGTTTTAAGAACCCATTTTTTTGTGTTAAGGAGCTTATTGTATTTTTTTCCGTCTATTATGTTATCCTTTAGGGTATTTATTTATGGCTAAGGTTTATCTTTAGTCGTCGCTCATTTTGTATAACGGGGTGGAGGAGTGAATTGAAATGAATATTTTGGGCATTTCGGCCTATTATCATGATAGTGCAGCCGCTTTAGTTCAATCAGGTAAAATTGTGGCAGCGTCACAAGAAGAACGGTTTACACGGAAGAAACATGATGCTAGATTTCCTAAAAATGCGATTAGTTATGCGCTGACAGAAGCTAATATTTCTTTAAGAAATGTAGACTATATTGTTTTTTATGAAAAGCCTTTAATTACGTTTGAAAGACTGTTAGAAACTTATATTACTTATGCTCCGAAGGGGTTTCGTTCTTTTGTAACAGCCATGACAGCTTGGCTACAAGAAAAGTTATATTTAAAGACAGTTTTAAAGAAAGAATTAGCAAAGTTAGCTAACTGTAAAACCTCCCAACTTCCACCCTTATTATTTACCGAACACCATCAATCTCATGCAGCCTCTGCTTTCTTTCCCAGTCCGTTTGAAACGGCAGCCATATTATGTTTAGATGCGGTGGGAGAATGGGCAACAACTTCTTTATGGTTAGGGGAACATAATAATATAATTCCTCAGTGGGAAATCGACTTTCCTCACTCTTTGGGTTTACTATACTCTGCATTTACCTATTATACGGGGTTTAAAGTTAATTCTGGGGAATATAAATTGATGGGGTTAGCTCCTTATGGAGAACCAAAATATACTAATTTAATTCTAGAGAATTTAATTGATATAAAAGAGGATGGAACATTTCGCCTCAATATGGATTATTTTAACTATGCCACTGGTTTAACCATGACAAACCGTAAGTTTGCTCAATTGTTTGGTCAACCGCCTCGAAAACCCGAAAGTGAAATTACACAACGGGAGATGAATATTGCTGCTTCTATTCAAAAAATAACAGAAGAAATTGTCTTGAAGTTGGCAAATACGGCCTACAAAGAACTCGGTACAGATAATCTATGTTTAGCCGGCGGAGTGGCTTTAAATTGTGTCTCCAATGGACGACTTTTAAGAGAAGGTAATTTTAAAAATGTTTGGATTCAGCCCGCCGCAGGAGACGCTGGTGGTGCTATTGGTGCAGCATTAGCGATTTGGCATCAATACTTAGAAAAACCTCGTTCTGTTAATCATAATGATGCCATGCAAGGTGCTTATTTGGGACCGAAATTTAGTAATGAAGAAGCACAACAATATTTTGATGATGTTAGAGCAAATTATGTTTATTTAGAAAACAATATACTGTTTAAGAAAGTGGCAAAAATACTCGCAGAAGGTAACGTCGTCGGTTGGTTTCAAGAACGAATGGAATTTGGACCGAGGGCATTAGGAAATCGTTCCATTATTGGTGATCCTCGCAATGAGAAAATGCAATCAGTAATGAACCTTAAAATTAAATATCGAGAGTCTTTTCGTCCCTTCGCTCCTTCGGTTTTAGCAGAAAAAGTTGAGCAATATTTCGAGTTAGATAAACCCAGTCCCTATATGTTATTAGTCGCAGAAGTCAAAAAAGACTTACATATTCCCATGACTGACAAACAAAAACAATTATTTGGCATCGAAAAATTACACATTCCTCGCTCAAAAATTCCTGCTGTTACCCATGTTGACTATTCAGCAAGAGTACAAACTGTTCACCCGGAAACTAACCCCCGGTACTATCAACTTATTAAACAATTTGAAGCCTTGACAGGGTGTGGTGTTTTAGTTAATACTTCCTTTAATGTTAGGGGAGAACCTATCGTGTGTACTCCTGAAGATGCCTATCGTTGTTTTATGCGGACAGAGATGGATTATTTAGTAATTAATAATTATTTGTTAGCCAAATCTAAACAACCTCAATGGCGAAAAGATGAAGCTTGGAAAGAAGAATTTGAACTAGATTAATTTAAAAAAGAGGTCAAAAATGTTTCATGAAATACCCAAATTAGACAAAAAAGGATTAGGGGATTTTGGCTTACTAATGGCAACTTTTATTGCCCTAGTATTTGGCTTAATCTTACCTTTATTATGGGGTCATAATTTACCCTTGTTTCCTTGGATTATTGCCGGTATTTTAGCCGTTTTAGCCCTATTAATCCCGCGATCGCTTGCGCCTATTTATCAAGGATGGATGAGAGTTGCTCAGGTACTTGCATGGATCAATAGTCGCTTTATTTTAGGTCTTATTTTCTTCTTGATTGTCACACCAATGGCACTCATTATGAAAATAATTAAACGAGATCCTTTGAAAAGAAAATTTGAATTTAGGCTAGAAACTTATCGAGTTTCGAGTCAAATTAAAAATAAAGTTAGTATGGAGAAACCTTATTAATGGACGGATTTATTGAACTCTTACAAGATTTATGGGGCTTTTTAAATGAACGTAAAAAGTATTGGTTAGCCCCATTAATTATTACTTTAGTGTTATTAGGTGCATTAATTATATTTACTCAAGGATCGGCGATTGCCCCTTTTATTTATACACTATTCTAGTGAAAACAGACACCATTTTTTATCGACTTTTTCAATCATTTCCTAGCTTCTTTTTTGAATTGATTAATCATCCGCCAGAAGAAGCTAGTAACTATGACTTTTCATCTGTAGAAGTGAAACAGTTAGCGTTTCGTATTGATGGGGTATTCTTACCCAAAACCGAAACAGATCCTATCTATTTCTTAGAAGTTCAATTTCAAAAAGATGTTAACTTTTATGCTCGTTTTTTTAGTGAAATCTTCTTGTATTTGAGTAAAACTCCTTTACAATCTGATTGGAAGGGAGTGATTATTTATCCTAATTCTCAAGTAGAGTCATCTAATACTAAACGTTATCAAGAATTACTTACTTCTCAACGAATACAACGCATTTATCTTAATGAATTAGGAACATCTGACACAAAGTCTCTAGGTATTGCTATAATTGAACTGATAGTGTCAAAAAAAACGGAAGCCATTAACGTTGCTAGAACAATCATTGAAAAAGTTCGTCAAGAAATAATTAATCAACAGCAACAAAAAGAACTTCTGGAACTATTAGAGACTATTTTAATTTATAAATTACCCAAAATTAATCGTCAGGAACTAGAAGCTATGTTTAGTTTAAGTGATTTAAAAGAAACTAAAGTTTATCAAGAGGCTTTAGAAGAAGGAAGACAAGAAGGAAGACAAGAAGGAAGACAAGAGGGAAGACAAGAGGGAAGACAAGAGGGAAGACAAGAGGGAAGACAAGAAGGCAAACTATTAAGTAAACTAGAATCTATTCCCAGAATGCTAAAATTAGGTCTGAGTGTAGAAATTATAGCAGCCTCTTTGGATTTACCTATCGAAACTGTTCAAACAGAAGCTAATAAAAATTAAAACTAAACCTTTATATTTATTGTTAAGATAAATTAACAGACATTAGGGTGGGCAAATCACAGACTTAATATCAACTATTTATCACATAGAAAACTTTGTCCACTTTACAAAACTTGTTTTTAATATTCCTTTAACAAATAATAATTCTTTATATTTCTTAACCTACATAAAAACATTGTTAAAGGTATTCTGACATACCTTTAACAGAGCCTATGATGGTACAATACTATTGAGAGAAGATTGCATTAAACTCAGATGAAATAGATGAGTAAATGCAAAATTGAATTAAATGCCAATGGTATGATAATCCACCATTGAAAGGGAGGAAATCCCATGACTTGTAACCAATGTCCACAGTCTTGTCATGGCAAAAAACAAAGCCAACTGAGTCGCTTCTTAAGTAAACTTCTCAATAAGAAGAAATCGACTCCACCGAGACTAACCCCCATGCCACGCATTGCTTTAGTGGGGATGCCTAATGTGGGTAAAAGCGTCTTATTTAACGTCTTAACGGGAACTTATATGACGGTTTCCAACTATCCGGGGACCACCGTAGAAGTGGCTTGGGGAGAAACCCTCATCGGTAATAAAACCATGGCCGTTGTCGATACCCCAGGAATGTATTCCTTGTCCCCCATCACCGAAGAAGAGAGGGTGGCGAGGGACTTATTAATCAAAGAATCTGTGGATGTAGTAATCCATGTGATGGATGCCAAAAATTTAGGAAGAATGCTACCCTTAACCCTGCAATTGATAGAAGCCAAATTGCCTGTTATCTTGGTTTTAAACATGATAGACGAAGTACAACAACTCGGCATAGAAATTGCGAGAGAGGAGTTAGAAACTACCCTAAATATTCCTGTCGTCATGACAGCAACAGCGAAAGGATATGGTGTGGAAAAATTAAAAAATCAGGTACAAAATTATGTTAACACAGCTTACTTATCCCCAACCTATTGAGGCAGCGATCAATAAAATTGAGGCATTATTACTGCCCGAAGACGAAGAAAAGTTTAATCTTTCTCAACGTAGCCTTGCTTTACTATTGTTGCAACGAGATCCCAGTTTATGGGAAACCTTAGAAAAACAGCCTCAACAATATGAAGCAGTAGAAAGAATCATTAAAACGACGCAACAAGAATTAGGGGAATCTCCAACTGCTGTTATCGTTTCGACTCGTCAAAAATTAGCTTGGTCATTAGAAAAACAATTTTTAAAAGAACCCGCTCAACAAGGCTTTTCGTGGTCAAATACCATACACAAATTCACAGTTAACCCCATCACAGGCTTTCCTTTGTTAGTCTTAATTCTCTATTATGGGGTGTATAAATTTGTTGGTGAATTTGGTGCTGGAACCCTCGTTGATAGTATCGAAACTTTCTTTGAAACCCATATTAACCCAACAGTTAATCAAGTGGTTGCCTTGATATTTCCCTGGCAACCGATCCAAGATTTATTAGGGAATGACTACGGTATTATTACCCTAGGTATTCGTTATGCCACTGCTATTGTTTTGCCTGTGGTTGCTACTTTCTTTTTGATGTTCTCTCTGTTAGAAGATAGTGGCTATTTACCCCGACTTTCTTTAATGTTGGATCGACTATTTAAGTCCATTGGTCTCTCAGGAAAATCAGTGATTCCCATCGTCTTAGGGTTTGGTTGTGATACGATGGCAACGTTAGTCACTCGAACCTTAGAAACAAAAAGAGAACGATTAATTGCTACTTTTTTATTATCCTTAACGATACCTTGTGCAGCGCAATGGGGTGTGATTGTTGGCCTATTATCTCAAAACCCGAAAGCTTTGTTATTCTGGGCGGGATTTATGGTTGCGATTTTTCTCCTTTCAGGTTATCTATTAGCCCAACTTTTACCAGGGAAAAAAGCAGAATTTTATCTAGAAATTCCACCCTTACGCTTACCTCACTTCAAAAATATTCTCACTAAAACCTATCTGCGGTTAAAATGGTATTTCTTAGAGATTTTGCCCTTATTTGTTTGGGCATCGGTGTTAATTTGGTTCGGACGATTAACGGGTCTATTTGAGTTAATTATTAGCTGGTTAGAACCCTTAACTGTAGCATTAGGACTTCCCGAAACAGCCGCCCCAATTTTCTTATATGGGTTCTTCCGACGGGACTATGGCGCAGCCGGATTATTCGATTTACAGCAAGATTCTGTCTTAAACGGGAATCAGTTGGTTATTGCTGCGATTGTTTTAACCTTGTTTTTACCTTGTATTGCCCAGTTACAAATTATGATCAAAGAAAGGGGAATGAAAACCACCACAGCCATTGTTTTATTCATCTTTCCCTTTGCCTTTTTAGTCGGTTATCTTGTCAATTTTTCTTTAACAACTTTAGGAGTGCAATTCTAATGATGGCCTTATCCACTTTAAAAACGGGAAACACTGGCAAAGTGACTTCTTTATGTACAACAGATGAAGCAATTATTCGCCGTTTAATGATTATGGGTGTTGTCCCTGGTATATCCGTCACCCTAGAACAAAAGTTCCCATCCTATATTATTAAATTGGGAAGAAGTCGTGCTACTTTAGATCACGAAACGGCTCAACTTATTTATTTAGAATGAAGAGGAAATTATCAACTGTTGTGTTCAGAAGTGATTGAGCGAGCCTCGATAAAAATGCGTTTCACTTCCTCATGAGAAGTCCGAATGGTGTCTTCAATTCGACGGATAGCTGATTCGATTTGATCAGAGGATAAATCGTCTTGAAACTCAATATTTAAAGCTAATAAAATATCCCCCGGTCCGAGTTGAAATGTAATCGGGTATTCTACTTTTAGGAAAGCTTTATCTGCTGTAACTATCTTGCTGATACTTTCTCTTACTTGAGGTTCAGCACTTTTTCCGACTAATAAGCCTCTTGTTTTGGCTACGAGTACAATAGCAACAACGGTGAGAATCACTCCAATCATAATAGAGGCTAATCCGTCATAAAAAACTTTCCCTGTCAAGTCACTCATGAATACACCTAACAGGGCTACTGCAATACCGAGTAATGCTGCGCTATCTTCAAAAATCACCACGAAATTAGCAGGATGGCTCTCCTGTAGTTATGGTGATCAGAAAAATTTATACCTCGTAGGGTGGGTTATGGCGCAGACCATAAGTTATTGTGTTTTCATAAAAATCAACCCTGCGCCTAACCCACCATTTTAGGTATGTAGTCTATTATACTTTTTACCCCACACTGTCGGGAGAGCCGTTATGTGGTGCAATACGCATGGTCATGGGGTTCCTTGGATGCACATACGATTTGATCAAACCTTAAAATATGCTGCTTTTCCTCCCTATGGACATATTAATAAAATAAGTCAAACACAATGGTATGAAAATATTTATCTAAAAGCTTTTGGATTATAGCCTAAACTTGCTCTAATTATTCAGATCATTACATTTGAAGATACTAATCTCTCAATAAGAAACTCCTTAAAATCGGAGAGTGACAGAAGCGGGATAGACTAATGATTCCTAACAATACAATCATTGTTTTTAGGTTACTAGGTTCGGGAACACTCACAGGGAAATTTTGTGGGTTAACTTCAAACTCTGGTAATTCTTGATTTCTTACTAAGTCTAACACTTGTTTATTTTCTTGGATGTTTTGATTACTGTTACCTATTACTTCAAGAAATTGACGATTGATTTGTTGACCTTCTATGATAGTATTGTTCAAAATTTCATTAATAAAAGTGTCTATGGGAAACTCAACTAAATTATCTGATTCAATATTTGTATTATTCAATCCTGATAAAAGATAATTTTTCTGTGAGAAAATATCAGACTCTATCAAGGATATTTGCTGAATAGACTGATTAATGCTTTGAGTAATAATATTGTTATCACTAGCATTAATAAATGTTTCTTGAATGGTCAACTGAGTTGGTTTTACGAAATTATCTTCTTCTAAATCATCTACCTTCAATAATCGATTAAAATCAGAGTCCGAAAAAATAAAAATATCAATAATCTGAGTAATATTTTGATTAACCATATTACTATTGCCAAAAACCACACTATCTTGTGAACTAAATTGAAAAAAATCTAATAACTGAACTTCTAATAATCTAGTAATAAATTGACTAAAATCATTTAATTCTGTAATTTTATCTGATTGTTCTAAAAAGAAAAAATTAGTTAAACTTTGCTTACTAAGTTGATGAGTAACATTATTGTCTCCTTGGATAAATGCTTGTTGTTCACTAAATTGTAATCCGTTTAAAACCTTGTCAGAACCGATGAAATTACTGAGTCCAAAATTATTTAGGTCAAGAGGAATTAAGCTGAAATCAAAAACGTTTTGATTGATTTCTTGATTGACTATATTATTTAGATTATCTAAAAATCTTCCTTGAATATTTACGTTGGGAATAATTGACCCATTAATTTTAGGAATATCGATAAAATTAACGTTAAACGTTTGATTTAACTCTTGAGTGACTTCGTTAGAATAACCTTCAATATAATTTTGCTGAAAACTACCTTGAGGAATTTGTGCATTAGTAGAACCATGATTAATTCCATAAAATACGCTTGGAATTAAAACGAATAAACTTAATATTTTGTTCACCATACTATTTCTTTGTTTGTTCTTGCTTAGATCATCTCTTATTAAGTTACTAAAAATATTTTTAGATGTCAGTAGAAAAACAAGTGTATTTTGCCATTAATTTTAAAAATATATGGAAAAAAGTCTTTACCAATACATGGAAAAAAGGGTCAAAAAGTAGAAAAAAGTAGAAATATTTTCCCTCAGTAATTTATAATAACATCTAATAGAAAAATAGAGATTGCTTTGGAGGCAGAATTAAGTCTCAAACCTTAGCTTTAGTCAAGGTTTTGCCTCCTCGCAATAACAGTTTGTAAAATCGAAAGTTTTGCCCACCCTACTATCTAGCCACACTATCATTAACAAGTCTCTTTTACTTCAAACCCTTCATACAACTGAGATTCTATCGTTTCTACGGTTACCTCTGTCACCTTTGCACTCCTCGGTCCTTGGTGACACCATTGCACCATCTTGTCAATTATAGGTTCTGTCCCTTCAAAAATGGCTTCTACACGCCCATCCAGACGATTTTTAACCCACCCCCTAATGCCGAGTCGTTGCGCCTCCTGTACCGTAGAATAGCGGTATCCTACCCCCTGAACTTTTCCAGTGATAAACACATGAACAGCAATAATGTTAGAATTGGTCACAGTTCTAATTATTTCCTAACCCATCTAAAATTTGTTTTAAACGACGATGGCGATCAGAATAACTTCTCATGACTTCTAATGCAAACATCGGGGTTTGTTGCACAGCAAATAAAAAATGTTCCCGATCTAAAATAGCTAGTTTACAGTCAGTTTTAGCCACCGCAGTAGACGCTCTTAAATAGTCTTCATGGACTAAAGCACCTTGTCCAAATACATCTCCTTTCTCGATAACTTCAACCACTTTGCCATCAATAGACATTTCCACTGTACCTTCAATGATGCCATACATCACCGTTCCTTTGTCTCCATTGTTGAAAATAATATCTCCTTTAGCAAAGGTTTGTTCGGGTTGAGATTGAAAAAGTTTAATGGTTTCAACAGGACTTAACATAGGCTTGATTTTTATTGAAAAGTTAGAGTTAAAATAAGGGCAATCATGACTTGAATATAACTAAACTGAGTTTAAGTGCTAGGTAAGGCCCGCAAATAATCATTTAAGTGGGAACGATCGCCGATAAAATGAATTAAGGGGCCGGTATCGGTTAATTCTACCAAACTCAAGGCTGCTACTGGCATTAAAAAGCGATCGCGGTAATACTTAATATCAATGCCCAGTAGACCGCATAACATAATGCGAATGGTGGCCTTATGGGACCCAATTAAAATATTACCACTGTCATGAGTTGCTTGGATCTCTTCGAGGACTTGGGAACTGCGACGGGCAATGTCGATCCCTCTTTCTCCGGCTGGGGGCGCATTCCAAGCCGGATCGGTCAACCATCTGACATAGAGATCGTGATAGTTGCGATCGATGTCTTTGGGGTGCATTCCTTCCCATTTACCGTAACCGATCTCTTGCAGTCCTTTTCGTAACTGCATGGGAACCCCTACTTTTTCAGACAGAGGTCTCACGGTTTCCCGGGTACGATGTAAAGGACTCACATAAATAGCTGTCCAGGGGAGATGACCGTAAGCTTCAGCAAACGCTTCGGCCATTTGGTATCCTTCGGGGGTTAATCCGGGATCGTTCTCTAATTTACCGCAATATCCTCCTGTTTTGCTGTAGGCAGTTTGTCCATGACGGAGGAAGTAAAGCATTAAACCCATTTTTTGCCCTTTGCTGTTAACTTAGGTTCCGTATCGTTGTCTTAACTCTGTTCTGAGATGGGAGCGATCGCCCATAATATGAACTAACGGACCGTGTTCGGCCATTTCCACAATACTCAGGGCGGCCACGGACATTCCGATGCGATCGCGGTAACGACCCACATCAATGCCCAATAGAGAACATAACATAATGCGTGTGGTTGCTTTATGGGAAACTACTAAAACGTTACCTGTTTTATGGGTGTTTTCGATTTCTTCGAGGACTTCTGAACTGCGACGGGCGATATCGATCCCTTTTTCCCCACCGTTGGGACTATTCCAACCCGGATCGGCTAACCAGCGTACATAGTCATCGTGAAACTCTTTATTAACCTGATCGGGAGTTTTTCCTTCCCAGTCTCCATAATAAATCTCTTTGAGGCCATTACGGAGTTCCATCTTAATTCCGAGGCGATCGCATAATGGTTTGGCGGTAGAAATAGCCCGTTTCAAGGGACTCGCATAAACCGCTTTCCAAGGAATATGTTCATAGGTTTGAGCAAAATCTTTGGCCATTTCTATGCCACAAGGGGTCAATTCAATGTCTAATCTTCCGCAATAGGTTCCAGTTTGGGAGGAGGTGGTTTCTCCGTGTCTGAGAAAGTAAAGTTTGAGACTCATTATATTAATTTTAGGTTAATTAAACCATAAGAAATCGTTTCAATATGGCTCTAATTTAAGCTTTGTCTATTGTAAACTGTTTTTATCTTATGATAATTTTGGTGATTCATAATTTTTAACCTTGTTACCTTATCAATAGAGGTAAATAAGTAGCTAGGCAGAATTAAATAGAAAACGTTCAGTGTGATATTTTCCTTTTTGAGCGCGAGCTTCGATCCCATCGATAACGGCGATCGCTAAATCATATTCATCTTCA
>JAAUYH010197297.1_pt1 | contig 15133 bp, 14 predicted proteins | sample 7278061 | NCBI WGS metagenome assembly JAAUYH01 (sample SAMN14350203, study PRJNA611818) | marine sediment metagenome | isolation source: surface marine sediment (0.6m) | place: French Polynesia: Moorea | collected 2018-08
GGGGGAGTTATATAGAGCCAGATGTTAGACCAATCCACAATATGTCAGGATCTTTTAGAAACGTAAGATGCGCTCAAAAAAAAGCACAGGAATATACACTATTTTAGGAAAACTTCTGACGTATCGCTGTAACAGAGTAATGAGCAAGGAGTAAAAAATAAGGAGTAATGAGTAATGAGTAATGAGTAATGAGTAAAAACTAAAGACTAAAGACTAAAGACTAAAGAGCAAGAAGTAACTGATAACTTGCTGTCATTTGGTTTTCTGCAAAATTCCACCTTGAAATAAATGATGCTAATGATGCTGTTGGCGAATTAATCAGGGGTAGGTTAAAACGCACTCTCAGCATACCGTGTCCGCAGAATATAACTCTTTCCCAGTCTGATTTATCAGACTTTATCTATGAGACTGGGAATTTATTCCGAGGTGGTTTATTGGGTCTGTTGAGAATAGTGCAAGCAATCGAGAGTAAGTGACTTATACCAATTCAATAAATGATTGCAACACATTCCTTGGTAGAGAAATTCAATTGAAGGTCTGTAAAAAATTTATTTGTCGCATTATTTTTATAAATTGGTATTACAAAAAATAATTTATTACAGGTTAAAGACAAGATAAGTTACGCGATCGCTACTCATTACTCCTTGCTTCTTTCTTTACTTCTTACTCTTTACTCTTTACTCCTTACTCCTTACTCCTTACTCCTTACTTCCTCACCACCAAAACCCCCATAACACCATTTGCGATCGGGTAGTGGACAGCTTGCTCAAAACCAACTTGAAGGGATAAATTTACCTGTTCCGACCCAATGGGGAAACAATCCAAACTCGGACTAATATAAGCGTATTCTTCCTTTAAGTTCATATTGGTGGCAACATTCACCACAATATTATTGAGATACCATTCCTGAAAACTTCTCATTAAAGGACTCTGGGGACGATGAAAATCTAAAATAGCCGCAGTCCCACCCGGTTTGAGTACCCGATAAATTTCTTTTAAACAAAGACTAATATCCTTTACATTTCTTAAACCATAACCCATGGTCGCAGCATCAAATTGATTATCCTCAAAAGGTAAATCAAGGACATCAGCCTCGATCCAAGTAATTGAAGGCTGAGGATACTGAGATTGGTAGCGTTGTTTAGCAATCCCTAGCAACTGCGCAGAAAAATCAACAGCATAGACTTTTCCAGATTTTCCCACCCGGCGCGCCAGACGAAAAGCTAAATCACCGCTACCACAACACAAATCTAAACAAGTATTTCCCCTACTAGCGCGACTCCATTTCACCGTCATTTCTTTCCAAATCCGATGTTGTCCCAAACTTAACCAATCATTAAGTTGGTCGTAAACTGGAGCAATGCGGTCAAAAATAGAGTGAACTTGATCGTACATGCGATAAAACCTGTGAAAGACGCGATTTACTTGCGTCTACATTATTTACGATCGCAAGCACAACCGAAAACAATCGCCAGTAGTTGAGCTGATATATGTATTATTTTGAGTTCCTCTTCTGGTAAACTTGAGGGCTTTTTCCACTGTAGGGAAAGAACGCCTAAAACTTCGGTTTTATAAGTAATCGGAACAATTAAATGAGCTTGGATTCCAGTTGCAACATAATGCTCTAGCTGACTGAGTTTTCCATCCTTCGAGATATTCGCACAAACTTGGATTGTTCCAGTTGTGATCGCTTCAGCAGTCAGAGGATCTGCATCAAGCCAGTTTTTTATAGTTCCTAATTGAGAGTAGATCGCTTGACTAGAGAGAAGTTTACTATCTTTTACAAGTTGTAAAATACAACCATCAGCAGCAAAATTTCTCCCGCAAGCTTGGACAATGGGATCGAGAGTTGTATCTAAATTAGTTGCAGACTTGGTAATTTCTACCAAACTTTTCAGCAAACCGATTTGAGCATTCGCGCGTCGTAACTCTTCCGTTCTTTGTTTGAGTAGATCGTAAGTTTCTGCAGCACGCTGCACCACCGCTTTGAGTTCATCCGGATCCCAAGGCTTAGTGATATATTTATAAACTTGACCGGCATTAATAGCATCAACCAAGTCTTCAATATCAGTAAAACCAGTGAGAATAATCCGGACAGTATCAGGAAACTGGGGTAATGTTTTGCTCAGAAACTCAGTTCCCTTCATCTCTGGCATTCTTTGGTCAGAGATAATAACAGCAACCTCTCCTTCTGTAGCTAAAACATCCAAAGCACTGATACCACTATCAGCCTTTAAGACCTGAAAATCACGTCTAAAAGTTCGATAAAGTAGATCGAGATTGTCCGGTTCATCATCTACTACAAGTATTTTTTGTTTTTTTCGTCGTGGTGAAGTCATTAATTGACGACTAATTTTATCGAGTTCGGGGGAATTATCCATAAAAGATAAATCTTTACTTATCTATGCTGTCGTTGTGACATTCCATACTAAATTTACCTTTGAAATTAGTATAATTTGCGAATTACAGCATATTCTCTACAGATATTGGTTACATATTTTATAACCGATTTTATAAGCATGTCATTAGTCACTACTTAATTAAAATTTAATATTTGCGATGTACCGGGTAGTAGAAAATGGTGTGGATTACACATTTGAGTTCTACAAGCTTTGAGCCTCACAGGTAATCGCAAAAACAGCAAAGCTTTACCAAAACCAAACAACTTGTAAATTGGAAAAAACTTGTAAATTGGTTCTATGACAAATCTACCGCCTAATCCCCAAGATTCAGATAATTTAACTGAAGCACAATCTCAACAACTGCTGCAAAAACTGCGGCAAAAACAAGGTAACTGGGTAGAATGGGGGGAAGAAATCGCCAAATTACAAAAATCAGGTTATAGTCCCCAAATAATTTTTGAGGCAACCGGTTTTGAACCAATTCAACAAAACCAAGTGATTGTTGGCGCACAAGTCTATCATTCTATAGTAAAAGCGAACGCATCAGAAGCAGTGCGATCGCATTATTGGCAAAGGGGAAGCGATATATTATATGAATTACGCATGCTTACCCAAGAAGAGCGAGCAACAGCAGCTGAGTTAACCCACCATCACCAACTGGATATGGATTCAGCCCGAGAAGTTGCTAGAGCAATCAAAGATTTTTCTCGTTTACCAAAGTTACCAGTTGGTTTTTCCCAACATCCAGGGGATGCAGTAGCTTACCAATGTTGGAAATTAGCTCGTCAGAAATCTGATTTACAAGAACGTTCTCGTTTAATTGCTAAAGGTTTAAAATTTGCTGCTTCAGATAGTGCAAGAAAACAAGTAGAACAATTATTAACTGATTTTACCGTTGTTCCAAAAAAACCAGCTCCCCATTTACCTTTGTATCGTCCCGAATCGGAATCTGACTTACCCCGGTTAGTCGCTGTCGTTGGGGAATTACCTTTATCCCCTTCAGAATTACAAGCAGTTCCCTCATTTAAAGAGGAAGGTGTTTTTGGGATAGTTAAATCTAGTGGCGAACAAACTTGGGTAGCTTTACCTGGTTGGCAAGTAATATTAAATGCTCAAGATCCAGTAGTTATTATTTGTAATAGCGATGTACTCCCAACTGATACTCAAACTTCTCCCGAATCAGTACTAGTAGTAATTGATCGCGCCCAAACAGAATGGGATGCTAATAGTTATTTTGCTGTAGAAAATTCTACAGGTGATAATTCACAAATTGATTTTCAGTGGTTTGAAACACAGCCAGAAGTATCGATACTTGGTCGTATAGTTGTGATTATCCGTCCTAAGAGAATTTTAGATGAAGAAATTACCAAAGATGCTTGGCAAATAGATGAGTAATTGAGGGTTGTAAATTGGGTATTTGTATGACTATCAATTACCCATCACCAATTACCCATTAATCACAAATAAGTATTTCAAAAAACATTATCTACAAACTTTGAAATATAAAAATGTTTTCTTCAAGAATAGTTTAAATAAATATAGCCTTACTTTAATATAACTACGTAATTAATGTAATATAAACTACTACAAATAGCATAATTAAATAACTAAAATAGAATGGAAACCCTGGACAGCAAAGACATCTTCCCAGTCTCACCAGACTGGGTTTTTTTTCTCTCAAAATTCTCTCCTAGAAGCTTTATCCTTTAGGAGTTAGGAGTCAGGAGTCAGAACAGACCGCGTCTTGACAGATGTTAGCAGAGCGGGGCGAAGCCTTTAAAATCAAGACTTTGCAAAACAATACTCACACCTATAATAAATTAAAGCGATTCCAAGCAAATCTCCCCTGAGACATACAGGATGTAACATTAAATATATATACTCAATTGAGTAACGAGTAATGTTAGCGTAGATAGCGTCAGCGTACTGGATTGCACGCGGCTTACGCCGTTAGCGCAGCATGCTGTAAGGCTTAACCGTAGGTAGCGCAGCTCTAGGTATTGCGCACAGTAATAAATAACCCCTACACACCAAAGTCTGAACCCATCCGCGTATCAACCCAACTTCTTACTCTTTACTCGTTACTCTAGAAACTCCTCACGCTCAAACGTACTTAGAAATTAACCAGTACATCGCAGCGGAAATAAAGCACCTATTTTTAAAAGGTCAAAGCTAGAAAAAAATAGTAATTTTGACTTTTGTCAGCGGAGCTATTTTGACTTTTTACTTCCGCGCAGCGGTACTAGAGCCAATCTCCATAAAGTGGAATTTCATCCACTTTGATTTCAAATGGTGCTCCTTGACCTTGTGGAGGATAAACTCGGATTTTAGCCTTATTGGTAAATCTTTCAAGACGATTACCCAATTGTGGGATATCGTTGAGTATATACCAGTAAGTTTCCATATCTGGGCAGTGAATTATCAGAGTCAAAGGTAATAACTTGATTGCAATTCGCCAACGACAATGAGATAGCAAAACTCGCGTAATGCGATCGCAAGCTTGCAAGAACAGTTTGGAAGTGAATTCTTCTAATTCTCGACGCAATAGTTGGTCGTTAAGAGTCTTACTCTCTGGTGGTAGATCGTCCGGAGAAAGGAAAGATTTTTCCATCTTGATAACCCCTTAGTAGAGTTAGGGACTAGGAATTGGAGATTAGGGATTAGGGATTAGGAATTGGATCGAGATATCTATCATTTTCCCAGTCCCCAGTCCCCAGTCCCCAATCAAACATAAGTCCGTACCTGTTGGTTATAGCGTTGGAGGCTTTCAAGGTTTTTTTGCAAGCTAGCAGAACAAGGTTTAAGCAGTAAAGTCTCTAGATCCAGTTGATCTTTGAGCTTCTTAATTTGGTCGCGACAGTGAGAAACATCACCAATAATTGAATTGCTGAGTAAATAGTCCTCGTCGTAACAAATATTGTTGCGGTTGAATAACTTGGATTGATTCTTGTTGTTTTGCTGCATTACTGCAGCATTAGCTTGCATTTTTTTGCTGAAGGAGCGAATAAAAGGTAAAGCCTGATTTAATGCTTCCTCTTGAGTCTCAGCGACAAAGAAGAAACGCGCCAAGATGAATTTTTCCACACCACTAGAATTAATACTGCGATACTTGGCGATGGTTTGCTTTAATCTCTCCAATGCAAATGGAGGTCCCCCCATCAAACCAAAGGAATATTTTGCAGCAAAAGTAATTGCCCGATCGTCTCCGCTAGCTATATAGGTCGGAATTGGTTTTTGTATGGGTTTTGGATGAACCGTTACTCGATCGCATTCATAATATTGCCCATTAAAGGTTACTTCAGTTTCATATAAAAGTTTATGAACCAGCGCCATTGCTTCTAATGCTTTGGCACGAGATTCACTCATATCCGTGGCAAAATGTTTGTATTGTTCGGGGAAAGGTCCACCTTTAGCAATACCGAGGGCTAATCTTCCTTGGGATAAGTTATCAAGAGTAGCAATATCTTCGGCGACACGAATAGGGTTATGAAACGCTAGCAACACTGCTGCTGAGCCTAACCGGATAGTCGATGTCATTCCCGCCAAATGAGCCAATAGCACCAAAATAGAAGGACTGAGATTAAAGTCATTAAAATGACGTTCTGCGACCCAAGCTTCTTCAAAGTCTAGAGTTTGGGCATATTTTACCAGCGACACCTGCTCCTCTATGGCACGACGGGTATCCTGATGATAATTTTCGTAGTTACAGAAAATTCCGGTTTTCATTATTTGCGATCGCCGTTTTTTTTAGACTTCAAGCAAATGCAAATCGAACCATAAACGCGGATCTGCATGTTTTAGTTTCGACATTGGATCTCGCAAGAGGCGGGAAGAGTTTAAAAAAACTACCTGAGCTAATCCCATATTTCCTGCGATTTCTCTGAGAATATTTTTCTTTGTTTCTATATAGGGTAATATTTCCTCACAACAGTAAATCCCTATATATTGAAGACGTTTTCTTGGTCTGCCCCAATAACTAGTTATTACTTTCACATAGCAGCTATCTAGTAACTTACCAATTTTTGGATAATACAGATAGACAAGTCTTGTGAATTCTTTGGCTAGGATGTCTTCTTTAATCATTACAAAACATCTTTATGTAGCGCCTATCACAATATTAATATAGCATATTATTATCTTGATTTCTCTACAGTTAAGTATGTCTTTATGCTTATTTTTTTCTAAATTATTTATTAAATAATAATTGTTCTATTTTTAATTTTTAAGTGACAACAAAAACTAATAATACCTATTATTTATTCTTATTTAAATTCCTATTTTGTTAATAGTAAATCTTCTATTAAATGGTATTTATGTAGCTTTTTTTTGCATGTTTTACACTTTACAACTAAAGTGAATCTTTATCACACATAAAAATTCAAAAAAATATTATTAATGTTTTGGTATTTGAGAATGAAAGGGTACATACTTTAAAACACCTAAACTTATTCAATGAATTTATTAAAAAAGCTTCAGGACTTATGCGCTGACAACGTAAAGACAGTCATTGCAAAAATAGACTAGCATAAAGCCTAAACAGCAGAGCCTGCGGCGACAGCAGATCCGTTCCGCAGGTAGCGAAGCTAAGGTAACGTAGTTAGAGCCTGTGGCGTCGGCGTTTGAAAGCATCCTAGCGGATGTGTTCGCTGTAAGCGCGTTCAAGGAGCACCAGAGATATTCACGGAGTGCGTCAACAAACGCTGTAAGCGCGTGCAAACACCGTAGGTGAGGTTCAGCGTTTACTCAAGAAAATAGCAATCCCAAACCAATGACCTTGCGGTCACGCTAGAGCCTGAGACGCGCCTTACGGATCCGCTAATGGAAATAAGTCCCTTCGGGACTCGCTATGCTAAGGTAACGAGTGCGTAAGTCCTTATATAAGTTTATTCAAAAATAAAAGTAATATTTTTATATCTATAAAAATAACTTTTATGATGTTTAAAATTGTATACAGTAATCCTAAATAAGAGGAATTTTAAAAATATTTAATTAATTATTCTGATTATAGATATAAAAAGCTTCAAAATAACTGTGTAGAGAAAGTCAGGTACAAGGCTTATTTACAATCTAATGAAGTACCAATTAAAGCTCTATATTTCATCATTTATTGAAGGAATTAATATAATACTTTATTTTCTTGTTATTCCCTGTTCCCTATTCTCTATTCCCCAAATTAAAACATTTGATATCTCACCTAATTTCAAGCCACTGTAGACTATCGCATATTACGTTCTGCTGCTAACATTTGCGCAATTAATTCAGGTAAGCTTTCAAGGTCTGTATTATTTTCGGTGACAGGTACAGGAGAATTGAATGTATAGTTTGGATCGCATTCTCCAGTATCGTATACTTGCAAATACCACCTGTCCGGTAAACCTTCGATTCCAAGCTCGACAACATACCAACTAACACCCAAAAGACGAGAACTAAATATGGTGAACCATCCCTGATATTTTTCTGGGATACTCCACTCAGACATCAGAAACTCTAATGCTATTTTTCCTGCGTCAGTTGAATTTAATAGCATTACTAATTACCTTTTTTAGAACCTTGGGAAACATCAGGATATAACCCCAATTCTTTAGAGAGCTCGCGAGCAACATGGATTAAAAATTTTGCTCCTTCTTGATTACCTTCATGAGCAAATATTGTGGCTACTCTTAGGGCTGTACGAATAAAATCAGCATCAATTAATTCTGAATTAGCTTGCAATACTTCTGGTTCTTGACCATTAGGAGCTTTAAGTAATTTATCGATTAATTGAAAATATTCGTTTTGACGTTCTGATGGTATCTGTAGATTTGGATTTTCTTGTGTCATTTGTTTTGGGACATTATAGTACTACCGGGTCAAAATTGAAATGGAGTAATTGACCAGATAAATAATTGCGATTATGACTGATTATCCTATTTCTACATTTTGGAAAATGTGCGTTAGTAACTTAATAATGAATATGATAAATTCTCTCTAATTTTTCAATTATTTTCTGCCGTTCAGTCGCACGATATTCTAAATATCCATCAACTAAAAATACTAATATCCCGAAAAAAAGTAGAGAAAATCCCAATACTAATCCTAAAATATTAATAAATTGAGCATATTGCGAGCACATAAATATCTTCTCTAAAAGATTAGTATTACTGCAAAGTAAACTATTACTCGCAACAAGTTTGAGGTGCTGTTGCCAAACGACAGAAAATACTAATAATCCTGGCATACACACCACAAAACTGATAAATGCAACCTTGAGAAGCTGTAAAATATTACATTTCATTCTGACTCTACCTCAAAGTATTTTTACTCATAGGCTTGATAATGGAGAGCAATATTATGAGTAATATTTTCCCTTGAAATATAATATCTGGAAATATACGAATACAACAAGAATTAATGAAACTAAAATACTGCTTCTTGCTGCCCATACTTGCTATTCAATATACAATAATTATATTGTTCAAAAAAATGGTATGTTAGTCAATAACATATATGACTTCTTAGAGATAAATAAGCCTTAAACCATGCCTGCAAGGATTTAACTTAACTATAGAAGAGAATTAAGAAATCCCCCCCGTAAAGGGGGGTAGAGGGGAATCTCTGCGTAAATCCTAACGTTTTTATATCAGCTGCATGACAATACAATTTTTTACAGTTGGCAGATTAAAATTATTAAATTTATTAAGTTTGTACTCAAAGTTGGAAACTCTGACTAGATAACTAGGAAAAAAAAATATGGGGTATGGGTACTAGTAATTTATCGCTATGGTACTAGTTTTTTTGGATGGGAGTCTGAGAATTACTGTACTCTAGTTAAATAGACCTAACTCATGCTATTTAAATACTTACTAATTTTTTATATTCGTAAATCAAGTGTACTCATTGCATAAATCAAAGTTGTGAATATACACTCTATAATTAGTAAAAACATCTAAACTTTTATGAAAAATATTGAATTATGGTATTTAGTCTAATTCTTAATACAATATATATTTTTATTTTCCGGTAAAATTACAGTATTAAATATGAATAATATTGGAAGTAAAAACAGTGTAAATCAAAATATTAAATCCAATATATCTGAGAGACATCGCAAATTTTTATATGCATTGAAAGTACTTTATATTTTAGATTAAATGGTAAGAGTCAACTGTTAAGCAATTTAAATGTTCAAAAACTATAGGTAATCCTTACTTGTACATGTTCTATTATTGGTAGAAATTGCTGTAATGTAAAAAATGATATGAAATAAAAATCGTTTGAACATTAGTTAGATTATTAAATCTATAATTTAAGGGGTTCTAAAAATGCGCATTGCTAAAGACGTAACAGAACTAATTGGAAAAACTCCTTTAGTTGAGTTAGGAAAAATTCCTCAAAGTGAAGGATGTGTCGCCAGAATTGTTATTAAACTTGAAGGTATGAATCCTGCGGCTTCCGTCAAAGATAGAATTGCTGCAAGCATGATTAACGCCGCAGAAGCAGAAGGTTTAATTGAACCAGGAAAAAATATTTTAGTCGAACCAACATCTGGAAATACCGGAATTGGACTCGCGATGGTTGCAGCAGCACGGGGTTACCGTTTAATTTTGACAATGCCGGAAAGCATGAGTATAGAAAGACGAGCGATGCTGCGTGCTTATGGAGCAGATCTAGAATTAACACCAGCTAGCGAAGGGATGCGCGGTGCAATTAATAAAGCCCAAGAAATCGCCGAAAAGACAGATAATGCTTTTATTTTGCAACAATTCCGCAACCCTGCAAACCCAAAAATTCATCGCGAAACCACCGCAGAAGAAATTTGGAGCGATACAGATGGTGAAGTAGACTTTCTTGTTGCGGGTGTCGGTACCGGTGGTACAATTACCGGAGTTGCAGAAGTACTCAAAAAACGCAAAAGTACTTTTAAAGTTATTGCAGTTGAACCAACAAATAGCCCAGTACTTTCCGGTGGACAACCGGGACCACACAAAATTCAAGGTATTGGTGCTGGATTTGTTCCAGAAGTGCTGCGTCAAGATTTGATTGATGAAGTTGTCACTGTTAGTGATGAAGAAGCAATGATTATGGGTAGACGTCTAGCACGAGAAGAAGGTTTGTTATCTGGTATTTCTTCTGGTGCTGCTTTATGTGCAGCTATTAAAATAGGTCAGCGTCCGGAAAATGCTGGACGTTTGATTGTTATGGTTCAACCATCCTTTGGGGAGCGTTATCTTAGTACTCCAATGTTTCAAGATTTAGGGAAAGAAGTTACTAGAGTCGGTTAATTATTAATTGGTAATTATTAATTGGTAATTGGTAATTGAGAATTGAGAATTACTAATTGCTGATGGGGGATGGAAAATAGATAGGTAAAAGAAGAAAATTAATGATTGTAGATAATAAATAAATTTATTAAATCTTCTTCCTACTTTTAATTTTTCCTTTTCATTCCCCCGTTCCATAGCAGCTTGGGGCAATAAAGCAACCATTTATCAAGCCTAAAATCTAGATAATACAGCACTTCTAACTTTTTACTTTTTACTTTTTACTTCTGCCCAGCAGTCCTAGTCATTTATGAGGCATTAATCCTAAACCTTTGATAACTAACCTAAACCTTTGATAACTAATAGTATGGCGTAGATCAACATAAATCCAGAAAATAAATTCTTATAAAAACTTTGCGAAGTACTGCTAAACAAAAATCTTCCCAAAGTTAAATAAATAATAGCAGCAGCTAGGGAAAATAATAATGTATTAATCGAAAAAACTTCTGGCTGAAATATTGCAAGGACAATGATTTGGAAAAGCGCAAAAAATAAATAACAAAAAGCTACACAGTTAAGAACTTTTTCTTTACTGGTATATTGACTGCTGGAAAAAACAGAAAGTAATGCTCCACCCATATTAGTAAAACCATGGACAACCCCCATCACGACCAAAAATGGTTTTTGGAATTGTAAAACTACTTCTTGCATCCTTTTTTCAAAAGAGGGTACTGTTCTGAGCAATAAGGAAATAATCAGAAAAATCGCGACTCCCAATTCTAGCTTTAATTTGATTTTTGTGTATAAATAATAACCCAAAGACAAGGCAACAAAAGGAAGACAAAATATTATAAAGTTCATTGCCATTTTCCGATCTATGTTGTCGCGGTCTTTAAACAATTGCAAAGAGCTAATGGTAATTGATGGAGGTAAAAGAGTGGCTAAAGTAAATGAAAAGTCATTCCCGAATAGCAACATGGTAGGAGTACCAAATACTAGCAAACCCATTCCAAACAAGGATTGAATTGCAGAGAAAACTAACACAACAATTGCTGTTGTAAACATAAAACCCCTCTGAAAATTATAGAAATTACAATTTTTCCATCATACTTTGGCAAATAAATCAAGATTTTTTGATAATATTTATAAGCCAAAAATTCTAGACAGAATAGTAGTAAACTCCTCCAAACCACTAGACTATCAAGATTATTTTTTTGGAAATTTAGTTGTCAAACAAATTCGTCAAACAAGTCTCTTGAGGCTATTTTATACTTTATTGCCCGAAGTTGATATTTTTATTTCCATAGATTTAATTATCTCTATACAGATAAATTTACACCTATCAAGAAATAAGAAATATTGATGATGGTAGATGACACATCATTAGCAGATATTTTCTACATACCAGAAACATATCTTAGTACTGGCTACATATAAAAAATAAATCTATGAGTGGATTTTAAAAGTGTTTGCTAATATTCAGGATTTACCTTGAAACATGCGTGCAAAATTTAATTTGATTTTTTTGATTGATTCATATTAAAAATGTATTACTATAAATAATAGTAAGTACTTAAGCTAAAAATGTTCTTTGGAGAATTAGTATCTCCAGCAATGTAAATAAAAGTTTATATCGTCAACTGAAGCTTCGAGCTTTTATATGCTTGAAGTAGATTATATGGTGTAATTTTTCATAATAATGAAAAGGTAAAATCGCTTTATTTATTAATAAATAAGCAGATATTGCTGTTTTTACCGAATACTTATTTGTGATTTACAGTCCCATTATAGAATTCATGACTGTTAATAGAAAATATAGTATACAAAAATAAAAAATAGTAAAATAGTTTGATTCGTTTGTGTTTGATACGATTTTTAAAAACTGACCAATAACATGAGTACACTATTTGAACGGATTGGTGGTGAAGCTGCAGTGGAAGCTACTGTAGATAAATTCTATCTTAAAATTATGGAGGATAAGCGAATCAATCGTTTTTTTGCTGGGGTAGATATGAAGAAACAGCGGGAAAATCAGGCAGCTTTCCTAATCTTTGCATTTGGTGGTAGTGCTTACTATAGAGGTCGTTCTTTACGGACTGCACATAAAAAATTAGTCGAACAATGTGGATTAAAAGATGAACATTTTGATTTAGTATTTGAACATCTAGTTGCAACCTTAAAAGAGTTAAGTGTAGCAGATGAATTAATTAAAGAGGTTGGTAAAAACCTGCAGTCAGCTAGAAGCTACGTACTTAATAGATAAGTATTACTCAACCAGAATTTTTAGGGATATTTGCATTAATTTAGAAGCAAGCTAATTAAATAGCTGAGTAAATAATCAATAATAGAACGAGAGTAAAAAGTAATATTTACTCTTAAATATCACATTGTCACTTGTAAAAATAACATTATCACTTGATTATTTGGAGAAAAGTCATCAAAAATAAAACTTGCTATAGATTCTCAATATTATATAAATAAGCTTATAGTTTTGTTCTATTGGAGTTGAATTTGCTTTGCGAACAATTCACTTATAAAAAGATATTCTATGAGCTTGATGTTTTATAAGTTTGAAAGATGAGTGTGAAAGCAAAGCTTGAAATTTAGGTACTTTGGTGTGTATATTCAAAGTCTCCTATTGCTGTAATACGTATTTCTCTACGACATCGATTCGGATAAATTTTGGTTTAACAAAATCTTGAATATTAAGGTTGAATATTAAAATATATTGTCCAGTAAGTGCTTATTTGTTTTTTGTTGATTTAACCGTGCGCCAAAATTGTCATACTAAAAAATGTCGCGCTGGTCTATAGTTACTAACGAATGAAATCTGTATAATCCAAGATCGCTATAAAAATGTGAGTGTGAGTGATGTTGTTGAAATGGCAAAAAACACCGGGTTTGAGACTCGCGGTGGGTGCAACGATCGCATTTTTCATTATCTGTTTAATTTTGACAGTGCATCGTTATTTCAGTTTTTATGCTTCTTTCGATCAGGGAATTTTTAATCAGGTTTTTTGGAATAATCTTCACGGTCGCTTTTTTCAGAGTTCCCTCTCTTCAAGTCTTTCCACTAATGTTGTCCATGCTGGGGAAATAGCAAAGGTTTACTACCATCGTCTCGGACAGCATTTTACCCCAGCTTTATTAATTTGGTGGCCAATTTATGCCTTATTTCCCACAGCAGCAACCTTAGCAGTATTACTGGTTGTGTTAATTACTGCTGGGGGTGTGGTTTTATATTTTTTGGCGCGGGAATATTTGGAACCACCATTAGCGGGAATGATTACCGCTAGTTACTATGCTGCAAACGCGGTAATTGGTCCGACCTTATGTAATTTCCATGATATTAGCCAGATTCCTCTATTTATTTTTAGCCTATTGCTAGCAATGGAAAAGCGTTGTTGGTGGTTGTTTTGGCTCCTAGCAATTTTAATTTTGGCTGTACGGGAAGATGCTGGGGTGAGCTTATTTGGCGTTGGGGTTTACATGGTTTTGAGCAAACGCTTCCCCCGTGCTGGACTAGCTGTTTGTACCCTTAGTTTTGGTTATATGTTATTGCTGACCAATGCAATTATGCCAATATTCTCCGAGGATATTTCCAAACGCTTCATGTTGGAAAGGTTTGGACAATATACCGATGCTCAAGAAGCATCAACTCTGGACATTATCTGGGGAATGGTTAGTAATCCTTGGCGATTAATTGTAGAACTAGTAACTCCAGTTGATAGAACTATTAGATATTTACTAGGTCAATGGTTACCCTTAGCTTTTATCCCTGCAATATCTCCACCTGCTTGGGCGATCGCCGGTTTTCCATTACTAAAACTATTTTTGGGTAAAGGTCAGTCAGTATTAGCAATTACTATTCGTTACGCTTTGAGCGTGGTTCCGGGTTTATTTTATGGTGCAATTATTTGGTGGTCAAAACATCCAGATAAATTTAAACCATCATTTCGTCGTTTTTGGGTTGCTTGTATTTCCTTATCCATATTTTTTAGTTTTACATCTAACCCCAACCAAACCTTTTATTTTGTTATCCCCGACTCAATTAAACCTTGGGTGTATGTATCTCTACCAGAACAATGGCGTCATGTAGCTGCTATGCGTCCTTTAATGGCGCAAATTCCTGAGGAGGCGAGCGTTTCTGCTACAACTTATATTGTTCCTCATCTTTCCAGTCGTCGAGAAATTTTACGCTTACCTATGCTTAAACTGGAAAACGACGAGCGAAAAGTAATACAGGTTGATTATGCCATAGCTGATATTGGGCGACTGCAGAAATATCAAGTAGCATTTAAAGGCGATCGCCATCTACTAGAAAGAATAGTTAAACTTATTGATCAAGTAACAACAGATCAGGAATACGGGGTAATTGGCTTTGAAGATGGTGTTATTTTACTGAAAAAAGCTACCGTAGATAACGAGCAAGCACGCTCTGCTTGGAATGATTTCCGTCAAAAACTATCGGTCTAATAACGTAAGTTGTTA
>JAAUYH010142086.1_pt1 | contig 15132 bp, 11 predicted proteins | sample 7278061 | NCBI WGS metagenome assembly JAAUYH01 (sample SAMN14350203, study PRJNA611818) | marine sediment metagenome | isolation source: surface marine sediment (0.6m) | place: French Polynesia: Moorea | collected 2018-08
CGATCTTCGACACCGATTCGGGATTCGGCCTCGATACCAGCGGCACTGTCTTCATGAACACGCTGAACGACGGCTATATGGATCTGTCCAGCTCGCGCAGCAGCGCGATCGACTGGCACGACGGCGAGCACTTCAACTACAAGGCCCGCACCTCGGCGCGGCGTTCCATGGTGCCGCCGGACGAGGTGACCGACCGCCGCTTGACCGAGTCGGATTATGAGCAGCTGACCCGGGCCTATCTGCGGCTGCGCCGCGCCTTCCTGAAGGGCGCCAAGGAAGTGGCGCCGGTCGACACGGGCTACGCGCAGGTGGCCTACGATTGCTGGATCGAGGCCGCCGAGGGCGATCGGCCCGACGACGTGGAGCGCTGCAAGAGCGAGTTCGAGAACCGTATGGCCCGCGTCGAGGAGCTTGCCGACTACGGCTTGCAGCAGATCTCCGAGCCGCAGGTGCCCGAGGAGGTCGGCCCCTACATGGTCTACTTCCAGTTCGACAGCACGGTCATGACCCAGGCCGGGCGCGATGAGCTGCAGCGCGCGATCGCGGACGCGCTTGCCGAGCCGAACACGACGGTTCAGTTGAGAGGCCATGCCGACCGCTCCGGACCGGTGGACTATAACCAGCGCTTGTCCGAGCGGCGCACCCAGACGGTCATCGAGAACATGACCAGTGCGGGCATCGACACCTCGCGGATCACGTCGGCCGAATCGGTCGGCGAAACGCAACCGCTGGTGCCCACCGACGACGGCGTGCGCAACCCCTTCAACCGGGTGGTCCAGATCGACTTGATGTGACGGTCGGAGATGACCGAAGCAAACAGAGGCCGCCTTTGGCGGCCTCTCGCTTTTGGGCGCGAAGGTTAGCTGATCAGCGTTCGCGCAGGGCGCGGTCGCGGGCCTTCAGAATCGGCTTCAAGAGGTAGTCGAGCACGGTCTTCTGACCGGTCAGGATCTCGACAGAGGCGGTCATGCCCGGGATGATCGGCAGCTCGCGGCCCTGGTGCGCGAGCGTGTTGCGGTCGGTCCTCAGATAGACCCGGTAGAAGCTCTCGCCGTTCTCGTCCTTGATCGTGTCGGCGCTGATGTTCTCGAGCTGCGCGGTGAGCCCGCCGTAGATCGAGAAGTCGTAGGCGGTGACCTTGATCATCGCCTCCTGTCCGGGCCGCAGGAAGGTGATGTCGGCCGGGCGGATCTGGGCCTCGACCAGCAGCGTGTCGTCCAGCGGCACGATCTCGAGGATGTCCTCGGCCGGCCGGATCACGCCGCCCACGGTGTTGTGCTTGATCTCCTTGATTGTGCCGCGCACCGGCGAGCGCACCTCGGTGCGCACGACCCGGTCCTCGCCGGCCATCAAGAGCTGGGTGACCGACTTGAGTTCCGATTTGGCGTCGTTCAGCTCGTCGGAGATCTGCGCCTTGGTGGTCAGGGTGAGCTCGTTGACCCTTTGCTTGGCTTCCTGGGCGGCCTGCTCGAGCCGCGGGATGGTCAGCTTGACGGTGCGCAGCTCGCCTTCGAGCTGGGCGATCTCGCGCTCGATGCGCAGCAGGTCGGTCTTCGGCATCAAATTCTTGAGCACGAGCGGCTTGGTGATCGCGCGTTCCTCGCGCGCCAAGCCGAGGCTCTGGCTGAGCTGTTTCTGCTTGCTGCGCATCTCCTGGATTTCCTGGCTGCGCTGGCGCGCCTGGGCTTCGAGCACCGCTTTCTGCGCTTGCAGCTGCGCCACGCGCGCGCGGTGTAGCGAAGCCTCGTCCTCGGCCGCCTCGGGCGCCTGTTCCAGCACCTCGTCGGGGAACACGGGGTCGCGGTCCTCGAGCTCGGCCTCGAGCCGCTCGGTCTGCGCCAGCAGCGTCAGGTACTGCGAGCGGGTGTCGCGGAAGTTGGCCTGCGCCGTGGTGTTGTCGATCCGGATCAGGATGTCGCCGGCCTCGACGATGTCGCCCTCGCGGACCCTGATCTCGGCCATGATGCCGCCTTCGAGGTTCTGGATCACCTGGGTCTTGCTGGAGGGGATGATGGTGGCGTCGCCGCGTGTGACTTCGTCGAGGGCAGCGAAGTTGGCCCAGACGACGAAGGTCACGAAGAAGACGAAGACCATGAGGGTGAGCATGTAGGCGAAGCGGTGGCCGCGCCGGCGGGCCGCGGCCTCGAGCTCGGGAATGAAGTCGAGGTCTTCGCCGTCGTAGAGCTTGTCCATCGACATGGCGCGTCAGTCCCCGGACTCTGCGGGCCGCGGCGACGGCACCGCGTCGTCGTCGCCGGCCATGGACTTGCGCATGGCCGCGTCCGCGGCCTGCATCGCGCTCTGGGCCCTGGCATTGGCGCGCACCTGGCCCGTCTTCAGGGCCTTAAGGACTTCGTCCTTGGGACCGTCGGCCACCACCTTGCCGCCGTCGAGCACGACCAGCCGGTCCACCAGGCTGAGCAGGGAGCCCCGGTGGGTCACCAGGATCAGGGTCTTGTCGTGGAGGATCTCGCCCAGGCGGTTCTTGAACTGCTGCTCCGAGGCGTTGTCCATGGAGGATGTCGGCTCGTCGAGCATCAAGATCGGCGGGTCCTGCAGCAGCGCGCGGGCTATGACGATGGCCTGGCGCTGGCCGCCGGAGAGCGCCATGCCGCGCTCGCCGACCTGCAGGTCGAAGCCGTGCGGATGGGCCTGCAGGAAGTCGGTCACGCCGGCGATGGCGGCGGCGCGCGTGACCGTCTTCTGGTCCAGGTGCGGGGCGCCGAAGGAGATGTTGTCGCGCACCGAGCCGAAGAAGAGATAGTTGTCCTGGCTGACGTAGCCGATGTTGCGCCTGAGGTCGGCCGGATCGATCTGGCGTATGTCGGTGCCCTCGATCAGCACCGACCCCTCGCTCGGCTCGTAGAGCCCGAGCAGCAGGCGTGCGATGGTGCTCTTGCCCGAGCCGACGCGGCCGAGGATGCCGACCTTCTCGCCGGGCTCGACCGTGAACTTGGCGCCGTTCAGCGCTTTGTCTTCCTGGCCGGGGTAGGCGAAGCTGACGTTCTGGAACTCGATGCGGCCGTTGAGGTGCGGCCGGTGCAGGAAGGTACGGCCTTCCTCGCGCTCGACCGGAGTCTTCATGATCACGTCGAGCGACTTGAGCGCGACCCGGGACTGCTGCAGCCGGGTCAACATGGCCGCCACCGCGCCCAGCGGCTGCAGGGCCCGGCCGGTCAGGATGGTCGAGGCAATCAGCGCGCCCATGGTGATCTCGCCCTTCGCGATCAGGTGCACGCCGTAGACCACGACCGCCACGGTCGTCATCTGGATCGAGAGTTGGGCGATGGTCGTCGCCAGGCCGGAGATCCATTGCGCCTTGGCAGAGGAGCGCGCCGTCAGCCCGACGAAGCGCTCCCAGGCGCGCTGCACCCGGCCCTCGGCGGCGATCGACTTGATGGTCTCGACGCCGTCGATTGTCTCGAACAGCAGGGCGTGCTTCTGACTCTGCTCGCGGTGGGTCTTCTCGATCACGCCGCGCAGCGGGAACTGCAGCACCGTGCCGGCGAGGATCACCAGCGGCACGACGAAGAGCGGGATCAGTGCCAGCTCGCCCGAGACCAGCCAGATCACCGCGACGAAGAGGAAGATGAAGGGCAGGTCGACGAAGGCGATCAGCGTGCCCGAAGTGAAGAATTCACGCAGCGATTCGAACTCGCGCAGGTTGTTGGCGAGCGCCCCGGTCGAGGGCGGCTTCTTGTCCAGCTTCATGGCCATGACGTGTTCGAGCAGGCGGCTGGCGATCATCACGTCGGCGTTCTTGCCGGCGGTGTCGACGAAATAGGTGCGCATGTTGCGCATGATGAACTCGAACACGAAGACGATGGCGACGCCGAGCGCCAGGACCCAGAGCGTCTCGAGCGCGTTGTTCGGCACCACGCGGTCGTAGACGTTCATGATGAACAACGGGCTCGCGATGGCGAAGGCGTTGATCATGATCGAGGCTAGGAAGACGTGGTTGTAGATCGGCCAGAACTTCGAGATCGTGCCCCAGAACCAAGCCTTGGGATGGGACAGGCGGACCTCGGAGGCGCGCGAGTCGAGCTTGAATTCGGCGCGCACGAAGATGGCGTAGCCGGTGAACTGCGCTTCCAGCGCGTCGAGCGCGATCGCCTTGGCGCCGCCGCCCTCGGGATAGACGATCTCGGCGGTGGCATTGTCGGGCCGGGCGACCAGGACGCAGGCGTTACCGCCCTTGAGCAACAGGATGCAGGGCAGGGTGAGCGGCAGGATGTCCTTCACCTTCGGGCGCCGCACGAGCCGCGCCCCGAGGCCGGCCCGGTGCGCCGACTGGATCACCAGCTCGGGGGTGAAGCGGTCGCCGCCGTGCGGCAGGCCGGCTTTCAGCGCCTGTTCCGATATCGGCCGGTGGATCAGGCCGGTGACGATCGAAAGGCAGGAGAGCAGCGGGTCCTCGAAGTCGACCGCCGAGGGCGCGATGCGCCACTCTTCTCCGGCCGCCGCAGGCTGTTCGCCCTCGGCCAGGTTCTCGGCGATCGCCCGGCTCAGCGAGGCCTGGGTCTCCAGGGCGCCGCCGGAGGGGTCGCCAGGGGGTTGAGGCGAGACCTGGGCCGGGGCTTGGGCGTTGCGGCGCCGGGTGCGTTCCGCGACGCTCTCGGCGCTCGGCGCCTTAGCCCCGCTAAGGGCTGCGGTGCTGGCCGCCGCGCCGCGTCGGGATGCCCGTTCCTTGTCCGTCGCCATTTGGCTAGCGCTCGCTCCGTCCTCGCCGCTTCGCCCGAGAAAAGGCGAAGCTTCGCCGCCGTGGCCGCCCGCGGGTCACAGGTGGGCCCGGCTCGGGCCGATTCAAGCCGAATCGCGGCCAACGCGGCACAGTCTAATGCGATTAGCGAAACATGCTTCGAAAATTGTTAATAGCGCAGCAACTTTCGGAATTCGGCCGCCCCGGCGAGGCGGATCGGGCGTACCTGGACCCGGTGCCGGCGGCTGTCTATAACGAAGTCAAACCTCGGGTCGCCGCTGCAGGATGGCAAGACCCCGGGGACGACAGAGGAGGCATGACATGACGGGACGCAAGATCCTGGCCGCGGCGGCGGCATTGGCGGTTTTGACTATGGCCGCGGCCGGCGCCCGGGCCGCGGACGAGCTCAACCTGCTGGCCTGGTGCGACCACACCGACCCGGCCCTGCTCAAGCCCTTCGAGGAGAAGCACGGCGTCCGCATCAACGTGAAGGAGTACGAGGGCACCGGCACGGCGCTGGCCCTGCTCGAGCAGTCGCGGCCCGGCGACTGGGACGTCTTCGTGGTCGATTCGGTCGACGTGCCGCGGGTCGCCAAGGCCGGCTGGCTGGCCGAGCTGAAGGACGCCGACTTCCCCTGGGACGACATCTTCCCCGAGCTGCGCGCCCCCGACCTGCACTACGTCGACGGCAAGCTCTACGCCATGCCCGAGAAGTTCGGCTACAACACCCTGGCCTACAACAAGGACAAGGTCGACGCCGCCGACATGCGCAAGACGCCCGTGCTGTGGGACAAGAAGTACGCCGGGCGTATCGCGATCTACGACTACTACATCCCCCTGATGGAGATGGTCGCCATCGGCCTGGGCATGAAGCCCAGCGAGATCACCGAGGCGAGCCTGCCCGCGATCAAGGAGAAGCTGTTCGAGATGAAGGAGCTCGCCGCCCTGGTCGGCGACGTGGTGCAGGTGCAGACCGCGCTCGCCACCGGCGAGGTCGACATCATCGCCGGCGGCGGCGAATACGCGGTGGCCGGGCTGGCGGCCGAGAACCCGGCGCTCGACTGGGTGCTGCCCGACGACGGCGGCATCCGCTGGATGCAGGCGCTCGCCGTGTTCGAGGCCTCCAAGCGCAAGGATCTGGCCGTCAAGTTCGTGCAGTGGGTGCTGAGCCCCGAGGGCCAGGCCCGTCTCGCCACCTCGTCCTGCTATTGGGCCATGCCGGCCAACTCGAAAGCCGCGCTTTCGGACGCGGAGAAGAAGACCCTGCGCTGGGACGAGCAGCCCGGCTTCATCGCCAAGTCCCATCCTTACTACATCCCGGACGAGGCGCTGGACGCCGCCATGCTGGAGGTCTGGACCGAGTTCCTGCAGCGGTGACAGGGCTGGTCTCGAGAGAGCGCTGAACCGGGAAACGTGAAGCAGTCCGAGCTCCGATCGCGCGGGGCCGCCCGGATGCGGGAATGGCTCCGCAAGCTGGATGAGAGCCAGTGGTGGCCCGCCGAACGTATGACGGCATGGCAGATGGGCCAGTGCTCCGCGCTTCTTGCCCATGCGGCCAAAACCTCACCGCATTATCGCCGGCGCTTGGGAGCGCTCTCTTTCGATCGAAAGCGTCCGCTTACGCCGGAGCGGTTTCGGGATTTCCCGATCTTGACGCGCGCCGAGATCCAAGAGGCGGGTGATGGCTTGTACAGCGCCAAACCGCCCAAGGCTCACGGCGAGATCACCGAAATCCATACCTCGGGCTCGACCGGTCGGCCGGTCACGGTGCGGATGAGCCAGTGGGCCCAAGCGATCTGGATCGCGCTCTCGATGCGCGAGAACATCTGGCACGACCGCGATCTCGCGCTGGGGCATGCCGAGATCGCCGATTTTCAGGAACTTCCAAAGGCGAGAACCCCCGCGGGCGATTCGGCGCCCGGTTGGGCGGGCATGCAGAAGTCGGGCCCGGGCTTCTTCATGGACAGCAAGGTTCCGGTGGATCAGCAACTCGCCTGGCTGCAGCGAATCCGTCCGGGATATCTCATGACCTACCCGACGAACCTCGCCGCCTTGGCGGAACTGAGCCTGGACAGAGGTGTCACGCTCGAGAGCCTCGTCCACGCCCGCACCAAGGGCGAGACTTTGAACCCGGGTCAGCGTGCGGTGGTGCGCAAAGCCTGGGGTGTTGAGATCTACGACATCTACAGCGCACAGGAGGTCGGTTGCATAGCCCTGCAGGCGCCGGAGGCGGAGCACTACCTGGTGCAATCCGAGGCCGTGTATCTCGAGGTCGTCGACGAGTCCGGCGAGCCCTGTGGCCCGGGCGAGATCGGCCGCGTCGTCGTGACGCCGCTGCACAACTTCGCCACGCCCCTGATCCGCTACGAGCTCGGCGACTACGCCGAAGTCGGGCCGCCCGCGCCATGCGGCCGGGGGCTGCCGGTGCTGACGCGCATTCTCGGGCGCGTGCGCAACATGCTGACTTTCCCGGATGGCAGCCGGATATGGCCGAAGTTCGAGAGCGACACCTTGAACAACGTCGCGCCGGTCAGGCAGTTCCAGCTCGTTCAGAGGGACCTGCAGAACATCGAGGCGAAGATCGTGTCCCGCGAGCGCTTTACGGCGGAGCAGGAGCAGGCCTTGACCAGGCATTTTGCGGACAAGCTGGGCGGTGAATTCCACTTCACCTTCCGCTATGTCGACGAGATCGAGCGCGGCCCGACCGGGAAGTTCGAGGACTTCCGGTCGGACATCGCCACCACCAGATAGGCCCGCTCGGGGCGCGGCGGCGCCGTCTCGGATCGCAGTCCGGAAGACTTTGTTTCAACCAAGTGGCAAGCTCGCCGTCTCTTGCTCTACCCTGCGCGTTGCCGCTGAAGCGCGACGGCGTCGAGACGGCAGTACCGAGGGGAAAGCGCCATGCCCGTGAGAATTGGAAACCTGACCCTGCACATGGGTCCCGACGACCTGGGCGCCGCCGACGATCTGCTGTTCGCCGTCGAGGAGTTCGTCGACGCCGCGCGCGAGACCCTGGATGTCGCCGTGCAGGAGCTGGAGTCCGAGCCGATCACCCGCGCGCTGATCCGCGCCAAGCAACGCGGGGTCAAGGTGCGCGTCGTGCTCGAGGGCGACTATCTGATATCGGATCCGCCGCGGACCAACCCCTTCCGGGCGAGCACGAGGGCGCCCAAGGAGCCGAACCGGGAGATGCAGAACGCGCTCTTGCGCGCCGGCATCGAGGTGCGCACCGACATCAATCCGAAAATCTTTCACCAGAAGTTCATCGTGCGCGACGTGGACGGCGCGCTCCGCGCCGTGCTCACCGGCTCGACCAACTTCACGCCGACCGGGACGCACAAGAACCTCAATCACATCGTCACCGCGCGCCACGCCTATCTCGCGCGCGACTACCGAAAGGAGTTCGACGAGATCTGGGACGGCACCTTCGGCAGCACCCGGGCCCGGCACGACCCGAGCCCGCGCAACTGCCGGATCTCCGGCGTCCGCGTGCGCGCGCTCTTCGCGCCCGATCACGGCCCGGAGATGGAGATCATGAAGCAGATGCTGAAGGCCGAAGAGCGGATCGACTTCGCGATCTTCACCTTCTCCCAGTCCTCCGGCATCGACGACACCATGATCGCCTTGGCCAAGGCCAACATAAAGGTGCGCGGCGTCATGGACGCGAGCCAGGGCGGTCAGGAGTGGGCCGCGACCCTGCCGGTCGCGCGCGCAGGGGCGGAGATCTACCGGGCCAGCAAGAAGCAGGGGCTCGGCAAGCTGCACCACAAGCTGATGGTGATCGACGGCGAGGTCGTGATCGCCGGCAGCTTCAACTACACCGGGCCCGCGAACAAGCTGAACGACGAGAACATCCTGGTCATCGGCGATCTGGAAGAACGCCGGGCCGACGGCCGGGCGAACCAAGCGAAGCTGGGGCGGCACGCGCTCACCGAGATCGACCGCATCATCGAAAAACACGGTCGCCGGGTTCGGCCTAGAGCCTGATCGGGTCACACCGTTTCGGTGTGACCCGATCAGGCTCTAGCCGTCGGTCCTGCCGCGACCTTCGGCGCCGCTTGCCAGTTTCCGGTGAAGGCCATATAGTTGTTTAATACAACTATATGGCCTTGGACCGATGTCGCAGACACCTGCCTCTCTGGTCGCGAAGATCCGTTCGGCCTCGCGCGACATGGTGCGCGAGCTCGGGTTCATGAACCGCACGCTCGCCGGCACCGATCTGTCGCCGTCGGCCGTTCACGCCGTCGTCGAGATCGGTGCCGCCGGCCGGCTATCGGCCAGGGATCTTTGCGCCAAGCTGCTCTTGGAGAAGTCCACCGTCAGCCGTTTGGTCCGATCTCTCGTCGAACGGGGCGAGATCCGCGAGATCCGCTCGAAGGAGGACCGGCGCAGCAAAGACCTGCACCTCACCCGCCGGGGTGAGAAGACGCTGGCCGCCATCACCGAATACGCCGAGCGGCAAGTGGCGGCTGCGCTCGCGCCGCTGGGAGATCCGTCTCGACGGGAGGTCCTGACGGGCCTCGAGACCTACGCTGCGGCTCTGAAATCCAGCCGCCTGTCCGGCACGACTGCGGCGCAAGACAAGCCGTCGACCATCGTCGAAGGCTACGCCCCCGGCATCATCGGCCGCATCGTCGAGATGCACGCCGCGTACTACAGCAGGCAGGTCGGCTTCGGCGCCGCCTTCGAGACCAAGGTGGCCGGCGGGCTCGCCGATTTCGTGACTCGGCTTGAGAAACCGGAGAACGCGATCTGGCGCGCGGAGCAGGACGGCCGGATCGTCGGTGGCGTGGCGATCGACGGCGAGGACTTGGGCGAGGGGCGGGCGCACCTGCGCTGGTTCATCGTCGACGACGGTTTGCGCGGCGCCGGTATCGGCAAGGCTCTGATCTGCGAGGCGATGGCGTTCTGTGACGCGCGCGGCTTCCGCGAGACCCAGCTCTGGACTTTCGAGGGCCTGGACGCGGCGCGACACTTGTACGAGAAGCATGGCTTCGTGCTCGCCGAGGAGTACCGCGGCGATCAATGGGGAAAAGTGGTTCTGGAGCAGAGGTTCGTCAGGGCGCGTAGGGCGCAATAGCGAAGCCTATTGCGCTGCATGGGCTGCGAGCTGGATCACGCCACTCGTCGAAACTACAATCAGATGCATGTGACGAAGGAACCCTCGCGGCCGGGCGGAGGCGCGCCGACATTGCTTGACGTCGCCATCGGACACAGCGCGGACATCGATCTCGACCGGGCGATCGAGGAGGTCGTGGCTCAGGCGCGCGGGGAGTTGGGCCGGGCCCCGCCCAAATGCGGCATCCTGTTCGTCGCCAACCACCTGGACCTCGAGAGCGTGCTCGGGAGCCTGCGGAGCGCCTTCCCCGGCGTCTCGCTCGTCGGCTGCACCAGCGCCGGGGAGGCCTCTTCGAAGCTGGGTTTCCAGGACGACTCCATCCTGCTCATACTCTTCGCCTCCGAGGCGCTCGTTACCGCGACGGCCATCGGCCGGTCGCCATCGACGCAGCCCGAACGGGCGGCCGCCGAAGCCTACGCCCGGATCCGCGAGCAACTCGGCGAGGAAACGCCGCGGCTCTGCTTCATGTTCAGCGACGCGCTACGCGCGGACCCGGAATTCGTGCTGCGCGCACTCTCCGATCTTCTCGGCGATCGCGTGCCCATCGTCGGGGGCGCTGCCGCGAGCTATCCGCCGGACGACGATACCCACCTGTTCTATGATGACGAGATATTGAGCGATGCCGTGGTCTTCCTGGTCCTCGGCGGTGACCTGGACATCGCGATCGCCACGGAGACGAGCTGGCAGCCGATCGGCAAGCCCGGGCGCATCACGTCATCCAGCGGCAAGACGATCTACCGCATCGACGACCTGCCGGCGCTCGATTTCTACCGCAGAATGCTGGGCGCCGATGCCCAGACTTTTCTCGGTGCCCCGCTGGCGATCGTCGGCAAGCCGGGCGGGATCAGCGTGCGCTCGCCGATGACGGTCGACGAGGAAACGCGCTCGATCCAGGTCAGCGGCGGCATTCCCGAAGGCGACACCGTTCAGCTCGCCTTCGCGACCTACGACGACGTTCTGCACGGCGCGGACGAGGTCGCGCAAAGGACCATGGCGCAGTTCCCGGAGGGCCGCGATCCCGCGCTGCTTTTCTTCTGTTCCTGCGGCGCGCGCAAGATGTTCCTGGCCCTCGACGTGCGCTCCGAATGTGATCAGCTCCAAGGCAAGGCCGGCGCCGGTATCCCGGTGGCGGGCTTCTACGGTTTTGGGGAGATCGGCGGGTCCACGACGGCGGCGCCCGCGCGATTCCACAATCAGGCCATCGTCTCGGTCGCGATCGGCTGATGCCGAAGTCCGAGCGCGACGCCCTCATGACCCAGCTCGACCGGCAGAACCGCCTGCTGGAACGAAAGCTGCTGCGCAGCGAGCAGGCGCTGCGGCTGCTGCAGGAGATTCAGCGCGGCAACACTCATCTGCAGAAGTCGCTGCTCTCTGAGATCGAGGCCGAGAAGGAAAAATCCGACCGTCTGCTGCAGAACATCCTCCCCATTGAGGCGATCCGCCGCCTGGGCCAGGGCGAGACGGTGATCGCCGATTCCATCGACTGCGCGACGGTGGCCTTCTCCGATCTGGTGGGCTTCACCCCGGCCTCCGCCGAGATGTCGGCACCGGAGCTCGTGCGGACCCTGAACGATCTCTATTCGGCCTTCGACGAGGCCGCCCAGCGCAACGGGGTCGAGAAGATCAAGACCATCGGGGACGCCTATCTCGCCGCCAGCGGCCTGACCGGCGATCAGCCGGACCACGCGGCGATTGCGGTCGACTTCGCGCTGGAGATCCGGGACATCCTGCTGTCGTCTTACAACGAGGGGTCACAGCCCTGGCGCATGCGCATCGGCCTCCATTCGGGGGCGCTCACCGCCGGAGTCATCGGAAAGCACAAGTTCGCCTACGACATCTGGGGCGACACCGTGAACATCGCCAGCCGCATCCAGAGCGTCTGCCCGCCGAACGAAGTCCTGGTCTCGGCCGATACGGCCGCCCTGCTGCCGGAGCGCTTCCGCCTGATAGATCAGGGGGACGTCGAACTGAAGGGCCGGGGCAGGCGCCGGGCCTTCCGGGTTGATCGGTGATCCGGTACTGATTGCGCCCCGCTATGTGTAGAATGTTGTCGGCGAAATGTGCGCAATACATCCGGCGGGTTACGCTTCGCTAACCCGCCCTACCGGCGCTTCTCGTCCAAAAAAGCCCGAATCAACTCCCGCATGCGCGCGCCGTCGAAGCTGGGGAAATGGCCGCCGTGCACCACGCGCGCGGGCAGCTCGAGCAAGCGCTCCATGGAGGCGATGTAGTCGTCCAGGTCCGAGTGGTAGCAGTCGTCGATCAGCGGGCCGTCGTAGACCGTGTCGCCGGCGAAGAAGATGCCGCTCGCCTCTTCCCACAAGCCGATGCCGCCGGGCGAGTGGCCGGGCAGGTGCAGCACCTCGAAATGGCGGTCGCCCAGGTCGACCACGTCGCCCTCGTCCAAGAGCCGCGTCGCCGGCGCCGGCGTCACGGCGTAGTCCGGCGAGCTGTAGCCGCCGGGCGGCAGGGCGGTGAAGATCTCGTCGGTGACGTAGGGATCGGCCAGCGTCTCGAAGCGGCCCGGCCGTTCCATCAGCGCGGCCTCGGCGCGGTGCACCGCGCGCTCGGCGAACTCGTGATGCGCGCCGATGTGGTCGAAGTGGGTGTGGCTCGCCACCGCGATCAACGGCCGCTCCGCGACGACCGCGACCTGTTCGCGCAGGCCGACCACGCCCATGCCGGAATCGACCAGCATGTCCCGCTCGCGCCCGCGCACGTGCCAGAGGTTGCAGCGGTAGAAAGGCTTGATGTGCGGCTCCCAAATGTGGGTGACGCCGTCCGCGAGCGAACGGGTCTGGTACCAGCTCTCAGGGGTCGCGATCCGCATCGGATTAGGTTAGCACGGGGCGGTCTGGGCGGCGCGGCGAACTCGGGCTAACCTGCGCCATGGCTGCGCCTTCCGTCCTGCTGTTCGACCTCGGCGGCGTGCTGGTCGAGACCGTCGGCCTCGAGCAGGTGCGCGAGATCTTGGGTGCCGGCCTGAGTGCGGAGGAAGTGCGGCGGCGCTGGGTGACCTCGCCGGTGATTCACCGCTTCGAGCGCGGCCAATGCTCTGCCGCCGAGTTCGCCGAGGCCTTCGTGGCGGAATGGGACTTGGCGATCACGCCCGATGCCTTTTTGGCGCAGTTCCGCGGCTGGGTCACCGGGCCCTTCGAGGGGACGCTGGAGCTTCTCGAGACGCTCGGCGGCCGCTGCACGCGCGCCTGCCTCAGCAACACCAGCGAGGCCCATTGGGACCTGATCATGGAGGACTTCGGCCTGGGCGGTCGCCTCGACCACGCCTTCGCCTCGCATCTGATCGGGATGACCAAACCGAATCCGGCGGTGTTCCAATGGGTCGCGCGGGAACTCGACCGGCCGCCCGCGGAGTTCCTGTTCTTCGATGACGGACCGGAGAACGTCGACGGCGCCCGCCGGGCCGGCATGAGCGCCCGCCTGGTGCGCGGTCCGGTCGAGCTGCGCCGCGAGCTCGATCGCGTGGGCTTGCTCTAGCGCGTTATCCGTTTGGTGCCGACTCCAAGTAACTGGAAAACGCGCTAGCCGGCCTCGATCGCCTTCTCGATCATGCGGAAGGCCTCGTCGGCCTCGCCCCAGCGCTCGATCTCGACCCACTTGTCGCTTTCCAGATCCTTGTAGTGCTTGAAGAAGTGGGCGATCTGGTCGATCAGGATCTTGGGCAGGTCGCGGTAGGAGGTGACGTCGGCGTAGTAGGGGTGCAGGTCGTCGGCCGGCACCGAGAGGATCTTCTCGTCCTGTCCGGCCTCGTCCTTCATGATCAGCACACCGATCGGCCGCGCGCGTGCCACGGCGCCCGGCACCACCGGGCTGCGCGCGGCGACCAGCACGTCGACCGGGTCGCCGTCGTCGGCCAGGGTCTGGGGAATGAAGCCGTAGTTGCAGGGATAGCGCATCGCGGTGTGCAGGAAGCGGTCGACAAAGATCGCGCCCGAATCCTTTTCCAGCTCGTACTTGACCGGCTCGCCGTGCAGCGGCACTTCGATCACGACGTTGACTTCCCACGGCGGATTGCGGCCCGCCCCCACCTTTTTCAGGTCCACGTCCTCGCCTCCCTGCCGGTTTTCGGCCGGCAGCATAGCACAGCGGATCCGGCCTTCCGCCATGGCCATTCCGCCGCTCGGGCCCGGCGGCTACATTGGTGCCGTGTCAGCAGCCGGAGGGAGTGGCCCATGACCGTCGTTCTGAACGCGCGCGCCGACATCACGCTCGACGCGTTCTACCGTGTCGCCTGGACCGGCGGGGGCGTGCGGCTCCACGAAGAGGCGGTGGCGCGCATGGCGCGCTGCCGCGAAGCCTTCCTGAAGCTGCTCGACAGCGATTCGGACATCGTGATCTACGGTGTGACCACCGGTTACGGCCAGCACGCGCGGTTCCGGCTCTCGCCCGAGGAGCGCCGGCAGCAGGCGAAACGGCCGCCGCGCGCGGCCATGGCGTCCTTCGGCGAGCCGCTGCCGGAGCGGGTCGCGCGCGGCATCGTCCTGGCCCGCCTGGCCAACTTCGTGGAGGGCCATTCGGCGATCTCGCCCGGACTGGCCGAGCGGGTCGCGGCTCTGTTGGACGGCGGCCCGCTGCCGGCCGTGCCGGCCCTGGGCAACGGCTGTCCCGGCGAGATCCTGGCCCTGTCGCAGCTTTTCGGGCCGCTCGCCGAGAGCGTCGAGCTGGCCGAGAAGGACAGCCTGTCGCTGATCAACGGCAGCCCCTGCGCCAGCGCGCTCATCGCCGACGCCGCGCTCGCGGCACGCCGGCGCCTGTCGCTCGCGCTCGAGGTCTTCGCCCTGTCGAGCGAGGCGCTTAAGGCGCCGCTGGTGCATTTCGACGAGGCGCTTGACGCGCTCTGGGAGGATCCGCACGAGGCGGAGGTGCTGCGGGCCTTGCGCGGTTGGCTTGAGAACGGCGCGAGCGAGCGTCGCTATTACCAGGCGCCGGTGTCCTGGCGCATCCTGCCGCGGGTGCTGGGTCAGGCGGCGCGCGCGACGGCGCAGGCCGAAGACGCGGCCGAGATCGGCCTGCGCGCGGTCTCCGACAATCCGGTCTTCGTGCCGCCCGACGACGCCCATCCCCTGGGCCGGGTCTTCTCCACCGGCGGCTACCACAACGCCAAGGCCTATCCCGCCCTGAACAACCTGGCCGCCGCCTGGGCCGACCTGGCGCTGCTCTGCGACCGGCAGATCTCCAAGCTGCTGGACGGCGGCATCTCCGAGCTGCCGGACCAGTTGGTCCTGGCCGGGGGCGGCTATTTGGGCTGCCTGGGCATGACCGCTTTGGCCTACGCCGAGCAGGCCCGCACGGCGGC
>JAAUYH010169288.1_pt1 | contig 15129 bp, 11 predicted proteins | sample 7278061 | NCBI WGS metagenome assembly JAAUYH01 (sample SAMN14350203, study PRJNA611818) | marine sediment metagenome | isolation source: surface marine sediment (0.6m) | place: French Polynesia: Moorea | collected 2018-08
AAGCAGGAAATTTAGCATGAGCGTTAATTTAGCAACTATGTTGCGTGAAGGGACTAAAAAGTCCCATACAATGGCAGAAAATGTTGGTTTTGTGAAATGTTTTCTTAAAGGAGTAGTAGAGCCAAAATCCTATCGCAAACTAGTGGCGAACCTTTATTTCGTTTACTCTGCGATGGAAGAAGAGATGGAAAAACTTAAAGACCATTCCGTACTTTCTCACATCTACTATCCTGTTTTAAATCGCAAACAAAGCTTAGAGCAAGATTTACAATATTACTTCGGCGCTCACTGGAGAAAGGAAGCAGTTCTTTCCGAGGCTGGAGAAGAATATGTGGCACGCATTAGAGAAATTGCCAAGACTCAGCCAGAACTTTTAGTAGCTCATTCCTACACTCGCTATCTAGGAGATCTTTCTGGGGGACAAATTCTCAAAAAAATCTCGCAAAGAGCAATGAATCTTTCTGATGGTGAAGGTACTGCTTTTTATGATTTCGCCGATATTCCTGATGAGAAAGAATTTAAAAATCAATATCGTCAAGCTATGGATGAACTTCCTGTAGATATGGCGACTGCGGAACAAATTGTTGATGAAGCAAATGATGCTTTTGGCATGAACATGAAATTGTTCCAAGAACTCGAAGGTAACTTGATTAAAGCGATCGGTACTATGTTATTCAATACTTTAACTCGCCGTCGTACTCGTGGTAGCACTGAAACCGAATTAGCTACTTAATAGTTGATAGTTGATATTGAATTGTCAATGATTAGCAGTTAGCAAAAATTCAATCAAAGCTCAAGTTTAACAGTAAAAGCAACCCTAGAAACTAGGTTGCAGTCAAAAAGATCAGATTGTTATTTAGTTTTTAGGGTTGTAAATTATATATTTATGAGAATCGCTATAGATAGTTTTGCTTAAGTATTAACACTGAAAAAATCCAGCTAGAAGCTGGATGGAAAGTCAGGAGAACAATAATACTGCTCTATAGTTATTTACTAAAGTGTGTGTACTAAAGTGCAAGACGCTTATCTATCTTTATAATCAATGTTCATTAGCAATGAATCAGGATAAATACGGATATTTTCCTTGCTTGCAAAAATCCTAAGTAATAATACAGATAAGCAGCATTTGTTGACTCAAAATTTTTCCAGCTAAAGATATTGCTTCAAAAATACTTCTAGTTTGGCTTTTGTTGCCGCAGGTACTTTATCTAGAGGTGTGAGGATTGCGTACTTTAAAGCAGCATGAGCAATCGATTCGGGGGGATTGGCACTAATTTTTTTTACAGTTTCTTGAATCGCTTTTTGCGCGTTGATGGCATTACGACTTAAATTATATATAAACATCTCTACTTTGACACTATCATGTTCAGGATGCCAGCAGTCATAATCTGTGACGAGAGCAAGAGTCGTATAAGCAATTTCCGCTTCTCTGGCTAATTTCGCTTCCGTTAAATTAGTCATTCCAATAACAGTTGCATCCCCACTACGATAGAGATTGGATTCTGCTTTAGTCGAAAAGGCTGGTCCCTCCATACAAACATATGTACCACCACGATGGAGGTGAACATCTGGAAGATTGAGAGACTCTATTGCCTCTGCCACGATGTTAGCTAGTTTAGGACAGACAGGATCACCAAAAGCAATATGTGCTACTATCCCATCACCGAAAAAGGTAGCAATGCGATTTTTGGTGCGATCAATAAATTGATCTGGGATTACAATATCTAACGGTTTGACTTCTGCTTTAAGAGAGCCGACAGCGGAAGCAGAAATAATATATTCCACTCCTAACTGTTTCATGGCATGAATATTCGCACGAAAGGGTAATTCCGAAGGAAGTAGATGATGATCTCTTCCATGACGAGCTAAAAATGCGACGGTAGTATTTTCTAGTGCACCAACAATTAATGCATCTGAAGGAGAGCCAAAAGGGGTATCTAGCTTAACTTCTTTGACATTCTTTAAGGCATCCATTTTATACAAACCGCTACCGCCAATGATGCCAATTTTTGCCTCTACCATAAACTAGTTTTACTCCAAATATTGCTTCATCTTTTTGATTCTAATATCGCTTGTGATTAGCAGATTGAAAGAAAAACCAAAATCATTGTAGTATTCTACAAGACTTAGCGATTTAATTACTGGTTAAGACTGGGGATAAGGGCGTGAAGGAGAGATCTCAAGTTAACCTTCGAGGTATGAGAGTTTCTGTAACAGAATAGATCTCTCCCTTGCGCGGCAGGGCTGTTTCATTCTGGTAAAAAATAGATGGGGAAATGGGGAGATAGGGAAAATTTTCGACAAATGGTCTTATTTTTAACAAAATTTAGTTTCTATCAGCTCAACACTAAAAAATAAACACAACTAATTCACATCAAGCTTTTTGATATATTTCTATCCGATCACGTCCTTTTTCTTTCGCTAGGTAAAGTGCTCTATCCGCAGCAGCAATTAAAGTTGAAGCTTCAGAATCAATTGCGGGAATTGTACTCGCAACGCCTAAACTAATAGTTAAGAGATTGCTTACTATTGAATTAGTATGGGCAATATTTAATGCTTGAACCTCAGAGCGAATATTCTTGGCAACTATCCAAGCTCCAGCAATATTAATATCGGGTAAGATAACGATAAATTCTTCTCCACCATAACGTGCTACTAAGTCTTTAGAACGTTTAATCGAGGATTTAATAGTTTGAGCCACTTGTTTTAAGCAGTGATCGCCTTCCAAATGTCCATAGGTATCGTTATACTGCTTAAAGTAATCTATATCAATCATAATTATCGACAAAGGTATTTGATTTCTGATAGCGTTGCCCCATTCTCGTTCCAGAAAATCTTCTAAGCGATAGCGGTTAGCAATACCTGTTACTTGATCCGTCGTAGCCAGTAAAAATAGCTTTTTGAGTTCCTGATTTTGGTGTTCTAGTTGAAAAGTAAAACTTTTGATTTGTCTTTCTAATTGCCGATTTATTGTTTGTAAATGCTCTTCACTTTGATATATTTGTTTGAGATAGTTCATCCGCTCAATAGCATAATTAATCGAACTAATTAAGTTATCTGTCGTTATCTGTTCTTTGACTAGATAATCTTGTGCGCCTTGTCTAACAGCTTCTAGTGCTAGCAACTCGTCTTTAAAACCAGTTAACAATACTATTGGTGAATTCGGAACTATTTTTTCTAGGGTCAAAAAAGTCTCTAATCCTTGACTACCGGGCAAACTAATATCGAGCAAAATAATATCAAAGGATTCTTGGTATAAAAATTTAACTGCTGTTTCTAGTCTTTCGACGTGAGTTAAATTGAACTTAACTTCCCGAGCCTGAACTAATTGTTCTTTCAGCAAGCAAGCATCTCTTTGGTTATTTTCAACTAAAAGAGTTTTAATCTGCTTTTGCTTAATATTAGACATTAATAATTTAAGTGGATACTTCCCAAGACAAAATTGATATTTTCTCTGCTCATGAGCGATAAGCTATCGCATGTTTAAACTGAATATTCCTTCCAAATTCTACCGCTATCACGTTAGATAATTTTGTGAAAAATTGCTAATTTAGTAACAGTAACCGGATATTGTTGTATGCTATCGAGAAGTTAAAAGATTTGGAACATGTGATCGCTATATTGAGACGCGATGCCAATACCATCATTTTTTAATATAATAAACAGTTATCTTGATATATTTTTATTTACCAACTAATTTTCCAGCAACTTGTTTTAGTACTTGTAATCCTTTGAGACTTCCTTTAATTAATCTCATTGCTGCTATGGGTTGTCTTAACATTGAGATTATCATGGGAATGGTTTGTAGTTGACCATCTTGATTAATGGCATGATTTAAATCGGGAAGATCGTAGTGAATATCGTCACTAACTACTCTTAACATCGCCACCGATACGCCCTGAGATTGTAGTGTTTGTAAATAAGCAAATCCTTCCATGTCAACTACAGTAGCGGGATAAGTTTTAGCTAGGGATTGTTTTTCTGTAGTAGAATAAATAATGCGATCGCTTGTTAAAGCTGTGACTAAGGGTATATTGAAGTTTAACTGGCGTTTGATGGTTGCGGTTAATTCTTGATCTGTCGCTAGAGATAAATTTTCTTTTATACAGGCTTGATATAATACGATGTCACCAAGGGAATGTTGAGCTGATAAGCTACCACAAAGTCCCATAATTAAAACTTTTGGGGGTTTAGAATCACCAAAAAATTGCTGGTTTTCCCAAATTTTATCTGTATCTTTTTCTCCGATGGGAATTGGGATAATTTTCGGAATATTTACAGATTTAGCAGAAATATTGTTCTTTCTTAATCCCTGTTTAACGGCTTGATATTCCGCACCTTGCACAACCAAAATAGTATCGATATTTTGATTAATTATTGGCTGTTTTTTATAATTCATAATTTATACTCAATCCTGTTGAGATATGATATTTCAAAGTTTAGTAGCGTGTCGCCCCTTCGAATGAGGGCAAGAGAATCCTGACCTAGTAGAGGCGCAAAAGTTTGTTTATTTTTGTTTTGAAATTTCTTCATCAGGAGAGAATATTCTACCTGGTTTCATGCTGGATTTTGCACCTATTTGGTAATAAAAAAACGTGATTATAATATTGATTATCTATTAGCTTTTACCTCTTATCTCTTATCTCTTATCTCTTATCTTTTAAATATTAACCTTGGTTAATAATCCCTCAAACATCGCTCTGCCATCAGTAATTCCGATCGCAGGATCAGAGGCTCTTTCTGGATGGGGCATCATACCTAAAATATTACCTTGCTCGTTAATAATTCCCGCAATATTATTTAAAGAACCATTGGGATTATTGGCTTCGTTGACTTCTCCTGTGGCACTACAATAACGGAATAAAACTTGACCGTTATCTTCTAAACTTTTTATCGTATCCTCATCAGCAAAATAACGTCCTTCTCCATGAGCAATTGGAAAAGTTGCTATTTGATTTTTTTGATAATTACAAGTCCAATTGATATCATTTCTTGTTACTTTAACAGGAACGCGATCGCAGATAAAATGTAAATCTCGATTACGAATTAAGGCTCCTGGTAATAATCCCACTTCGGTTAATACTTGGAATCCGTTACAAATTCCTAGCACCATTTTCCCTGTTTTAGCATGGTCAATAACACTATTCATCACAGGAGAAAAACGAGCAATTGCACCACAGCGCAGATAATCCCCATAACTAAAACCACCAGGAATTACTACAATATCAATATCAGAAATATCCGTTTCTTGATGCCAGATCATGCGAGTATCGACATCCAATAAACCTTGAGTAACCGTCGCCATATCGCGATCGCAATTAGAGCCAGGGAAAACAATAACACCAAATTTCATTTACTTATTACTTATTACTTACTTACTTATTACTTATGTCTTGGTGCGCGTTCACGGACAAGCTCAGCTCCGTGTTCTGGGCTTGTCCAGCTCCGTGTTCTGGGCTTGTCCAGCTCCGTGTTCTGGATTCAACCGCACCGATGCCCTTGCGCTTGTCGCACCGCTTACTTAATCTCAGCTAGTTGATCGATCTCGAAACAATAATTTTCAATTACAGGATTAGCTAAAAGGCGATCACACATTTGATCTAATTGAATTTTCGCCTCATCATCATCATTAGCGGTTAGATTTAGTTCCACATATTTGCCAATTCTGACATTGCTTACTCCTTGATAACCCATTTGTTGCAAGCCAGACTCGACTGCTGTTCCCGCAGGATCAAGAACAGAAGGACGAAGGGTAACATAGATACGTGCGTGATAATGATTAGCCATTGCCAGATAAAGGTATAGTCGAAAGAAAACTAACCCAATTAGTTTAACCCAAGAGATACCCAGATTCTTATATAAAAATTTACCTATGAAAACTCAAAGAACTCGTTCTCAAGAAAAAGTTATTGAAACACTCCAAGATCTCAACAAAGCGATTTCAGCACAAGATCTTTATATTGAATTGCGTAATCGTCAACAAAATATGGGTTTGGCGACGGTTTATCGCTCTCTAGAAGCCTTGAAACTTCAGGGAGAAGTACAGGTAAGAATTTTACCCAATGGAGAGTCGGTATATAGTTCCATACATCGCGATCGACATCATCTCACCTGTGTTAATTGTGCGGTTTCTATTCCCATAGAAGAATGTCCAGTCCATGATCTTGAAGATCATCTAGAAGATTCTCACAAGTTCAAAGTTTACTACCATACCCTAGAGTTTTTTGGCTTATGTAATGATTGTCAAAGTAAATCAGAAATGGAAAATTGACGAGCGACTCTATCCTAAAGGATTACCTTCGGGGGGGCGTGCCCTAAAGGTCGCGGAGCGGTATTCTTTAGAGCGGCGTAAGACATTGATCCTCGAATGGGGATCAAGCCTCGAAGGGGGAACCGCGCGAGTTTCAACATTGAGCTTTTGTCTAAATCCTCATCCTTCATCATTTATCGTTCATTCCTGAAAACATTGCCAATGCCTAATCTCTAATCCCCCTTAAACTTCTGCTTCAACGTGAGCTTAATAAATATTTAATTTTTGTCTAAGGCATCGAGAAGAACATCAACGGAATTTAGATATTCAGCATCGTTGAGAGTATCTTCTGAAAGTCTGCCAGCAGAGATCGCACTTTGAACTAAATCTTTGGCTTCAATTTTATTAGAGCGAATCGCAGATCGGAAAACACTAAAGGAAGGAATCCCTTGATTAATGAAGCGACCTTGATAGCTACCAGTAACTAAATTGAAAGGAGTGATTGGAGTAGCGATGGGCTCATCAATAAGTCCAGAAGTAGAGATAAATTCAGGAGGATTGGCAGCCAAAAATTGCTGGGCATCATTAGGATCTCCAGTCTCATTACCAGTAAAAGCCCAGAAATGCATCCCCGCATCTGAAGGATCATTAACCTTGGATGCTGCATTTGCCATTAGAACACGAGCTGCCCTCAAAACTGAGTTGGTGGTACTGTCTAACCATTCCCAATCTGGGTTTTGAAAGCCAGTGTCACTATCGTAGTAAGGATCTATCCATACCCCATTTTGGTCGGCAACTTCAATAAAAGTTACCTCAGGAAAATTGTCTTTAAGATCTTGCCAGGTTCTGGGTTTACCTCCACCTGGTCTAGTTCCTTCAGCATGGTGTTCGTTCCAGTATGCATGAGAAACTAAAGTAATGTTACTGAGGTTTTCTTTTCTGGTTTGTTCGAGTGCGCGATAAACTGCTTCCATCGGTCCACCTTCTAATGAGAGAACTTTTTTGCCTGAGTTAAAAATTTGAACTAGTTTATTAGTTGCTGCTGATAAATCAGTTTGATAATCAACAGTTTCGATGCCAAGTTTTTCAGCAAATGCGGCACTCTTTCGCATTTGTTTAACTTGATTTTGGTCGTTGGGTTCACTTAAATTATTATTATAAAAAAATATTGATTTTTGTTGTAAACCTCTAGCATTAGTAAGTGCAGCTGCTATAGGCAGTGCTGCAATATCATCTTTGTCATTATTGTTACCGTCAAATTGGGAAACAATGTAGTCATATTCAGCTGTATTAAGTTTCCTAGGAGCGACTACTTCTACTGACTCCTCATTATTAGGTTTTTCTAAGTTTACGGAAGCAGGTAATACTTCATCTCCGTTGGCGTCAAGATTAATTTCATTAGCATTAGATGGAGAGTCAAATATTAATAATGATATAAAACCAGCAAGTAATGTAAACTTTCCGATACTAAGAATTTTGATAATACTCATGAGGAGGAGTGATCGTAACTTTTCAGTTCTTATTTTATCGTCAAGTGCGATCGCGTAGCGCCTCGCTTTGCGAGACCTCGTGCACGATCCGCTGCCCCTTCGGGCGGGAATGGGGGCTCAAATAAAAGCGGTGCGACCCCTTCGGGGTTTCCCCGACTTGGGAACGCGCACCAAGAAACAGGATTAAATAGTGATACGAATTCATCAATCACTGAAAGCCCCCATCCCGGAGCTTCGCAAGCGCGGGGCGCACTTGGCTCAATGCTGTTTTCGCCTTTTAATAATCAGTAGATCGAAAAATCATTTGCCTGCTCAATTAGCTGTTGATTGAACTTCATGAAGTTGAACGAACGCTAATACTGTCACCGATAAGTTCGCTCGCTAAGTTGACTATATAGCAATCCTATGTGAGTCATGAAAATGGATAGTAGTGTTAGCATCTTGCTCACGCTCGCACTTTTTCACAAATGATTTAGGATTGCTATATCGACTTAGATTGATGAAATTTGCTCGACCACAACTGGTCAGCAGAGTCGAAAATAAAGTCACGAGAAATTTTTGTTGGGGTCGTGTCAAATCCCCTGCTGAATTTAGTAGATTCTGTATGATTGTTCTAATGCTATCCATTTTTGGTAATCTTTCAACACTTTTACCTGAATGAAATGGATAGCTTTTTTCCTCGTGTCTAAAAAATTGTCCGAACCATTGTATTTACTGAATTTAAAATTTTCTTGATTAACTTCATAAACTTCCCTTGCTAAAGCTAATTTATTTCGGCAGAATACTACTCGAATACTTATAGACCAATGACTACTCTCAAAAAGAGAAGAGTCAAAAAGCTCCTGATTTCAGTCTTTTACTGGAGCAAAAAATTTATGATGATTGCACGCTTTTAGCGTCTTAGTTTTGGGTTGGATTCTTGCTTCTACTATCGGGACTTGCGCTTACTTTTGAATAGCTAACTGCCAAACTCAGTTCAGTATGCTAATGGTGAAAATATTGAAATTAGAACTTAAGAAAAAAACTACGAGATAAGATCATTTTTCTTATTCTTTCTATAATTATAAAACTTACTCTAAGACCACTACAAGTAGCTTTAACATTTATATTTATATAGTTTACTATATAATGACTTATGTAGTAATTTTGACAATTGTAGTTTTTATCATAGACAGAATATAAAGAAAATATAAAAATTGTGAGTTTTTTGTACATAGTTTGTTACTTTTTTATGCTTTACTTAGTCAAACAAAAATTTACTTAAATACACACAAACTTTAATTTTACAAACTTCTTTTGCTAAAGTTAAATCTAAATTTCAAAATCCAAATTTCAATACTAATAGAAAATATGTTTGTTCAAGAAATAAAAGCTTCAATCAAGCAAATTGAAAAGACCAAAAAATCATCCGAACTCGCAAAAATTGCTGGTTCGGACTGGGAGCGAGATTTTATAGATATAGATCTAAGCGATGAAGATTTGAGCTATGACATCTTTACTCATGCCGATCTTAGTGATGCCTACCTAAGAAGTACTGACCTCAGTGATGCCGACCTCAGTGGTGCCAATCTTAGGTATGCCGATCTGAGAGGTATTGACCTCGGATATGCCGAGCTGAGTAATGCCAACCTCAGTAGTGCTAACCTCAGTGGTGCCAATCTCAGGTATGCCGACCTGAGTAATGCTAACCTCAGTGGTGCCAATCTTAGATATGCCGACCTGAGTAATGCTAACCTCAGTGGTGCCAACTTCAGTGATACTCTCCTCAGTTATGCCGACCTTAGATATGCCGACCTCAAAGATGCCAACTTCAGTGGTGCCTACCTAGAAAAAACTATACTTAGGCTAAGCGCCGCTAGAAGTGATCTTCTGAGTAGTATAAAGGGAGTCTTCGCTCACTTTGTCCAGATTACTATCAAAGATTGCTTCAGTACAAGTAGTTGAGAGACTGAGTTGGCTTGGAAACTTTATAAAACCGTCAAGTTACGGGAGTCAAAGTCAAGTAGACTGTGGTCTATAGAATTTTTGGGCGTCTTACCATGATGGCGACGCTCTATATGCTTTGTATGCTAAGGTATTCTGCGCAGTTTTATCATTACTTCAATGCAAAAATCTCCTTCATGTACAAAGTCATCAAAAACATCCTTAAAAAAAGTAGTATCATCGTCTCGTATGACTCTGAAGAAACACTAGCTGAAACCCCTGTAAAATCGACCTTTTTGATTTTAAGTGTTTCTTTCATTCATCACGGGTAGCAATCGCCCGTCGGCTGCTCCTAGGAAACAAATTGTTTCTGGAAGACATAACGAACCAAATTCGTTGGATGCTCACGTTGCTTCAAAAGCAATCCCTTCTTCAATATAAGAATCGCTGTAATTGGCTATGATATTTTCTCTTTCTACTCCTGTCGCATAGATATAAGAACCAGCAATATTAAGATTACGGAAGCGATAAAACTCCGTAGCTTGCCCCGCACCTACACCATAAACATAGAAAGCTAAACCTTCTTCGGTGAAAGCCTGGGATAAATTCTCATCATTTTGGATATTGGCTCGCTCTGATTCCCCTACCCACAAGTAAGTTCCAGGATTTTCATTACTCTGAAAACGATAGAGCGCCATGAGATCGTCATCTGCTTCTACTGCTGCGTTAAAAGCAATACCTTCATCAATAAAACCAGTAAGAATACTATTCCTTTCCTCTTCTCTGGTATAAAGATAAGTTCCTGGAGTTTGATTGCTTTGCAAACGATAAATAGGAGTATTCAATAGTGGTTCTGCCGCTACTCCACCATTAATATAAAACTGCGCTTGTTCAAAAACCGCATTGCCGACTTCTCGTCCCAAAGTGCGACCATTAATATCTCCATCCTCAAAATGAATTCCGCCATAGAGACGGGAAATACCAGCTTCGTCAGCAGCTTTAGAAAAAGTATCCCATTCTAAAGTTATTTCTTCTGCTGGAGTAATACCTGGTTCAAAGCGAGACTCACCTGGGGCAAAGGTGACAGACGCTCCAAAGTCATCACTACCAGTAAAGAGACTCAGTATTTCGGCTCCTGCTGCACTAAAAGCACTATGTCCTGAAGTATATTCGGCAAAAGGTGGCGAAGGATCACTACCAGGAGTTTGATAAGTCAGGAAATCAGTAGCTAAGATGGTTTGAGTTCCCACGTTAGGCTGCCAAGCTTCAATGGTAAAACCTCCTAAATCTGAGTTAAATTCCCCAATTAAACCTAATTCTCCTAGTTCCCGAATTGTTCTTACAGGACGATTATAGTCATAAAAAACTTTAGATTCCCAGGTGGCAACTCCGGCATCAAACACGGCATTGCCTAAAGCAAAAAATAGCTTAACATCATCATCAAGGTTATTGTCATCTCGGGCTGAAACAAATTGCCCAAAGGTCATCCAAGTTCCTGGAGGAAAAGAAGTTCCCTCAGCATCTTCCCAAAACTCGGCAATTAATTTTTGCTCATCCGTGAGATTGGCACTATATTCAATTACTTCTGTTGTTTGATTGATAAATTCAGGATTAATAACTGACCCGATCAAACTACGGTCAATATCCAATACGGAACCATCTTCTAGGGTAATGGTTTGGGCTACTAAATCAACATTGCCCTCTACTAAGAGAAAAGGTTCTGGGGCGACGGGACGAAATTGCACTCCGGAGTCCAAAGCAAAAGGACTCACCTCCCCCCATTGAGGGGTCAGAAATTGTTGAATCGAGCCAGTTGGATCATCAATTGGCACAAATTCTGGTGTCCATAATTCAATATTGAGGATTTCATCCGTACTATTGACAGGCTGATAATTTGTAATATCAGAATAGGGATTGCCATTACCATTCGGATCATCTCCTAGCTGATTAGAGCCATCATTGTGACGAAAATCTAGTAAAGCTTGGGCGGAAACATTGCCAATTCCCGCCACTGTAGTCGTATCTGTTGTTCTATTCTCTGGATCATATCCCAGCTCTGTCATTAAGGAGTCAAAAATATCTATTTGAGAGGGGAACAAATCCTCCAAGACTCGATAGGCTGCATAGCTGACTGCTTCTTGCTTATTGTCTTCTGTAACTTCGATTTCAGGGCGTTGTAAATCGTCTCCCAGTTGAGTCCCAACAGCGGTAAGATCATAGGCAGCCCAAGCATCGAAGATGGCTGTATGGAGCATACTGTAAGCTCGGGATGCTATAGTTGGGCCAGGAGCAGTGTTGATAACAGCTTTTTGTACAGCTCGATCCCAGAGTACCGAAATAGTTGGAGAAGGATCGTCGACTGTGACATATTGGCTATCTGGATTGATTATAAGTTCTGCCATAGGACATTATTTTTTATGAATGAATTTTGGACTGATTACAAACTAAGATTGTGAATAATTTGTAATAATATAGTTACAAATCGTTACTAAGTTTCTATTGGCTTGGGTGATATAGCTTTTGAGCCTTTTATGATTTATACGATCACAAATTGGAACGTGCCACAAGATTAAAAGTTGCTTTGTTTTATGATCTAGGTTAAAGAGTTACAAATAGTAATAGCAGCAAGGTATTGAAAGCTTTATCAAAATTTACTGACAATTATTACTTAAGTATCTGACAAAAGTTACCAAAAAATCTTGCCAAATTGGCATCTTTTTTACTGTTAACAATAATTTTAATAAAACTAGTTAACTCTTCTTTTTTTTTGATTTTAATTCTGAAAATACAAGCTTTAAATATTTTTGTATTGAAGGGAGTTAGTTGATTTTAGCTGATTGTATGCGATCGCTATAAACCAAGAAGAGAATTATCATTAATCTAGTTGTTCTTCTCCTAAATCACTAAGAGCTGGACCATTTCCTTCAGGAGAGCGTAATCTGGCAACCATTTCTTGTACTTCTAAGGGAGGAGGAGGAGTGAAACGCGATACAGTATAGGTGACAATAAAGTTCAGGTCATGCCCACTGTGCCAATGCCTTCTGGAGAGATACCAAAGAACCAAGTTGGCACACTGTAGAATTTCACACCAATAATATAGAAGGTAGTGAAGACCAAGCCGACAATCATCCCAGAGATCGCGCCTTCGCGATTAGTACGGCGGTCAAAAATTCCCAACAGGATCACGGGGAAAAAACTAGCAGCAGCTAACCCGAAAGCAAAAGCCACTACCTGCGCCACAAAACCTGGGGGATTAATTCCGACATAACCAGCGATCGCGATCGCTAATAACACCATAATCCGCCCTACCATTACTCTTTGTCTTTCTGAGGCTTGGGGGTTAACAATGCGATAGTAAACATCATGGGCGATCGAGCTAGAAATTACCAGTAATAAACCAGAAGCGGTAGATAAAGCTGCGGCTAATCCTCCTGCTGCGACTAAAGCAATTACCCAAGGAGCTAGTTTCGCGACTTCAGGAGTAGAAAGTACGATAATATCGCGATCAATAGTAATCTCACTACTTGCTTTGTCTGGGGTTAATTCGATTCTGCCATTATTATTCTTATCCTCAAAACCTAATAAGCCGGTGTTTTCCCATTTGGTTGCCCAGTCTAATTGTTGTACTTGCGCAATAGTTTTATCATGCAAACTATCAATGAGGTTGTAACGAGCAAAAGCGGATACCGCAGGCGCAGTTGTGTAGAGAATCGCAATAAAAAGTAATGCCCAACCCGCCGAATAGCGAGCAGCACGAGCTGAAGGAACGGTATAAAAACGTACTATCACATGGGGTAAACCCGCTGTCCCTACCATTAAGGCAATGGTGATAAACAGCACGTCCAACATCGATTTATTGACAAAAGGCTGAGTATATTCGGCAAATCCTAAATCCACTTGAACCTGATTTAACTTTTCTACAATATCGCTAAAACTAAAAGCCAATTGAGGAATGGGATTCCCTGTTAAAATAAACGCGATCGCAATAGCAGGAATTAAATAGGCAATAATCAAAACTCCATATTGTGCCACTTGTGTCCAGGTAATACCTTTCATGCCGCCTAACACAGCAAAAAAAGCCACAATCACCATGCCAATAATCACCCCAGTATTAATATCTACCTGAAGAAAACGACTAAAGACGATCCCTACACCTCGCATTTGTCCAGCCACATAGGTCAGAGAGACAAAAATCGCTGCGACCACGGCAACTAACCTTGCCCAAACCGAATAATAGCGATCGCCTACAAAATCAGGGACCGTATATTTACCAAACTTTCGTAAATAAGGAGCCAGCAACAAGGCAAGCAGCACAAAGCCTCCCGTCCACCCCATCAAATACATCGAGCCATCGTAACCCAAAAAAGAGATTAGCCCTGCCATAGAAATAAAAGAAGCTGCGGACATCCAATCAGCAGCTGTTGCCGCACCATTGGCAATTGCTGGTACCCCGCGATCGGCAACAAAGAACCCTTTACTATCACGAACCCTTGATCTCCATCCAATATAGAGATAGACGATAAAAGAAATAATGACAAAAATTGTTGTCCAAGCTTCGACTGTCATAATATGTTCTTTAAAAATATTTTCTAATTGTTATTTCTTGCGATATCTGCGATCAAGTTTGTCCATTCTGATTGCATAGACAAAAATTAGAATTACAAAGATAAATATTGAACCTTGCTGCGCCATCCAAAAACCTAAAGGAACATTTCCCATAGTGAGATGATTTAGTAGTGGAACAAAAAGAATGCTGCAACCAAGAGAGACTAATCCCCAAATAACTAATAAACTGCGAATTAATCGGACATTAGAACGCCAGTATCTTTGCTCTCTTTCTCTGGCTTCTCTTGTTTCAGATGGGAGATTTTCCTAATGAGGAAAATCCTGTGCTTGAGTTGACATAAAAAAAGCCCCAATTTTTTCAACTTAAGGCTAGAGTCTACAAGGAATTGGCAATTACCAGCAATTTTTGTAAATTTTTGTATTAAGCTTGTTAGTAATACCTAGCATTAAGGAGATTGTGAAGAAAAGGGATTAGGGGTTGCGGTTCCGGAATGGGAGAAATTACACTTAGCTGAATAAAAGTAAATTAAGTATACTATATAAGACTTATAAGACTTTAAAACCTTTTTTGACCAAAAAAGTACTAGGTTATTACATCTCTAGAAACCCTTGCACCAATTCGTAAGAAAATTACCCTAACACCTAGCACCTAAAACCCTATGGCAACAGAGAATTATCACTTTTTCACAAGTCCTACTTATCCCCATCTCTCTCTTGGGTAGCATTCTATCTCTTATGTATGCGTTTGCGATCAACGGGATATGGATTCTGCCCGCTCATAATTCATTGTTAATCCTGTAAAAAAATTCTCCAAAATTGATGAATCTCCAACAAATTTCTGCTCAATTAATCAATCCAGATAATTTCAAACCTTATGGACAATTAATCACTGCTTCTGAA
>JAAUYH010189921.1_pt1 | contig 15129 bp, 16 predicted proteins | sample 7278061 | NCBI WGS metagenome assembly JAAUYH01 (sample SAMN14350203, study PRJNA611818) | marine sediment metagenome | isolation source: surface marine sediment (0.6m) | place: French Polynesia: Moorea | collected 2018-08
ACATCCTAAGGATGCTAAGGATGCTATACATGTTCTCTCTTTTTGCCTCCCTTACCTCCCCATCTTCCCTATCCTCTCCATCCTCCCCATCCTCCCCTGCTCCCCCATCCTCCCCTGCTCCCCCATCTCCCCATCCTCCTCATCTCCTGCTCATGTTCACCTCTCAACTTGAAAGCCTAAACAGCGATCGCACCCACAAAATCACGCTCCTTCACAACGCCAATCCCCTCCTCTACTCAGAAGTCGTGAGGCACTGGCAAACCAATCCGGCGTTTCGAGAATTCTTCACCTCTCTCCTGGCGGACGCTCCCTTTTCGGCCTACTTTTGGGAAACGCCGCCTGTCACTAAGGCCAACATTGATCAGGCATTTGAGTTTGTGTTGGTGGAGAGTCCACAACTGGCGAGAGTTCATCCCAACTCCAGCGCTTTTGAGCAATATTTCCAATCAACCCAGGCAGATGAAGGTATTGTGACGTTTGAGAATTTGGGGAAAGATGCTGTCTTAGTCGCCCCGTCGCCCCGTGCTCCATTGTCCGCCTATCCGCACCTGGCGGCATTTGTGCGCAATGCTCCCGAGTCTCAGAAACACGCCCTGTGGCGGCAAGTGGGAGTGACGCTTGAGCGCTGTCTAAGTCAACGCCCGCTTTGGCTTAGTACATCAGGATTAGGGGTCTACTGGCTGCATGTGAGGCTAGACTCCTATCCCAAGTACTACACGCACCGTCCCTACAGGTCTGTTGATTAATATTCACGCATCGTTGCGCTCTAGCCAGATGGCGATATCTGTTCTGTCAAACACAACTTCGCCAATCAAAGTTTTAATAAATAAGGTTCCTCGGTCACAAGCGATATTGTTTAGGGGATACCACTTTTGTCGCACCCTTAACAATAAATCTAGCTGTAACCGTGATCTTCTAGAAAATCGGTGATGGCGCCACCAACGTTTCCACAAGACTACCGCTTCGTCAACTTTCAAACTGTAATTAGGCGGGACGGAGAATTTCCGGTAGGGAACCAAACGAATATTATCAACCCCCCTGTCAGGGGCAAAACAGTGACGATGTAAGGACTGCTGGATTAGGCCAGTATAGTTTGAATCATGACGAACCAGAAAAGTGACGGGATCAGCTTGGAGGTCTTTAATCGCTAGCAGCTTCCCATTTTTTTCTAACAGTTGGACCCTATTATCGATTGTTTCAATACGTAATTCGGGATTAGCCTCAAAGCATACCTTTCCCTGGATATAGTCTTCTATAAGTGAGGCATTGTCTAAACAAGTTTTCATCTTTCTAGTAGGATAGACGCACTTCCGATTCCTTCTATAGATGCACTTTCAATCCCTTTTATTGGGTCTAACAGAGACTGATGGAGTTTCCTCTTAGAGTGCCCGGATTCCCAATGCCTTCTCCAACTGATCTTGGTTGCGGCGATCAATCTGTCTGAGATGAAGCAGCTGAGGGGCTGTGTAGGAATAACTTCAGGGACAAGTGAAAAGACTGCAAGGCATACACAGCCCTAAATCTATGAAGTTATTTTTGAATGCCCTCTAACCACAGTCTCCTAAGACGACGGATCGGATAGGGGGAAACATCCATTTGCGCGCTTTGGTTTGTCGCACTTGGGTTCCTGCTCCATCCAAGGGGGGGAACATGCGATGAAGCCTGATTCTAAGATCCTGCATGAGTCTGTTTATCGTTACCAAGAACCAAGTAATTTATTGAACCTGGCGTAATCTAGTACATCTATTACTCAAAAATATAAACATCCTATGGAAGGATGTCCGTAAAGAAGGCGTGTATTTTTATTTGGCGTCTAAGTGAATGCTCTTGTTGATGGAGTTGGAAAATATCTGTGGATTCATACAGCCAATGGACTTTCTCGTTGATCCTAATTGGATTTACTGACGGCGTTTACTGACGGCGGCTGTGTTGAGGTCTTTTTCCAGTGTGTATTCGTTCGACACTGACCGTGAAGGCGGGAATTCACTTAGGCGAAAACTCAGAATTGAAGCATTTATTTTTTCAGCCTCGCAATGATAGCGATCGCTACCCAGTCCTGGGAATAATAGCCACGACACTCGGTCAGTTGTCAGCCTCAGTGCAACTGCTGACCATTAGGCGCTAGAGCGCCTAGTAAGCAAAGGGTTTTGTGCTGGCGCTAGGGATATTGTATGACGTGGGTAAAGTAACTTTTTACTATAGTTTAGCGGGATTAATTTTGGGATTAGGCGTTTACCCCATACCTAGGGCCTATGGAATTGACCTTCCCAGAAATATCAAGGTATCTAAACAACCGATTAGTCAGGTTATCGAGCCGCCATCCGTTCAATTCAGCGATCAACAATCGGTTGAATATAGTGATCTAGCGAATAGTGATCTAGCGAATAGTGATCTAGCGAATAGTGGTCAATCTGACACTAATCAGGCCATCAGCGATCAACCTATTCATGTCTCCCAGGCAATACCGGCTGACTCACGCCAGAGACCGCCTTCCCTAGAATCGCTACCTCCGGTAGAACCGCCCTTACCGCCGCCCACTGAACTGCTGCAGTCGCCTGGAGAGGAGCCAGTTTCACCGGCTGCTCCGCAGGATATTTCGGATGGGGGAATTTGTGTTCGGAAATTTGTTGTTACTGGAAGTAGTGTCTTTAGTCCTGAGGAACTTGCCCAGGTTGCAGCCGACTCAGTGTTTTCCTCTGAGACTCCCCGCTGCTCCCCCTCGGTTTCTCTATTGGAGGCTGGGTATGGTCTATCCTTTTCCCAGCTCCTACAGGCGCGATCCGCAGTTACCCAATACTATGTGGAGCGTGACTATATCACCTCAGGGGCATTTATTCCTGAACAGGAAATAGCCGAGGGAATTGTTGAAATCCAGGTAGTGGAAGGAAAATTAGAGGATATCCAACTCACGGGTAACCACCGGCTGAATCCAAATTATGTGATTAGGCGGTTGGAAAGGGCGGGCGCGTCTCCTCTGAACTCCACTCAACTTCTAGAGGGACTCCAGCTCTTGCAACTGGACCCATTGATTGAAACCATTGACGCCGAACTTTCAGCCGGCGTGCAGCCAGGGACAAACCTGTTGGAACTTGAGATTGCCGAAGCAGATCCTTTTCAAGTTGAATTTACCCTGGATAATGATCGATCGGCCAATGTCGGCACATTCCGTCGCGGGGTGCAAATTAGCCACGCTAATTTATTCGGACAGGGTGATGGCTTGAGTTTCGGGTACACCAACACCAATGGAAGTGATGCGATCGACCTGAGCTACAGTTATCCAGTAAATCCACAAAACGGAAGACTGATTTTTAACTATGGCAGAACCTGGAGTAAGGTTGTTAACGATCCCTTTGACATCCTGAATATTAATTCCAACTCCACCTACTATGAGTTGACCTTTCGGCAGCCTATTCACCAAACGCCGAGGGAGGAGTTCGCCCTTAGTCTTACGGCGTCGCGACAAGAAAGTGAAGCCACGTTGGATCCCTTGAACACGGGCGAGGTTCCTTTTCCAACCCGGGGTTCGGATGAGGAGGGACGCACCCGCATTTCTGCTTTACGGTTTAGCCAGGACTGGGTGAAACGGAGCGATCGTCAAGTGATCGCCGCTCGATCTCAATTTAGTTTGGGTTTAGACGCCTTGAATTCAACCATTAACTCAGACGCCCCCGATAGTAAATTTTTCGCCTGGCGGGGGCAAACCCAGTTTGTGCGTTTATTGGCGCCTGAAACACTGCTGCTGGTTCGGGGCGATGTTCAACTCGCCACTGAATCCCTTCCCTCTTTGGAGCAAATCAGTCTAGGGGGGCGCCAAACCGTTCGAGGCTATCCCCAAGATTTACTCCTAACGGATAGCGGTGCGCTGGCGTCGGTTGAGGTCCGATTGCCAATTTATCGCGCCCCTGAAATTGACGGCCTTTTGCAAATTGCTCCGTTTTTGGATTTAGGTATTGGCTGGAATTTAGAGGGAACTAATCCGAGTCCAAACACTTTGGCTGCTGTTGGCGTCGGATTGCAATGGCAACATGGCGACAATTTTAACGCCCGTATCGACTGGGGGATTCCCCTCATAGACTACGACTCTACTGGAGACTCACTCCAAGAGAACGGCATCTATTTTTCGATAAACTTTCTTACTTTTTAAGCCGGGTAAGTCATCTACTTCTCATGTTAAGGATTTGAGTCGGAAGTTATTCAATTTCCCGACTTATATAGGTTCCAGGTTCCTACTTTTGTTGATCGCTGGGAATTCTAAAGAGTAGCCCTAACCAGATATTGCTGTGATCTTTGAGTTGTTCAGAAAAATTTACTCCCGGCGTTTAAGAAATAATGGCGCTCGCGATCGCAAGCTGCATATTTACCATCAACAGCCCTTTCTGTTGGCCAGTGTGCTGGTCACGGGTTTGGTGTTGGGGGGCAGACATATAGGAGGTTTCCAGGCTCTGGAATTGGTAGCCTTTGATCGATTGATGCAGATGCAGCAAGGGGGACAATCAGACCCTCGCTTACTAATCGTTGGCATTAGTGAGGCAGACATTCAGAATCAACAACAATCTACCATGTCGGATCAGATACTGTCTGAGACGCTGAGTAAGCTGCAGGAACACCAGCCCAAAGTAATTGGCCTGGATCTCTATCGGGATATTCCTCAGCCGCCGGGTCACCAAGCACTCCAGAAACAACTCCAGGCCGATAATGTTATCGTGATTACTGAGCTGGGCAGTAGCGAAGTCGAAAGCATACCGCCGCCGCCGGGGACGCCCGCCGACAGGGTTGGCTTCAATGACTTGATTCTTGATCCGGATGGGGTGCTGCGTCGGAACTTTATGTTTGCAGCCCTCGGTGAAGAAAAGCTTTATTCATTTTCCTTCCGCTTGAGCCTTACCTACCTTGCCGATCAAGCCATTGAGCTTCAGATTAAACCTGATTCTCTGCAACTGGGCGCGGCGAAGTTTATCCCTTTAGAGAGCCATTCGGGGGGCTATCAAACCATTGATGCAGCGGGCTACCAGGTGTTGCTCAATTACCGAGCAGCTGACAATTTAGCTCGCCAGATAAGTCTGACCGATGTTTTGAAAGGGCAATTCGAACCAGAATGGGTCAAAGACAAAATTGTTTTGATTGGCACCACGGCCCGAAGCGCCAAAGATGTGTTCTACACGCCGCTCAGTTCAGCTCAAAAAGAGAACCCATTGATGAGCGGGGTGTTGGTCCACGCCCACATGACCAGCCAAATTTTGAGTGCGGTATTGGATCGACAGCCCTTGTTTTGGTATTGGCCGGAATGGGGCGAGGCCCTTTGGATTTGGGCTTGGTCATTGCTTGGGGGAGTTCTAGCCTGGCGATTCAAGGATCTTTTCTCCTTGAGTCTAAGTAGTTTAGCGGGGCTAGGCGGGCTTTTGGGGATTGGCTATATTCTGTTTGTCCAAGCAGCTTGGATTCCCCTTGCAGCCCCAGTTCTGGCGCTGGTTGTTACTGGCGGCATTATGGTGGCTTACAAAGTCGTTTATGGGGATTTCCATGATCCGTTAACGGGATTACCGAATCGGGCTATGTTTTTGAATAAGCTGCAACAATCGATCGCCCAGACTCGTAACCCCTATCAGACTAAGCTATTAACCGTGCTTTCGCTGGATATCGATCGGTTTAAGCTAATCAATGAGAACTTTGGGCACCGCATGGGAGACCAGTTCCTGGTAGAAACCGCCAGCCGAGTGAATGCCTGTTTGCCAGTCAAATCTCATCTGGCGCGGGTTGGCGGAGATGAATTTGCAATACTGTTGAATCAGGCGACAGATAATGATCAGGCGACAAAGATTGCAGATCAGTTACAAAAGGCGTTAGCCTTGCCAGTTCACCTGAATGGGCAGGAGATCAGCACCACTGTCAGTGTGGGAATTGTGTTGCATCCGGCGGGGCATATTCCCAAGCCGGAAGATTTATTGCGGGACGCCCAGACGGCGATGTATCGGGCTAAGGATTTGGGCAAATCTCGTCAGGAGGTATTCGCCACCGATATGCGAGATCAGGCTGTGAATCGCTTTCAGCTAGAGATTGACTTACGGCAGGCGATCGAACAACAGCAGTTTTTGTTGTATTATCAACCTCTGGTTTTTTTAAAGACGAATCAGATCGCAGGCTTTGAAGCGCTGGTTCGTTGGCGTCATCCTGAACGTGGGTTTGTGTATCCCAGTGAGTTTATTCCTGTTGCAGAAGAAACTGGACTGATTATTCCCATGGGGGAGTGGATCCTGGAAGAAGCCTGCCGACAAATGTATGAGTGGCGGCAAAAATTCCCGATGGATCCACCTTTGCTAATCAGTGTAAATCTCTCTCCTAAACAGTTTGCCCAGCCAGATTTAGTTGGACAGGTTGAGCGCATCCTACGAGAGACTCAATTGGATAGCCGCGCCTTAAAACTAGAAATCACTGAAAGCATGGCGATGGACAATGTGGAGTCGGCGATCGCAGTGCTGCAGCGCTTGAAAGCCCTAAATATTCAACTCAGCATTGATGATTTTGGCACTGGCTATTCTTCTCTAAGCTATCTTCATCGCTTCCCGACCGATACGCTGAAGGTTGATCGGGCCTTTGTTAGTCGAATGGAAGACAGCAGTGAAAATGCCGAGATTGTGAAGACGATCATTAGCCTGGGCCATAATTTAGGGATGGATGTTGTCGCCGAGGGAACAGAAACAGCGGAGCAATCCGCCAGGCTCCGAGATTTGGATTGTGAGTACGGCCAAGGTTACTTTTTCTCCAAACCCCTACCGCAGGAGGAAGCTGAAGCCCTACTGCTTGAATACTTTCAACTCTGGACATCTCGGAATGGAAAAGGGGCGTCAACTTAAACAGAATACAGGAGACGGCGTACAATTTAAGCCAGTTACTCTAGCAAAGAAAAAATACAGCAGTCAGAGGGCAGAATCTATTTTCTATCAGCCTTGTGAGTTCTGTATTCTGCATTCCTTTCCTACGGACTGTCCCGGCTTAAATGATAAGCCCTGGTTTGCAGCTAAATCATCTACACTAAATTATCTGCAATTGATGGAATTGTGTAGGGCTAAAATCCAATACTATATATTCCAAAGCCCCCTTATGGAATAACAATGCAATGGTCGCCGTAGGTTTAACCATGGCGATTGGGCTAGCTTTGGTTCATAGCTTTGCAACCCAATTGCCCATTTTCTCTATTATCCCGAGATTTCGCTGGATATCTTTTGCGGGAGGCGTCTCTCTAGGATATGTGTTTATAGAAGTTTTGCCAGAACTAAGTCATGCTCAGGAAGAACTGCTCCACTCTGAAATCCCTCTACTCCACTATCTAGAAAATCATGTTTACATCTTGGCGCTGATGGGCCTCCTCCTGTTTTATGGTTTGGATTTATTGGCCCTGAGATGGCAATCGGCGAAACAAAAGGAAGGGCAAATCCAAGGCGGCGGCAGAACCTCTATTTTTTGGCTTCACATTATTACATTCGCTCTTCTTAATGCAATTGTAGGCTATTTACTGCAAGACACCAGTAAGCATCATGGACTACTGGCTTGCTTCCTTTTCTTTGTCGCCGTCGCTCTACATCTGTTCATCATTGACGAAAATCTTCGCGAACACTACCAAGCTTTATATGACAAGCAAGGGCGCTGGGTACTTGTAGCAGCGGTGATTTTAGGCGCGATCGCGGGCCAGGTCGCCCTCTTTGATGAGGCCGCCGTTTCTATCGTCTGGTCATTTCTGGCGGGCAGCATCATTCTCAACGTGCTGAATCGAGAACTGCCGGATGAAAAGGAAAATTGCTTCTTTTCTTTTCTGGGCGGCGCCACAGCTTTCACAGTATTGCTACTGCTGATTTGATGTCAGCGCATAACTTCATAAGCGGACAAGCCTCATGCCTGACCATACCTTTACACTTTATGTCGACTCAAAATTTATAAGTCCGTACGCCATGTCAGCGTTTGTCACTCTGATAGAAAAGGGCTTCCCCTTCGAGATTCAAACGGTTAACTTAGATGCACAGGAAAATCAGCAATCTGACTATTCAAATCTATCGTTGACGCGCAGAGTCCCAACGCTTACCCATGGCGACTTTCACCTATCAGAATCGTCTGCAATCTCAGAATATTTAGAGGAATTAGCGCCCGCCGATCACTATCCTCAGGTATATCCAACAGATATTCAAGAAAAAGCGCTGGCAAGACAAATTCAGGCGTGGCTTCGGAGTGACTTCATACCTATTCGTGAAGAACGCCCCACTGAAGTCATTTTTTTCAAGCCGGTCCAAAACCCACTTTCCGAATTAGCGCAAGCCTCAGCGGAAAAGTTGTTTGCAGCCGTTGACAGACTACTTGAAGATAATGCGCAAAACCTGTTCAACCAATGGTGTATTGCCGACACCGATCTGGCCCTCTTGCTCAATCGACTGGTAATGAATGGGGATAACGTCCCAGAAAAACTGGTCGCTTACGCCCAATATCAATGGAAAAGACCCTCCGTCCAAGTTTGGGTTAACCAAAAGCGCTCACCTTAGGCGCAACAAAATTTACCCATCCACCCATCCACCCATCTACCCATCCACCCATCTACTAAATACCCAACCGCTCTCCCCTCAAAATCGACATTAAGCAGATACAGATTGCTGAGTCAACATATCAATCAACTGGGTCACCCGTTTCTGAATTTCGTCACGGATCTCGGGAAAGATTTCGGGTTTCTCCGCAGGATCCTCAAGTTGCCAGTCTTCAAACACCTCTCTTTGCACCCACTCAGGCGGTAGATTAAAGCCACACCCACAGAGGGAAATCACCGCATCAAAATCGCTCGCCTTAAAGTCACTCAGCGCTTTAGAGGTCTGTTCGGTAATGTCAATGCCAATGTCTTTCATGGTTGCGATCGCTTCTGGCCGCACTTGACTCGCTTCTAAGCCAGAACTGGTCACCTCAATTTTGCCCGTTCCCAAAGTCCGAGCAAAGCCTTCCGCCATCTGGGACCGAGCCGAGTTTTTCTTGCACACGAACATGACACGCTTCATGGTATGTATGGGTTCTCCTGTAGTGAAGTTTTTAAGGGGAGAGGGGGCAGGGGGAACAGGGCAAGATAGGGGGGATGGAGCGGATGGGGGAGATGGGGGGGAGATTTGTCGATCAAGGTGCAGAAATCTCGAAGTCCCTCTCCCCAAGGGGTACTGTGTACACAGATCTCCATTTGGAAGTGTAAATCCTGGCTTACCCCCCTTAGTCCCCCCTTGGAAAGGGGGGAAACTCCGGTCCTCCCCCTTTCCAAGGGGGAGTTAGAGGGGGTAAATCCCGCTTCGGGACATCACAGAGAACTTGTGTGTACACAGTAGCCCCAAGGGAGAGGGATTTAGGGTGTAGAGCTTACTCTTCTCGTAGAGTGGGCTCAAACTACCGGGCTCAGCCTAACGGACGAATACATCTTGGATCCTGGAGAGTGGCTTTTTCGGGTTCGCGGGGGAACCAGAATGCGGTGCGTTTGCAGACTTCAACTAGCATCAGCATGACGGGCACTTCGATCAGGACGCCCACAACTGTCGCTAGGGCGGCGCCGGAATTGAGTCCGAATAGGGTGACTGCGGTTGCGATCGCCACCTCGAAGTGGTTACTTGCCCCAATCAACGCTGCCGGGGCTGCATCTTCATAGGTCAATCCCAACTTCTGAGCGCCAACATAGGCAATCAGAAAAATAAAATTGGTTTGAATAAACAGTGGCGCCGCAATTAACAGAATGTGGAGAGGGTTAGCCACAATCAGTTCACCTTTGAAGGCGAATAACAGCACTAGAGTAATCAGCAAGGCTGCGATTGAGATTGGGCTAAGATACTTCAAGAACTTTTGTTCAAACCAAACCTTCCCCTTATACCTCAAAATCCAATAGCGGGAATAGACCCCAGCCATGAGGGGCAATCCGACATAAACCAGAACGGATAAGACAATCGTTTGCCAGGGGACTGTTAAGTCATTTGCAGCTAGTAGCCAGCGACCCAGCGGCGCATACAGAAACAGCATCGCCAGCGAATTGATGGCGACCATCACGAGCGTATGGCCTTGATTGCTATAGGACAGATAGCCCCACATCAAAACCATTGCCGTACAAGGCGCAATGCCCAATAAGATGGCCCCGGCAATATATGAATTCGCCAGCGCCACTTCACTGCCTCGAATAATCTCAGTTCCACTCAGCAATGGCTGAAACAACCATCCCAGGAAAAACTGAGCGAATACCACCATCGTAAAGGGTTTGATTAACCAATTTACGACCAGTGTTAGAAGCACGGGTTTAGGCGTGCGCGCTGCCTGTTTAGCTTGCCCGAAGTCAATTTTGACCATGATCGGATACATCATGAAAAACAGGCAAATGGCAATGGGTATAGACACCTGGAAGACACTCATGGCGTCCAACGCCACAGCAACGCCAGGAAACAATCGACCCAGCAAGATGCCAGCCAGAATGCATAACATTACCCAAACTGTCAGATACCGTTCAAAAAAACTGAGCTTTCCCCCAGCTTGAACCGCTGAAGCATTGATTTCTGGGTTACCTACGCTCATCCCTGACTCTCTCTGTAAAAAAATATGCAACTGTTGGATTCTGATTTTTCCTACTTAGATCTGGCAGCAATCAATACATCAATTAAATTTGATATGTTCCTCAATTTAATATATTTCTCAATTTAAATTGAGACTGTTTCTGCTTTAGAGAGTATGTAGGATCTATCCAAGCAGCGGGCGGTCAGTGTGATCGGAACCGTTGCAAATGAATGATTCAGCTAAATTACATCCACAACTTACCTTCGACTAATCCGAATTGCAGCTCACGATCTATCATTTCAAAAAAAATTGATTTGTCAAGCAAAGATAATCTCTCCGATCATCACTCTTGCATTCTCCCATTGGCTACTAGTGGCGGTGGATCTATTTGCTAGGATGCAACGCTTCGTCAGAGCAAATTCGGGTGGGTAAGATCGGACTTGAGCGACGAAACTCGGAGATAAATTGCTCTAACACAACAAACTGAGGTAAATTCAGGCTGTAATAAATCCAGCGGCCTTCTTGACGTCCCCGGGCTAAACCCGCCTCTCTCAGGGTTTTTAGGTGAAAGGAAAGCTTAGATTGGCTGACATTAAGCAGTTCACACAAGTCGCAGACACAAAGTTCCTGATCTTTGAGAAGTTCGACCACTTTTAGGCGCAGCGGATCTGCAAGGGCATGAAAGCTTGCAACAACAGAACTTGATTGAATAGTCTCCGTTTTCGTCATCAACCTTGGGGCTAGTGTCAGCTACAATCCTAACAATAAATTAATTTAGATATGGTTGCTATGACACAGGTATACCCCAAATCTAAGAAAACTTAGCTGAATCTGGGGATAGGAGCAGAAGTCAGGAATGTAACCATCTCTAGTAAGAATGCATTTTCAATCTAGCTGAAAACAGCTTCATAGCACATCCCTTTACCTTCTCTATCTGGGCCAATCGGGACAACAAACATGTTCAACTTCCCCATGGTTTGATGCTCAAACTGATAGATTTTCTGTGGCAATATGGGCTCTAGTTCTCCTAAAAAAGTCAAGGTAAAGGCTTTACCGAGATCTCCCCTACGATCATATTTCAACTCATTAATTTCAGTTAACTTTGTTTCAAGGGCCTCCAAATTTTCACGATCTTTGTCGCAGTGAACATAAAACTTTGAGGATAAATGGGGTCTAAAGTCAGAAATTGTTAAGGGTTTGTCCATTATAAGGTCCATCCTATTTGATTCCAGATTGCTTGTATCAGGGTGATTTTTAGCTGAATTAAATATATTTCAGTTTAGAGGGCTAACTGGGATGACCACTCCATATGAGAATGCACCCCTGTGTCCTCAATCTGTTGGAAGCCCAAGCGATCGTAAAGTTTTCGGGCTCGGTTAAAATGCTCAACATGGAGACGCAGCGGCAATTTTCTCGCTGCAGCTTTCGTCTTTAAATCCTGTACAAAAAGGGAGCCAATGCCTTGATTTCGATATTCAGGCAAGAGGGTAATTTCAGCCAGGGCTATTTCATGTTGGCGATGATCAATATAGATACGCCCAATTGACTTTTCCTGCAAGAGAATAATTAAGAACTCAGGGTCGATAAAACGCTCATGATAATACTGATGTTGCGCCATAAACTGCATCCTAAGAAATTCTTCCCTAAAGGACAAGTCCCAATCGACCGCCGAAAGTTCTTCTTCCCGACTGCTGGCATAGAGAGTGTAGAGAAAATCTTCGTCTTCTGAGGTGATTGGACGCACTGTAATTCCCCGTTGCTCAAATTCCTGAAGAGTTGAGTGAATAGTTAAATGGTTTTGCATAGATTTTGTTTAGAGTTTATATTCGGTGTTTTCAATAGATACTGTTAAGGACTAGTTTTTTTGACCATGCAAAATTATCATTGGCTTTTTCTTGAAAGAAACTTCTTGTGAATATCCCCCTCCTTTCTACCCAAAAATTACAACAAATGATCTCATTTTGGAAATGATAAGAAATATTTAAGCGTAGACTTCTGTCGAAGCCAATGAAAGCACTACGCAAACTAGGCTCTACACAACTTTTGCCTGATTCAGATGAGGGCGAATTGTTCTTTTGAGTAAGCGCAGCAATCTTGAGGGGCAAAAAATATAGACTTTTGGTGGAAATTATGGCGAGAATCTCAGGTTAGATTTTCAGGATACAGTCCCCTTAGTGTGTTCTGTTTACTGCAGTTCCCATAATTTCTTACGCTCGCCCCAGCAAGACTTTGATTATTCAGGAGTGCTCAAAATGCTTTTTTCGCGTCGGCGATTGATGCTTGGTTTAGGCGCTATGGCAGGCTTTGGCCTCTCTTCCATTAACTTGAAGGCTGGGGAAGCAAAACCTACAAGTCATTGGCCGGAAAACCCGACCCAGAAGTTGCATAAGGTTCACTTTCAAGGCTTGATCAACAGTCAGTTTCGTTTGCGATCGCCGACAGGTCAGATCTCTTCTTTACGGTTAGTTAGCCTGGAGGAACACAAAGTTGACTCCAAGCTGGAACAATTTATTCTCAAGTTCAAAGGGCCAACCCAAGAGGTGTTGGAGCCTGAACCTTATCAGTTCAACCATCCCACTCTGGGTAACTTTGGCCTCAGTATTTCTTACGCTGGGGTGGACCAGGGGGAAGCTTGCTACCTGGCGGCTATTTGTCACTTGTAGCGCCGCCGCTGAACTAGTCTGGAAATACAACCTTAGTCGAATTCCTTATTAAGCTCTAAATTCTTAGGCTAGGCTCGAGCCGCTTGCCATGCAATCAACGATTTTGAATTGCTGAGCTGGATACGCTGAGGAAATTTGTATGTCCGAGCCTTATTTAAGCCAAATCACCATTGTCGGATTCAACTTTGCACCCAGAGGATATGCCTTTTGCGATGGACAAATCCTGCCGATTAATCAGAACCAATCGCTTTTTGCCTTGCTAGGCACGACTTTCGGAGGAGATGGCCGCACCAGCTTTGCCTTACCTGACCTGCGAGGGCGAGTTCCCATTCACTTTGGTGCTGGCGCGGGTCTTCCCAATTACCGATTGGGTCAGCAAGGAGGTGAGGAGACTCATTCATTGGCGGCCAATGAAATGCCAAGTCACACTCATGCGGTAGGAGCCACCGATGCTGCTGCAACTAAGTCGGCTCCGAAGAGCGATCGCATCCTTGGCCAATCTACTGACGAGAATCTATATGGTGGCGCGGTTAACTTGGTTCCAATGGACAGTCGCGCAGTCACCAATACAGGTGGGGGGCAGGCTCAAAATAATATGATGCCCTTTTTGACGATTAGCTTCTGTATTGCCCTCCAAGGGACTTTCCCCTCTCGGAATTAAGGAGTTGTAAGGAGGTTTTTGATGTCAGACCCATTCCTAGGCGAAATCCGCATGTTTGCAGGCAACTTTGCCCCGCGGTCTTGGTCCTTTTGCAATGGTCAACTGTTAGCAACATCGCAAAACGATGCCCTGTTCAGTTTGCTAGGGACTATCTATGGCGGCGATGGCAGGACCACGTTTGGTTTGCCGGACCTCAGGGGGCGGTTACCCATTCACCAGGGAACTGGCGCGGGCCTCTCTTCCCGAAGAATTGGAAGTAGGGGGGGGGCAGAAACGGAGACCCTGGCCATTAACCAAATGCCGAGCCACACCCATATACTCCAGGGATCTGACAATAACGCCAGTTCAGATAATCCGTCTGGGGCAGTGCTAGCCAAGCGGACTGTGGATTTCTATAAAAAGAACCCCGACCAGAGTAAGGTCATCGATTTTCCCTCGACTGTCGTTGAATCTACGGGAGGCGGTCAACCCCATAGCAATATGCAGCCTTACTTAGGGATCAACTTCATCATTTGTCTGGCGGGAATTTACCCAAGCCGTTCATAGCATCACTGAGGAGAAAGAACATGGCGGAACCATTCCTGGCTGAAATTAGAATTTGGGCCAACACCTTTGCCCCCAGAGGGTGGAGCTATTGTGACGGCCAGATCCTACCGATTGCTCAAAATACTGCTCTCTTTAGCCTGCTGGGAACAACTTTTGGGGGAGATGGAAGAACTACATTTGGGATACCGGATCTAAGGGGGCGTGGACCTCTAAATATAGGGGGAAACTCTGGTCAGGGACCAGGTTTGAGTAATCACAGCTGGGGAGAAAGATCAGGGGCGGCTACTGTCACCCTGACCCAAGCGAATTTACCTGCCCACAATCACCTACTGAAGGCCGTTCAGGAACCTGGCGATAACGCCAGTCCTAATGGCGCTTACATTGCAGGTGACACCACAGTAACCGGTAGGGAATATGCTGAAACGACTGTCCCAAATGTCAGCCTCAATTCGTCCCAGCTTGAGAATGTGGGAGGCGGTCAGGCTCATAACAATATGCAACCTTATCTGGCCTTAGGTTTCTGTATTGCCTTGATTGGGTTATTTCCCTCGCGAAGTTGGTAGTCATTTTTTGTAAAGGATGACTGAAATACTATGTATGCAAGAGCTTCAAGCACTAAGGCTTACTTAAAATACCTGAAGTATCCTGACCATTCTCGGTCATCTACGGTCGTACAGCCAAGGTATTGTCGCAAGAATCAGCATTGTAGCTCCTGCT
>JAAUYH010232275.1_pt1 | contig 15129 bp, 9 predicted proteins | sample 7278061 | NCBI WGS metagenome assembly JAAUYH01 (sample SAMN14350203, study PRJNA611818) | marine sediment metagenome | isolation source: surface marine sediment (0.6m) | place: French Polynesia: Moorea | collected 2018-08
TCACGTTGAGATGTAACTATCATTAAACGTAGAAATTGATGGAAAAGTAAATTGATAGGAAAATATAGAAAGATGCTAAATAAAAGAAATAAAAGGGAAAAGAAAAGAATTAAAGAGAATTAGGCGAAATGAGAAGATAGGGGAAAATATTGTATGAGCAGTATGGGTTGAGTGTGCCCTGCGCACTTCTCATCTGCGTCCAAACAGATAGTTTGGAGTAGAGAAGTCGATTGTTTTACTTACGACGTTGTCGGTAACTTAAGTTACTGACGCGTTCTGCTTACAGGATAATCTAGGCTATCCAAATAGAATATAAACAAAACTAAAGCGGCCGGAAATTGCACGTTTCGGTATTGACCGTCCTTAGAGCGCTTGTTCTGCTACATTCATATTGAGTCTAGCGAGTAAATTTGCAACTTCATTGTCATCAAATTTTGAATTTAGTGGAAGTTTGATGATAGATGTTCATAGCATTAAGGTGTCTCCGAAATGATGGGCTAGTTCATGGGTAGCTGATATCATATTGTGCCTAGGAGCAATTTGCATGACTTTCACCATCGTAAACCTTAAGATAGTTAATCTAATGATTTCATTATCGATTCAATAAAATAATTATATAATAATATTGATTGAATAAGCCGATACCTAAGTTCTGTCTCGTTCTACTTTTCTGACCTAAAATACACATTGCTTTTTGCGAGGATTTCCACTTCACTATCAATGGAATTGAGATATAAATGTGGAAACGGTAGGCTGTGAAAGATGCGCTTGTATTATTCATTCAAATTCACTTCTTCCGAACAAGCATCAATAAGCTTAGCGTGAATGTCTGTTCCAAATCTCATACTTCATTTTTGCTTCTGCCTACGCCTTACGTATGGTAGTGAGCGCTTCTTAAGAATTTTGATTTGCCATTGCTTAATAGCTAGCAGCGAGAATTAAAAATGGCCCCTGTACTTCACTGAAAGCCATTTATTCATCAAAGCTTACTGTGAAATAGTTATATTTTTGTATGGCCGTACTGATCGTCGAAAAGTAGAAGCGAATCGTTTAATTCATTATGAAAACTGTTAATCAGATTAAGTATTGCTGAACGGAATGTGGCATGAGACTACAAACTTAATTTCTATTTGATTCGTTTGAAAGATGTTTCAATGAATGAGAAGACGGCAGATTATGAAACTCATTTCTATTTCCATTACTCTTCCTCTAGAAGTAGCCAGTCAGGACCCATTTTCCATAATTCTAGTATGTAAAGCAGCAATTTCAGTAGTAAATTCATCAGTAACTTCGGAAACCTAAAATTTACCGACAACGGGGGAGAAGACCTGTGTGAAAAATCGTGGGACGGTGTAGTCTGAGCAAATTAATTGGATACAGGTTCATGGTCAGCACTGTCTCACATATCGTCGCCTACCGCGTGATAAACGCACGAATAGCGTGCCGTCCTCGGCACGAGCGTCGTTTTTAATACACAGCGCTTCAGGAGAGGTGGTGTCGTCCCAAATTCCACCGCATGAGCAAGATGCAGGATTGGTGTTTCGTTACTCCTTCGTTCTGGTCACATAATCCCCGGAGTATGGTACCGAAACGCGATGTCCGATGGACTGCGTTAACCGATGGGCAGTTCAAAATGCAGCGACGGGCATTTCTCGCGGCTGCTGCTGCGCTCGGTGGTGGAATGTTGGTCGACACGCCTCCGGCTGATGCGAATACGCTGTGGAACCCGCGTAACCACAATGTACTGTTTGATAGCACTAGTGGGTCGTTTATTCCTACATCACATCTGCAAGATTTACTGCAGCATCATCGTGGTACATTGTTTGACCGATGTATTATTGCCGGCGAGATACATGACCGACCGAAAACCCACGCGGCGCAATTGGAAGTTTTACGGAGTGCTGCGAAACTGGACCAACGGCCACTGGTTGTTGGGTTTGAACAATTCTATCGGGCACACAACCCGTTTCTAGAGCAATACAGCGCTGGACAAATCTCGCTCGATGCGTTGCTCAAAGTAACTCATTGGAGTAATACGTGGGGGTATGATCCAGAACTCTATACGCCTTTGTTCCGTTGGTGCCGAGTGAATAAGGTGCAGATGGTAGGACTGAACGTTCCACGAAGACTGGTATCATTCGTATCCCAATTTGGTCTTGCAGGATTAAGCCCTGAGCTTCGCACATTCCTACCGAGCGATATGGACACGAGCGACATGGCCCATTTCCGAGAGTTCATCAAACTAATTGGTTTGAACGCGCACAACTTGGACTCTCGCGGTTCAGATATGAGGGAGACCGTGTGGAAATGGTTCGAGAGTCAGGTACTATGGGACGAGTATATGTCGGATTCTGTCCGATTAACATGTGAAAGGATACCAGATGCGAGGGTAGTGGCGCTCATCGGGGCGGGTCATGTTGAAAGTCGTGTTGGATTTCCCAATAGAGTAGAAAAACGTCTCGTGGAACGTCCACTCACTATTGTGCCGCGCGAAGTAAGATGGGTTGTGGAAGAAGGCTTTCCCATGCCTGATATCGACCATCCTGAGCGAAATGTTTCTGACATCATCTGGTACACGAACCGATTGGTTGATAATGCCTAGGGTCGTACGCCGCGACAGTATCGCATTTGTATATTATGCTGTAGAAAGGGGACAATGGGGTCACTTGTTGTATGGTCATTCATTGGAATGCAAACCTTTGAAAACTTGAACGGTGCAGTACCGCTGTGGTTCAATGCGAACCCAAGGCGGTTGTTCCGACTTGATGAATATGGGCGTGTGGGGTGTGTGTCCGTGAAGTTGACCTGCGAAAGACTAGTACCATGATTGTAATTGTACGAGAAGGGGATAAATACCATCGCGAAAAGGGACCATCATAAAGTAATGGATGGTGTATCACTTGATTGAAATCATGCGTGTGGTGAACTTGTAACTCAGGTGGTTGAGAAATGTAGCGTGTTCGGAAAATCGGGTGAAGTAAAACAGGTGTGTTGAGTGTGAAGGGTTGGACAATGTGAAGCAATTCGATGCGACATGTCCTAGAATGGCGGAGAATGAGTGTAGTGCCAAGTAGTCAAAGGTGGGGGAACACAACTCACGATGAACACGCGGATGCGGATCTCAGCTGAGAAATGTTTACTCCAAAAGAGTGGTCGCAAATAGTGCGCAACTCAAAATTGAGTCAATTACGTCAACAGTTGTAGAACGATGATGAAACGGACAGTTGCAGCGAGAAGGGCATGTGCTGTTTGGGAGGCTGTAAGTGATGAAAAGTGGCTTCCATGAGTGCCGCGTTGTAATGTTGAATGAGAAATGGCTCACCGTTTGAATTTCACTCCTGTACCCGCATTGAAGGTCTTGCCGCGACCTCGGTTACATTTCGAAATCACCACGCCGCTTTCGTATCGCTTGCGCGCACGACCATCAACTAAAGATGTAAACCCAATTCCACTCTATACATAGCCCACCTTCGTCCTCTATCTTCACCATCCACATCAATGAACACCAAACAAAGCTACCCGAACACGGTCTATCTTCCACAATCGTCGACTATGGAGCCATCACAAACCTCGCAAACACCACAACTATCTGCAGTCGACGCAATGCTACTCGAGGCAGAGGGTCAACTGAACGCTCAAAATAGTAATGGCCATCCGGTTTATGAAGAAGGTGCTGGGATGCGGGTCTTAGCAAACGGTGCCGTGGAAGAAACATCACCACTGTTCAATGACGAAGGGACACGGCTTGAGTTTGTCAATGAGGCAGCATTGAAACATTATCGTGACCTTGTCCAGTTACTTGACCATGCTAACAATGCAGAGTCAAGAAATCAAGGCTCGACTCCTCAAACAACATCGACCATGGTTAACACCAAGGTTACAATGTCATCAACTACACAAAACCATGTAACTGTGATCATCGAATCGAAGAAGGGAAACTCGTGAGAGACAATGGACTACTTTGCGATCAACCACTCAATCCCATCAGCGCTTTGCGCGATGGTCGGACATGCCACGCCTTTGTTTTCGATAACCTACGTACTTCGGTTATCTAAGGCACTCTGGCGTCCTCGAAGAGAGTCACTTCCTTCATCGCATGTTCATTGTAAACTTATCGCTTCTTTCATTTTCGTCTTCGATCGCTTTCCTTCATCTGTTTCTCTATTTTAGACTACAACGACTGATCCGGTCAGAGTATCATCAGCGTCAGCAGCCCAATTCAAACTTCATTCGTCTCAAAATTGACTCTTAGTTTTGTCACTCTAGTGATTCAAGATTACATGGCATTGACTTTCTGTCGTTACAAACCTTGAGCGATCATACGGGCACATAGGTTTCCGCTGTGTTACTTAATCATTCCCCATAGTCTTAAACTTGGAAGATCTGACACAAACAAGAACCACCTTCTGTATGAAGCCTGTGTGGCTAGCTTGCTGCTGGCTCCCTTCGCTAACCCTCATCACGTTTTAGTCAATCTTTCAAAGTACTCTTGATGTAACCATATCGTAGTTCTCGCTGTGACCGATCTCTACTTCTAAGCGAAAGGATTCCACGATGCTCCGAATTTGACAGTGGTATCAGATGGGTCATTTAATTCAATTAAACCGAAGTGGTTTATTCTTCCGCATGGAGCATGAGCAGTACTGGTACCGTGAAAGTGAAAGTAGTTTGGCGTTGGTGTACTGTACTGCACAGGTAGCAAAGATTTTTTTCAGATTCAGTGCTAGGGTTAGCGTATTAGAAGAAGTGCACTATTTTACTATTGTCCTATGTACTTCGGTTTTGCCCTTTTAGAATACTGCAAATTCGATTCAACGACTTCTTGGAGTTCAGGAATTAGCGACCGTCCTACTACACCCCGTTGTCCCAACATTTAATTTGGCATGGTCGCTGTTTAGGTTTGTGTAATGAAACAGGAGTGCGATAACGAACAGTAAATGGAGAAGGATCTAAGGCATGATGTTTTTCTGTTGCACTTAGTACAAGCGAGGATAATACTTGATCACTGCACTGTATTATGTTTACTTTGTACGAGTACAGTATTCCGTACCGTACGGTAGAAGGTCTACTAGAGCACGAGTGGTGGGTAGTGCACGAGACTGAATCCATTTAACCAATATTCAGAAGCAAGAGAGCCAATCAAAAGCGGGAAACAAGGGCAGGTTGTGCTCCGTGCACCCACTGCTTACCCTGTGAAATTGAAGCATGCATTACCAACCGTGTGCAAACCCTGGGCTGTTGTCCTTCGCACCATTCGTGCATCAGTGCTGAAATTCTCGCTGCTAATGTTGTAGCAAAGCGCACCATGCTGGCAGAGTTGGTCTTCATTGTTGTGGTGACGATAACGCCATGGCTGGAACCAGTCTGGCGATGGCTCTGTGCCACATATCGGCCATATCCGATGTTTGTAATCGGGTGCTTCGCGTCTCAAATCATCGGCTATTTCCTCGGGTGTTTGCCATACATGTGCCTCGATTTGGTACGAACGAAGAAGTATAAGGTTCAGCGCGACGCGGCGCACCCCACAAACCGTGAATTTGCGACCACATGCGGCGCCATGCTGTGGTCGTTCGCGAGCGTAATCTTACCCATGCTTCTAGTGGGTGGACCGTTTTTGTCGAGTGTCGGCATTTCCGGTGATGAGGCACTACCATCGCGCGCAGCGTTGGCGACACAAATCGCATACTTTTTCCTTGTGGAAGATTACCTCAATTATTGGTTACACCGCGCACTTCATCAACCGTGGTTGTACAAGCACATTCATTCCGTTCATCACACGTACGATGCGCCGTTTGCCGTAGTAGCAGCGTACGCGCACCCGGCGGAAGTTGTGATATTAGCGATACCGACTTTTGCGGGACCCGCGTTGATAGGGCCGCACTTGTACACGCTGCTGGTGTGGCAACTTATGCGCAACTTGGAGGCGATTGACATTCATTCGGGATACGAACTTCCGGGTGGTTTCGGGACCGTATTCCCAGGGTATGCTGGTACGGCACATCATGATTACCATCATTACATGCATTCAGGAAATTTTGCGAGTGTGTTCACATGGTGCGACCGCTTGTACGGAACGCATCTCGGATACCAGCGTTTCACGAAGAAGAAGCGTAAGATCATGTAGTAGGACGCATTAGTGGTAGTGGCAGTAGCATTCGACAATTCGGTGAATTGTCGTCGTTCACAATCTTGACCGCAACTCAATAGTAAAATTCCGCACCTGACGACCACCTCGCTTAACAATGTGCTCAATTTCACGGCGGCTCCTCTAAATTTTAAACGTCTCTCCAAACAAAATGACATCATCCGGCGCCCCCTTGCATACTCATTTTTCCCATGTGCACCACCGCCTTCAGTCTTACTGTTGCGTGCATGATGCCGCGTCACTTACCACCCCAATTTGCTTCATTGTACGTCATGTTACCACTCCAATTCCCATCACCCTCTTAAGTTCATAGCGCCGTCAAATTTCTGGCACACTCTCGCAAACACACACACGCACACACACACGCACACGCACATCCTTCTCACAATGAATCGCCCTTCCTTCATCAACACCGACGGAATGCTTCCTTTCTACGGCCCTACGTTTAGCGAACTCTTGCTCGACGCGTGTACACCGCCGCCGCTTGTCGGCGACCTCCCAAGGAGTCGGTTGTTCCCTAATGGTGCTTATGAAGACACTTCGCCGGTGTTTGACGAGGAAGGAGTCCCTCCGGGGTTCTCCGGCAAGACCATGCTGCAAGATTTTCGTGAGATGAGTCGTCTCTTCGCCCCCGAGAAAGGTAACGGAATCACTCACTATAGTAATGCGCTACCGAGGGGGCAGGCTCTCGTGCGACTTCTGTCAACGCCGATTTCCGAAGTAACCAACTCACAGGGTGGAGGATCGGCTTTGAACTCGCCTGCCGCAGGATTAGCTCCGGTCGCGCCTGCGACGGCTACCAACGTCGACCTACCACACAGTGATGATTTCATTCCGAGGTATCCCGACGTCACTGCCGTGGAAAAAAGGGTTTAGACATTTCGAGAAATGATCCTTATTGTATGAAGAGACTGTAGTAAACTAGCGGCCTCGGTCGGTTTCCTTTGTCGCACAACATTTGCCTTACTTGATTGACCGTCGAGCGAGCCACTTTTCTTCAAGGGCTATGTTAGTTTACAAGGTCGTGGTCTTTCGGGATTAGTGTTCAGACCGTTCGAATTTCACATTTCATCATGCACCTTCATGACACTCGTGCATATGTAGCAGCCACGACCCCATATAGCCATGCGAAGTGTAGATTGACGGTAGGTCTAGCGCCCTGTCCTTGACAGATGACCACTATTCTCACCGATTTATCGCAAAACTTGATTGAGTCCCTTCGCACTTGCTGGCAACCTCTTGAATTCTTCAAACCACGGCACGAACAGACCAACTCAGTCTGTGTTCATGCCGCAATAGAATCGAGATGTTTCTCCTTGTCGCTTAGCGGACTTATCCATATAGCCCCATCACAAGTTCAAGTAAACAATATGATAAAAGTACTGTACCCAGTACTGTAAGTCGAGAAAATAGTGTCCCAATAATACGACGAAACGAAGGGGTGTACAAGGGTAGACGAAGTATTTACTAATAATAATATTGTGATTTTTATTAATTTTCAACGGTTAGGACTCCAGGAAATACTTGAGTACAGCACAAGGACACAAATAAATTACTAGTGGCAGACTTGATTAATCTGCTTGTTCCAGTGCACACATAACCGAGTTTAAGACATATTCATAACTCACCAAACTTTCTGATTAGACTTCCAATCCTTTTGTGCTAACCTTCATGATATAGGGCATCTTGTATGGATTTTCACTATGTTCCTTAATGATGCCTCTATCAATCTATCCGATGTGATAAACAGTTAATTGAGAACTAGCGCTCATTGGTGAGTTCAACAAGCTTATTACTATCTGTTACAACGGCGAAACAACTTTTTGTGCCTGGACCAGATGAAGGAAATCAACGGAACCTTGGCACGAATTAGTATCCTTAAAAATTAACTTTTAAAAAAGAGAAACGAATACGGTCTTTATCATATTCATGCTATTCCCGAACTATTGATTTTTATATAGGACCCTAGTGAAAGGGTCTAGCAACTTGCAATTATACCTTTCTTCCATCGTCAAAAGGCTTGACTTGCACTAGCTAGGAATGTTTGGGATGGAAGGTTAGGTAGGTTACTGGGAGGAGGTCTCGGTGTGGCATGAGATGGGTCAACATCTAGCTGCTTATACTAGTTGACAAGGTCCCACGCTCTCTGCCGTCGTGTTGCAGTGGACTTTATGCGAAGTAGAGCTGTAATGTGCTAGCTAGACGAAAACTAGCGTCACAACTACAACTGTAGGCATCAGCCTATTTTACAATGGCTAACACAAGTAAAGTGCCAGCTTTTATTTAATTATTTTAAATTAGTACCATTAAGTCCTTTTTCCGATGCAGCCAGGCACCATTCATAGCTCACGGGCACTTCGAGTTGAATTAATGCCAGCCATAATGCTGTGGCATTCTCGCTCACTACCGCTAGACGCTTCATTTCAGTTTGACATATGCAGCATTATAATCACCTGTGTGCCTTACTATCCAATCCACTCTACGCATCGCGCCCTCATCTTCACACTCATCTTTCAAAAAAAAAACTTCTCTCTAATGAACAAACGGCGAATTCTGAAGATCAGGTCATACCAGCAGCTCTCCGCGCTGCGGCTTTCATGAATGTGTAAAAAACGTCAAGTGCTCCTATGCTTCCCCAAAATGTTGCAGATGAATCACCGAACATGAAAATAAACGGAGTTTCTAAAAGCGCAATCGCAACCCGAAAGGACGCTGAACGAGCTACCCGAAGAAAATTATGAGGCGGATAAACATCTTTTGAAGGGACATACAATGGTGTTGAATACAGAGTGTAGCCGACAGCACGTCTGTACCAGAAATCGCTTTATTTCTACAACATTGTACCTTGATATCCGCATAGCATGACCACTAGTAGGAATCGAGAACCTGGACGCAATTTAATTCGGAAAAAACTAATGAATATTTAGGACAGGTATCTATGATAGGCAAGAAAGATGATGCCGAATACTGTACTGTTATAGAGGGCTTACTGTACGGAAAAAGGTTCGTACTATTTATGTCTTACATGGTAATTTGATATCCATGGATTGATATAGTTTCGTTGTGGGCCTGAAGTAGCCTCTCAAGAATGGTACAAACTTAGTCCGTAAATGCAGTATGCTTGTCGAGATAATGAGAAAAGGCACTTCACGTTCAGACAAAGCGCATACGACATGTTGAAAATTTGCCGAAACGCTATGTCTTTCATTTCGTATGATTTTTTTGTTTATCTTGGTCCCGCTGTAAATCCCAGAACGACAAGCACATCGAACATCATCGTACGGTAGAACGAATGTTTTAGGAGGATTCTTCGAAGACATAAACTCATCAGCAATAAAAGTCTCGAAGAAACTAAGAACATACAAAGCAGATCTAGAAACGAACCATACAACGAAAGTGCATGAATTCGAGTACTTCTGAGACACTTCTAAGGCATATTTATGATTAATCATTCAGTTTACTGAAATTATCACATTATTGTTCTGTACTGTGTCATACTTATGTGGTGTGCTTAGTATAACAGTCTCGAGCTCCCTTTTGTCGAAGTAAAAAATCGCCATCAACAAGCTAATCACAGCAGTTAGCCCAAGCACGTCAGACCGTCATTAACTGCGAGTTGCAAGGCAAGTGATAAACTACTACAAATCGTTTCTTATTCCTGTAGACCATCGTTTTGTTAGAGTGAGATTGATGAAGGCTATTTCGAAATCATGTGAAGAGAACTGAAAGAGGTGTCATCTACTTTATTGTTTTGAAGTAGGTACAAATTCTGTAACACTGGAGTAATAAACTTGCGGCTCCAGCCAGCTTAAAAAGGGAATGGAATCCCTTCCACCAATTTCTACATTCTTCGAGCTTAATTGCCTTCATGGAGACGATCTTCAAGTCCTACACTTCCTTCCGTGAAAACGCCCACAGACTCAAATAACTTGCGGCCGAGCCACTCCTCGGCTGAATTACTCACAGGGGTTTCACGTTGGTAGTAATGGGAAAGGAACCACCCAATATGATCTTCTAGTCCTTGATCTTCTAGAATAGGATATGCCGTATTTCTAAACGAACGCATTTCGTGAACTTCTGGATTACGATTAACCAGTCCAAAGTTAGGCTTGCTATGATCCGTAGTACCCTGGTTCATATTGGACAATTCCGCGATCTGAGCATCATGCACAAGAGCGTTGGCAAAGTGCTTGAGCCTCAACCCATTGGGCAAATCCTGTTGATGAGCCATATTAACCTTTGAGCTCACAGGAGCAGAGTAGTGCGTACAGGAATTCGGGTGTGGCCATTTGGAATCGACATAACGTGAGAGTTTACGATACGTTCTCAACATTGCTGCACTTTCGAATTTAGAGAGCAAATGATCATCGTCGAGCACGGGAGAGGTCTCTTCAATCGCACCCGTTGACAAATATTTCAAGCCCTCTGTATCCGTCTGATCTGAAGTAACGTCACAGGCTTCACGCAAGCGTTGTTCGTACGGCGGCATGTCCCCCAGGTCCTGGTCCGCTTCGTTGTTCATCTTGTACTGATATCCCCGGGAACGTGCGAGCGAAACCAGCCCGATCTGGATAGACGACGGCTTAGATTTGTTGCGATATCTGTTGCGGCCGCAGTCAGCATATATATATATATGTAGAAAAAGTTGATCGAGGAGTAAGAGGAATTATCCTAACTCCAGCAATATGCGTTCGAAATTTCCCGGCGCATTGTCCAGTCGATTAGATACACAGAATCGACGGAAGCGTTCTTTACTACAATTCAGGGCTAGCATAGCTCATGGAATTGAAATTTCTGACTCAGAATGATGCTCATTTCAATGGATAGTGGCATATGTTGACGACACCGAATGCCGAAGGACAATTCAACCAACTTCCTAGTTAGAGCGACTTTAATCTTTCTCGGAGCTCACTGTTCGAAATCGTAGGATGAAACTATGCCCCTTCTGCGCATTCATTTCTTAACAGGCATGCTCACTGTTGCATCGAAGCCAGATGATCGAAGGTGTCCATAGCCACTCTCCGGCACAACACCAAATGTTTCATTAATAAAGCTTTAGAGACAACTAACTTTACAAGTCGGCATTTCAAACTCCTACTTCGCAACACTAGCGTGATCAAATATTACAGCAAGATGTTGGCCTCTTCTCAAATTCCGGATGTTTTCTTAAGCCCTGTTCAAGAGAGATATGAATATTTACCTGATTGATAGCAAAAATACGAAAATCTTCCAGAAGGCTGATACACTGAAATTGGCGCAATAACAGAGCACTAGAGAGCAGGTCTACCGGTTGAGCCAAAACTCCAAATTATTCTACTTTGAAAAAGTCCCGTCACGTTCAATATTTTCTGACATTGCAAGCTCGGATGCAATTTAAAGTAGATAAAGTTAAACAGCTCAGCTCTATGTTCTGAGCTACAGCCAAAATTTCTACACCCACTTCTACATCTCTGCTTTGTTACTACAAATTTTTCGATATATGTCACGGCTACTGAGATAAAACAACGTTAGTGAATTTCGGGTGCCTTCGGTTCGCATCTAATATTTGGAATTGAAACCCTATGGATCAATAGATAGAATTGCGCATAGTCTACTGATGATGCAGTGCAGAAGTCTTTTTGAAAGAACTGATTTGTTGCTCTTGGTATAGTCGAATTCCTTTTAACCTCTGACAAATACTAGTCGCTATTCTGCAACGTCAACTATAGTACCTTCTCATTTTAACGATAAATTTGTTAATCGGTGCAAGTTCTACGAGTGCAAACGGTACTGAATATCAAAATTTGCTTCCTTCTCCTACGTTTGCTAGCAGTCGCACATGAAAAAAAGAAATAAATAACGAAAGAAAAGTGCTCCGCGGAAATAGTCTGTGGCATTTATATCCTTCCGGATGATCGTTGGCTCCTTGTATTAATTTAAGGCGTATGCTTCAATACTCATGGCGTCATCTTCTATTTGAATATATCACGTCTACCCTTAATTTACGACTGGTATACACGCAGTTTTTCAGCTTTCTAAAAGGTTCAACAGAAATTTATTACCTATTTCAGTGGATTCATCATTATATCAAACTGCCTCATTCAAATTTGAAAAATAAATTGTGTCTCATGCACCTTGTGAAAATATTTGCTCATTGACTGCTCTGTTGAGCACTTTCCGTATAATGGCAGATTTTGTTCATTCATGCTAAATGAGCAATGTATGTATACATATTCGCAGTTCTGAACCTTTGTTTGGTAATCTCGCACACGTTTGGAAAGTCCTTGTTTTTCCCATTTATGAATGCATCACTATATAGGTATATGTTATCAATGGAATGCTTCTACTTTTCTTGGTCATGGATAAGAAATGTAATTGTATTATGTTGGGAACATGCGGACAGATAAGTGACATGGCAACTCTAAATTTTTTGGATAATAATTATCGCCAAATGTACCCACTTTTCCTACTAGTTGGAAATCCAAGAAGGGAAAGGATTTCTATGCGAAAAATGTTGAAGATTTACTTTTCCTGATTTTCTTCTGATATACTGTAGAATGACAAATATGTCAGCTAGATTATTTGAATTTCTACAATGAAAAACGCCGGGATCTTGTTGGTGCATCCGAAACGTTAAGATTCGATGGGTGCCCAGTCAAATAAATAGCTAATCTCGCCTAAATCAATGATAATTTAGGGACGAAACTCTCACAATCTTCCATCGAACCGTTCATTATCACATTTCATCGTAGTATTCCTGACCACAACTTCTCGGCTACTATATCAGAAGTAACGTTCGCTTTAGCATTAGAATATAAAACACCATATACGCGCTTTGAGTGAAGTGTCACCCTTTCCGCATAGCGAATGTCATTATCGCGTCTTATCGATCTACTTGGAGCAACTCGCTGCTTCAAAAAGAGTAAATCCCTCGCAAATTTTGTCGTATTGCTTCTATTTTATGGAGTTGAACTTCCTGCTCGCCTTAGTTAGCTGTGAACTCTGATGCTCAACGCATTTACTGTTCTAGGATCTTCACATGTTTTTTTGTATATCTGCATGTTTTCGAACGTAGGCTAAGTTGGTGGAAAAAACCCTTCGAAGCACATTCTGATTCCCTTAGTATTTGAACCTGCTCTCTTGATGCCCTTGAAAGATGCTTCTTTCTCATAAACGAAAAATGCCCTCCTCTAAGTTAAAATTCTCTTGATGATTGGACTTTCTGTGCCCGACTAATTATTTAGGTTTCAAAAGGATCTATTTGGCCTTTAAGATCCATGGGAATAAATTCAAGTGCTTTGGAAGTTTTGTTTTCTTGAGAAATGTATCGAACCAAGGCCCACGTGACAAGAATTTTGAGGAGGTTATGATGTTTCTGGACGAACACAAGAGAAATGTAAAGGAGCGAAGAGGCTACATCAAACCTATTAAAGCTGTAGGGGGGCACCCAGAAAATGACGATGAGATCATTCGATTATGCTAGAGTACAGTAGTGACTGGGTTTATTTCATCGAAAGCTAACAAATAGACGCCACAAGGTGACAGCTTTCAATATCTTAGGACCTGGGAAAATAGGGGAAAGCTCCTGCAGTCGATGCTTTCTCTAAAATTAATAAAAAACTAACTGAATCTCAGGAAACCGTCCAATTTTGTCTTGCATAAAGCAAAGATCAAGAATTTCCCCAGACTAGTAGTTCTTGTGCTACGAATAATTTCGTTTACATATGCTAGATAGAGTTTTATCTCAATATTGTAATCAACAACAGAAACTTAAGAACAGAATCATAGACTAGAATTCCAATTCAAAAAATTTTAAATCAAAACAATCTGTAAGGAGTAGGCATTTCCTAGCATCGTGCAACGTTGGACCGAAGTTAACCGCTTCATAAAAATTGAGTTGCTCTCTCGAGAAATTTCTAATTAATATACTTCTTCCTTTTTATAGTATGAGTGCGATTATGACTTACTTCGTACTTGCTACCATTCCAAATTTTATTGCGAGCCCTCTGCAAGATCTCGCATCCTTAAAAATAGCTCTTATCGAATTTTGTCTCTTTGCGGGTTAAGATTCATCGTTCATACTAGATTCGTTTTGTCGGAATTATGCATACCGCTATTCAAGTTAAATATTTCTCGATTTTTAGCGTACTCCCCATTCCTAAAACGATAACAATACAAGATAACGAATTTTAGAACACTAGATTGCTATCATAGTTTTCCTGCTTGTTTTCCATGTTTTTTGTCCCCAACTGAAAACTAACTGTTTGCTGCCGGTCCATTAATTCAAAAGATGGGTACAATGGAGCGATGTACAATGAAATAAGTCATTGCATGCATATCATCAAGGAACATTACGGACTTCAATATTATTGTCGTAAACTTCATTTCTATTCTGCTGCGATTAAATGACGTATTGTTCAACAAAGAAATTGTCCAACAAAAAACTAACGCTTTTCAAATCTGAAGAATTGTTCTTGGAACAAATATGTTTCGTGTTCATTCTAGCTTCGTACCAAGCAGACTTCAATAGCTTACCTACGGATTTATTGTTTTATTTTACTATTGCTACTGTCGATAATCATGTTTTTTGTTGGTTTTCAGTAAAACGCTATGAAGCAATGAGTGCAATTATTAGTAGATACATATCAGACCGGCTATTATCTCTTGAAATTTTTAGGAACGTTTGAGACTACGCACTAGATAGCGGAGCAACGAAAATTTTCGCAAAACAGATATTCTATCCTTGAAGGGCACTGTTTATACTTTCATTGTTCAAAACGTTTCAGTTGGGATCTCTTGAAATTTTTTTGTCAATGTCGGATTCAGTAACTGTGCCATGGATCCAAACGCTACTGAAGGTCTACTTGCGTCCCAAGATATTGAATATTGTTCTACTTTTGCGTCTTCACTTGTAAAAATGCGACGAGAATAATTTTTTGGGCTTGCTGATTCGCAAGAAGGAAGCAGTTTTATCAAGATGCACTTGGTTTAGTGGGCTTTTAGCA
>JAAUYH010108702.1_pt1 | contig 15126 bp, 13 predicted proteins | sample 7278061 | NCBI WGS metagenome assembly JAAUYH01 (sample SAMN14350203, study PRJNA611818) | marine sediment metagenome | isolation source: surface marine sediment (0.6m) | place: French Polynesia: Moorea | collected 2018-08
CTCTCCGATAGCGGTTTTGGCGGTTTAGAACATAAAGATTCTTGTTCTTTAAACTACCCTCGGTTCAATTTCCGCGATCGCGAAAAATATCATCGTTTCCTGCAATTAGTCGCTCACGAATTTTTCCACTTATGGAATGTTAAAAGAATTCGCCCTTTAGCTTTAGAAACTTTCGATTATTACCAGGAAAACTATACTACTTCTTTATGGTTTTGCGAAGGTGTAACTAGCTATTACGACTTATTAATTCCTCTGAAGGCAGGAATTTACGATCGCCAAACTTTCCTTAAAAATTTAAGTAAAGATATTAATAAGTTTTTATCTACTCCCGGACGGAAAGTACAGCCTTTAGGCGAATCTAGTTTTGATGCTTGGATAAAATTATATCGCCGGGATGCTAATAGCGACAACTCGCAAATTTCTTACTATTTAAAGGGTCAACTCGTTGCTTTATTATTGGATTTAGCTATTAGATCTTGCCATCAAAATCAGCGATCGCTCGACGATATTATGGTGAAAATTTGGGATAAGTTTGGTAAAGAAGAAGTTGGTTTTAGCCCTGCCGATCTTTGGCAAGTTATTGAGTCGGTAGCAGATTTTGATTTAACTGATTTTCGCGATCGCTATATCAATACTACTCAAGAATTGCCTTTTAATGAATATCTCAAACCTTTTGGTTTAGAAATTAAAAAAGTTATGGATGACGAACCTTTTCCAGATTTAGGTATTAAAGTACAGACGGAAAACGGCAAAGAAATAATTAAATTCGTCTCCGTTGAATCTAACGCTGCAAAAGCAGGAATCGATCCTTTAGATGAACTGTTAGCAATAGATGGATTTCGAGTAACTGCTAGTAATTTAAGCGATCGGCTTAAAAACTATCAACCAGGTGATTTTATTGAAATCACACTATTTCATAAAAACGAGCTTCGCACCTTTTCAATTCAGTTACAAGAACCTCGACCAAATCGTTACGAAGTAATCCAAATTGACAGTCCTACTTCGAGTCAAAAGCAAAATCTTTCAGGATGGCTTAGTATTAAATAAGTTGCTCTAATAGAGTGACAAGTAGCAGTTTACTTAATAAATTCATCGCAATAATATTAAATTTATTGAGTTGCTATCTGACTAACCAGACTCGCTACTTGTTGCTCGATATCCCATTCAAGATTGTTCAGCTTGCTGATGACTTTGTTGTTGGCTTAAAGTGCGTAAAGCAGCCCCATGATAACCTGCGATCGCCGCTAATAAGAAACTTTCAAAGATTGCTTCTTGTCTGTCTACTTGATAAGTTTGAGCGATTCTTCCAGCACAAACAGCTATAAATACAAATCCCACAATGCCAATTAGTTTCAGTTTCATTTGATTTATCCTGATAATTGTTTATTCGTACTAAATAATATTTTTTTAACTATTCTGGTTGTTGCTGCAGAGTGCGTAATAAGAATCCGTGATAACCAGCAAATGTTGTTAGTAAGAAACCTTCAAAGATTGCTTCGCTTTGATTTACTTTGTAAGTTTCTACTATTCTCGAACTACAAACTAGTAAAAATAACGCACCTGTAATTGCGAAAATGGATACTCTTAAATTTTTGCTCATGATACTGTTGTCTCTATTCTTGTTGCGTCAATGAATTGGTTTGGACGTTTTTTTATAAGGGATTCTGTCTAAATAAACTAATACACCGAAATATTAAAATATTTTTTATTAAGTATATTCTTTTAGCCCTCATTGAAAATGATACTTTCTTTTTTTAGGCAGAAAAAGTATATTTGAGGAAATTTATTCAATCTTCAAAATTTAAATACAGTAATGTTCCTGTGACATTCAAGATAATTATCGGGTATTAGCAAGATCGAACCAGATTATTGATTTTTGGTTATATGAATTTACGATGAAGCAAATTTTTCAAATGAGATTTAAATACTTAAATGGAGAGATCTCGATCGCACATATATAGTAATAGAACTCCGTTATTAATTTCAACCAGATCGATAAAAATATTGAGATTTTCTAAACTTTAAGACTCACTAACATTAAAATTATATTTTCTTAATAAAAAAATTCATATCAAATAAAAATACCAATGTAAGCGATCTTTTGTTTAGAAGTTAGTAAATCTTGGCTTCTCTTTGGGTTTGACATACTGCACCCGTAATTCAACAAAAAAATGGCAAGAGATCGCACTCCTACCAAATTGAATTTTTGTTTATTTATTTTCCTACTCTTGCCTATTGCCCCTCCTCAAGAGAGATAAAATATTTATCAGTCCAACTACCGTGCAAACCGTAAGGAATGTGATGTTTGAGATAGAGTTGGGCGATCGGGCCGTTATTTAAATTTTTACCATCTAAAATAGCCACTTTAGAACAATGGCGAGAACCATCGTAAACTAAGGCTAAAATCCAACCATCATCCTCGCTATTTCCATCTGGTTTGGGGACAAAAATCGGTTCGCTGACGTATCCGTAAGGAGCAAAAGACCAAAACTGTTCTTCCGTTAAAGAATGGCGATCGAATTTTAAAATAGCTTGTAAAGTGGCATTTCCAGTTGAATTATGAGCCGCACCCACGAATAAATAGCGATAGTCGCGGCCGACTTGATTGGGATTAATTACGGGAAATTCGCAAGCACGAGCATTAATCAATTGCGATCGTGCCGAACCATTTTTTAAATTAGCAGTAAACTGCCACAACTGTCCCGGTGCTGAAGCTTCAAAATCAGATTTTTTATAATCCGTATCTGGTTTTACTTGAGGTAAATACTCGTAAGCGACCGAATCAATGCAAATTTCGTTTTCTGAAATTTCTCTAGCATTAACGTGGTGGAAGACAAACCCTGAATTAGTTTCGAGAATTTTAACCTCTTTATCTACAGTATTATTGCGGGGAATGATAATTACTTTAGTCGGGCGATCGGGCTGATATTTAACGCATTCCCCAGCACCTCTAAAGCCTAAAACAAAAGGAATCGGATTGAAACTAACCGGATTTTGGAAAAAGATACAATAATTGGGGGTAATTGCAAAATCGTGGATGAAAGAAAAACCAGGAACAGTATGGGCGTGACGGCGCAGTAATTTACCCTGGGGATTAAATTCGTAAATAGTAATAGTTGAAGAAAGACCGACCTTAATTGAGAAATTAACTAAACAAGGTTCGCCCCCGTCCATTTTACAGTTCGGATCGATCCAAGGATGGGCAGAAAAAGAATCCCCTGGTTCTAAAACACCATCGAGATAATCTATGCCGATCGTGTCCAAATTTTGAGGATCTAAGCGATATGGTTCGGCTGCTTCCCAAAGTGCCAGCAACCGATCGCCCCAATAAATAATATTAGTGTTGGCAATATTTTTTAATTCAAAATCAAAAGCATTATTCAACCAACCGCCCGGTTTTTGCGTGCCAAATACGCCGCGATAGAGCATTTTACCCGCTTCTTGCTCGGCTAAATAAGCTTTAGTTTTCACGAAACGATTGCGAAAATGGGCCCGGCCGTCTTTGAAGGATACGGCACTAATCATACCATCACCATCAAAAGGATGTTGCAAAGGAATACCGTGTACTTCTAACAAACCCGGGCCGTTACGAAATAAAGTCCCTTCTAAGTTTTGAGGAATTTCCCCTTCGATTTCATCGATCCAGTATTCATACTCTTGAGGTAGAGATTGATAGCCTTTTCCCCATTGTTCGCGATCGTAAGGTTGAGAATCAAATTTTTGTTCGAGATTTTGCATCGTATTTAAGTGTTATTTGTTGAAAATAGAATTTAGAAAGACTAACTACTCTCTGATTTTGTTAGTGGTTAGTGGTTAGTGGTTAGTTACTACTTTTGCCTCTTGCCTCTTTGCCTCTTGCCTCTTGCCTTTTACCTCTTGCCTATTTACTCCCTACTTTTCCCCGGTTTAACTAAATTAGGTACTAAATCGGGAATCATCGCCGGTTCTAATGGAGAATGAGGTTGAACTAATTCCGTTGGGGGTATATTGTCAGCATCATTTTCAACTTGTTGCGGATCTCCTCCTGGCAACCAACGCAAAAATAATAAGGGGATTAAAGTAGATAAATTAGTAATTACGACCAAAAGCCACATATTATCGAAATTAGTTTCTGTAACTCCCAACCAATGAGTCAGTAAAGATCCTAATTCTTGGGATAACAACATCGATAGATTCCAAATCGACATTAAAAGGGCAAATAAAGTCGCTTCGATACCTTTCGGGCAAAGTCTGGCAGATAAGACTAAAACGGGCATAAAAGCAATTTGGCCCATTACCGTAAGCACCAAACTATCTCCCAAACTAAACCAGCGATCGTCAATCCCGATCGCCCGGTTAGCATGAGTTACCAACAACAGCATTGTCATCCCCAACACTGCAGAAATAAAGGTACTCCAGCCTAAGATTACTCGAAAGGAAAGATTTTTTAAATAAGCTTGATACAACCACACCCCTAAAAGTCCTGCAATGCTAGTAACGAGGCGCACTCGACCTAAAAATTCGGGGTCAAAACCTAATTCGTTGGTGGTAAAAAAGAAAAAGGCAGAATCGGCATTTGGTGTTGCTTGCCAGAGGAAAATAAAAGCTGTTGGCAACCAGATCGATTTTTGTTTGATTGCTTGCCAGAGTGTTTTAATTTGGGCGATCGCACCTTCGCGATCGCTTAAAGTATTGTTAGTAATTTTTTCTTCAACAATCAATCCGGCGATCGCCGATACTAATAAAGGAAAAGTTGCAGTAATGCCGAAGACGATTTGCGTACTAAACTGTTGCAGCAGCCAACCGCTTAAATAAGCAGTTATCAATCCTCCCAATGCTGAAGTTGCCCAACATAGAGATTGTAGCGATCCGGCTTGGGCTAAAGATTCTCTTCTGACTCTTTCTACTACTACCGAGTCGACAATAACATCACTTACAGCTACCGAGAGGGAACTTGCTAAAATCGCGATCGTTGCGGCTACGGAGTTATCGACTACGGTTGCTAGGGCTAGCCATGCCAAACTGCCCAAAAGTCCCGACAAAATTAAATACGATCGCCGACGATATCCTAAGATCGGCAAACCATCGGAGAGAAAGCCGAATACGGGCTTAATTACCCAAGGAAGAAAAGCAATCCCAGCTAAAGCTGCTACTTGTGCCGGACTTAAACCGAGATCGTCTTTGAGAAAAAAACTAATTGCTAAACGGGCTAAGCCGAGAATACCTTGAACGAAATAGACTGTTAAAATTGCAAATAATTCTGGAGTTGGTTTGTTGCCAAATAATATTTTTTCTTGTATCATCTGCTGAAGTTTTTAAGCTACCAAATCCGGCGGCGGTCAATTTTTTAAGATTTGTTTCTTTATCTATCATATACGTCCGATTCTATAAAAGCGATCGCCTAGAGGTGGATTTTCCTTCTAAATCGTTATTTGCTGCTTCGAGATTGAACTGTTTTCGAGGGAAAATAAAATTATTTTTCCGAATAATTTTTCATTTTTTTAATAAATATAAATAAAGATTGAAAAGGGTAATTTGTTTATGCTATGAATTAATATGTCTTTTGTTAAAGATAGCAAATAAAACTATTACTATCTAGAGCAATCGATCGCCAATCAATTCCTATTTGTAAAGTAAATCTAATTCAATGCTTAAAAAGATTTTATATGCCGATTCTGGAGCAGGTAATACATCAGAAATGCTCAAAGTTTTGATGGATCTACCCGGTATCAAAAAAGCAGAACTAACGATTTTGCACGTAGTAACGCCTCAAATAACTACCGAAGCAGAAACAAAAAAATGGGAAGAAGGAGGCCAATTAATCGCTAATATTATTAAAGAATTAAATCTAGATACTACTAAAGTTACTAGCGTTTTGCGTCAAGGAGATCCTAAAGACCTAGTTTGTGAAGTAGCTCAGCAAATAGATGCGGATTTAATTGTCATGGGTTCTCGAGGATTAAAGCGTCTAGAAGCGATTCTTGAAAACTCAGTAAGTCAGTATGTTTTTCAATTAACCGATCGCGCGATGTTATTGGTTAAAGATGACGTTTACGTAAAAAAAATCAAACGAGTAATGGTAGCGTTAAACAAATCTAATGCCGCTCAATATACTTTAGATTTAGCGATCGATTTACTTAAAGACTATCCTGGTAGCGAATTAATTTTAGCTCGAGTCAATCCAGATTTAAATCCGAATTTATTGCCTTTATCTAAAAATGAAATGGAAAATAATCCGATTTTAGCTCCAGCAGCAACAAAAGCTAGAAGAATGGGGATCTCAACTCGCTGTATCGTTACTGGAGGTAAACCTGGGGAGCAAATCTGTGCCTTAGCAGAAGAATATAATGCAGATTTATTAATGATCGGTTCGCCAGAACGTCGTCCTTCAGTTGCCAAAAGTTTACCAGATCTAGATCGACTCTTAGGCACTTCTTTATCGGACTACATTCGAGTTAATGCTAATTGTCCGGTACTCTTAGCCCGCAAAGAATTCTCTTCTTAAATCGAGAAATTAGCTAATTCAAAAAATTGAAACGATAAAAGGATAGAGTTTTCAAGACCCTATCCTTTTTTGATTTTCTTATTATTTTCTTATCTTCGGATTAGCCTCTTTCTTCTTGTTTTGTTTGAATAAACAGGATTAAGAGAAAAACTGTAGGTACTAAAACGAAGAGAATCGTTGCTACAAAACCAAGATCGTTAACTTGCATTATTTTAGCCGCCTTTTATTTAATAAAACTAACAACTTTTAGGATATCATTACCTCGCTTAAATCGCTCTTTTTGAAATGCTCGTAAAAACAAATCGATCTCAAAAAAAGACAGCGCAATCGTGCATTTACGATCGAGCAAAATCGATTAAGGTTTGGTTTTAACACTTACGGGCCCGTTAACTATTGTTTGACAAGCCAAACGATAACTATCTGGTTTGCGTTTTAGTTTTCTGTTTTCAAAATCAGTTCTTTGCGAGAGGTTTTCCATTCCGCTGACTATTTCAACAATACAAGTCCCGCATTGACCGTATCCGCCGCAACTGACCATTTTTCCCCTAAAAGTATATAGATCGATGCCATTATCTACTGCTTGTTTCCTTAAGTTAGCACCATTAACTGCAAATACTTCTTTATCTTCTTTAACAAAAGTGATGTTCGCCATACCAATATCTCTTTTTAACCTTAATCTTCTCTTTTATCTTAAAAAATGATAAAAAAAACTGCTCTCGATCTTGTAAGTAAGGAGCAGGACAAATAAGCAACTATTGACTTCTGAGTGGAGCGAGGGGACTCAATCTTTAGTAAAATTAAGGTACTTCAAATAATTGACTGTCAGGTAAATTGCTAATTTGACGTTGCAATTGATTGAGAGATTGATTGTAGTCGTTAATCGCTCTAAGTCTAGTACCTCTAGCATCGGCTAAATCCCGTTGAGCATCAATTACTTCTGTTTGAGTGCCAACACCAGCTTGAAATCGCAACCGTGCTAAGCGCAAATTCTCTTCTGCTCGATCAACGTTTACTGTGGTTGTTTGAATGTTTTTCTTATTAGCCACCAAATTATAATAAGCATTTTCAACATTAAAGCGAATTTGGTGCAGTTGGTTAGCAAAATTAGTTTCGGCAATTTGACCTCGAATTTTCGCGCGATCGGCTCGAGCTTTAGCTCTACCTCCATCAAAAAACCGCCACGTTACCCTACCCCCAACGCTGTAACCATCAACTAGATCGAAAGTATCTTCGACATCATCTAAAACATTGTAGTTAAAGAAGAAATCTACTTGGGGACGGATCGCAGAAATGGCAATAATTTCGTTTTCTTGTTGAATCTCTTTATTGAGGAGTTGTTGTTCTAGTTCGGCACGATTTTTATAAGCTAACACAATACTTTCTTCTAGAGAAAGATTCCAATCACCCGCTTCTTTAATCTCCCCTTTAGTTATAAGCTCTATTTGTTGCCCGACACCTAAAGTTGTAGCTAAAGTTCTTCGGGCTATTTTTTGTTCGGCGATCCTAGTTGTCAATCTTTGCTGTACGGTAGCTAAATCGACTTCTGCTTGCAAGACGCTAAATCTAGTGCCTAAACCGGCCTGTTCTAATAATTGCGCGTCCCGCAAACTTTGTTCGGCATCTGTTACCGCAGCGCGACTAATTTCTACTCGAGCATCGGCATTTTGCAAATTGTAATAACCTTCAGTTGCCTCAAAACGAATCTGTTGCTCTTGAACTTCTACTTGCAATTGTTGTTGGCGAATTTGTTTTTCTGCTTGGCGAATTTGTGCTTTAACTCTTCCCCCTTGATAAATCCCGTAGTTTACGCTTAATGTTCCTGTGAAGCGATTGCTAACTGGATCGGCTGTTCCTCCTGTTAAAAAGCCGGTAACATTATTGGTGTTTAGAGGCTCGGCATTGAGTTGAGGAATAAGCTGCTCGTTAACTAAATTGACAAAGGGATCCAATGCTCTTGCCAAAGGGGTGTTGTTGTTGTTGTTTGCCTGGTTTCCCAATCGGGTGTTTTCAGAATCAGTCAGCCTGTACTCTATTTGCCCGTCAAGAGTAGGATAGAGATCTGCTTCTGCTTCTCGCAAATTGGTTCTAATAGATTCTAAGTTTTGTCGTTCTGTCTGCAAAGTTTTGTTATTTTGCAAAGCCAGACCGATCGCCTCTAAAAGTGAAATTTCTTTGGTTGTTTCAATTCTGACTTCTTCTGGTTTGGTAGGAAATAATAAAGGGTTGGCAGAAGGCCTGACATCCGGTGGGATATTAATATCGCGATCGCTTTGTTGTGCGATCGGATCTTGTTCTGGTTGTTCTTGTTGTTCTTCTTCTTCGGTAACTTGAGCTATTTCGATTATCGAAAGCTCTTCATTAAAAAATAGCTCAAAATAATTTTCTTGAAGAATTGTTTCGATCGAGCTTATTTCAGTTTCAATTTGAGAATTGCCTTTAGATTTATTGACAATGTTTGAATTTTGTAAATTGGCATTTGCCAAAGGCGCAGCAAGGCTAATAGCACTATAACCTAGGGTAATAACTGCGCCTGCACTCACAACCACGAGATGACGAAAAAATACCATCGTTTATTAATTTGCAATTATCAGACAGTTATTGTAAGCGATCGTCAGAACTATACTAATTCGCAAGAATCAAAAATTGATAACTTTTTGTAATATTTAAACAATAAAAAAATTGCTGCGATCGCTCTCATCTTCTTAACTGAGAAAATTACTAAGTTTAATTAAAAAAGATTCCAAAGGCGATCGCTTCTTTTTCTTTTTGTAATTCATTACTCATTCCGATCGGGGGACAAAGAAGCGTAAAATAAGTTAATTAGCAAACAATTTGGGAGGGCGCACCTTGCTAGACGAACAAGCAAAAAAAACAATGCTATTAAAAATTCCTCACGGCCTCTACATTTGTGGCGTTAAAGATGGGGAAAATCTAAATGGTTTTACTGTTAGTTGGTTAATGCAGTCTTCTTTTAAACCGCCGATGATTGTTAATTGTGTCAAGCAAGATTCTGGCTCTCATGAAATGCTCAAAAAAAGCGGCGTATTTACAATTAGTTTCTTAGAAAATACTCAAAAAGATTTGGCTGCAAAATTTTTCCGGCCTCAAAGTCGAGTCGGGAATAAATTTGAGGATGTAGAATTTTATCCAGGAGCAGAAACTGGTTGTCCGATTATTTCTGATTCTTTAGGTTATGTAGAATGCAAAGTTGTCGGCTCGGTAGAAGATGGCGATCATACTGTTTTTGTCGGTGAAGTAATTGGTGCTGGAGTACATCGCGAAGGCAAACAAATCTTACTCGAAGATACTGGTTGGCAGTACGGTGGTTAATAATTTTCAAATAGATTGAGGAATTAAAAAATATGCCCTTAATAAAAGTACAATCATCAATTCCTGCCCCAGAAAAAGATCTAATTGAAGAGTTGTTAACAAATCTTTCTGCTAATTTAGCTAAACATTTAGGCAAACCGGAGTCTTATGTAATGACTGCTTTTGAAGCAAATATTCCAATGTCTTTCGCAGGAACTTTTGACCCCGTTGCTTATGTCGAAGTTAAAAGTATTGGCAAAATGAAACCCGAACAAACTAAAGCAATGAGTCAAGACTTTTGCCAGCAGATCGCTCAAAAACTGAACGTTCCAACTAATAGAATTTACATTGAATTTTCCGATGCCGATCGCCATCTGTGGGGTTGGAATAATTCTACTTTCGCTTAACTAGCCATGTTAAAAGGAAACAGGTTTTAATGTTCCTGCTTCCTTTTTTTAATCGATAATATTTTCTAAATTTTTTCGATCGCAATCTACTTTTAAACGCTATCGGTAATGCTGCTAAAGTTAAAGGCTTTGATTTTAGCTCCGGGAACTACTTTACTGCCAAAACGTTCGATCGCACTAACATCTTCTAAGTCTCGTAACATTTCTGGTAAACACTGGTTGAAGCGCATATTTTTAATCGGATAAGCAATTTTGCCATCCTCGATCCAAAAAGTACCATCTCGAGTCATTCCCGTAACTTCTAAAGTTCTGGGGTTGACGTAACGAACGTACCAGGAGCGACTGACTAAAACTCCTCTTTCTGTATTTGCGATCAGATCGGCGGTAGTTTTTTGACTTCCTCTCATCACGAAGGGAAACATTAACCCAGTAGGTTTTTGACCTTTTTCTTGCGCCCAATAACGACTGTAAGCAAGGGTTTGGGGAATACCATCTTTTACCAGTTCGAGATATTGGTTACTCAAACCATCATCAAAAAATGTTTTTTGTTGGAGTAAAGGATGAGCCGGATCTCTTTGTATATTGACCAAAGGACTAAATAATTGTTGTCCGACTTTGTTAGTAATGTTACCATTATCGTCAGTACCGGACATAAAAGATCTTCCTTCGTCGGCCGATCGCGCGTCTAAATTCCAAATTACCCAAAAAAGTAAATCCGCAAAAGCAACAGGTTCAAAAATAACCGGATAAATACCAGGTTCGATCTGTTTGGGATTTCGAGAAAGTAAGGCGCGATCGATGACTCGTTCTGTTATAGTTTCGATAGGTAATTCTGAAATAGCTGAAGCAGTGCGATTGCTCCAACTAGATCCCCCTTCTATCTTGGCTGTAAAGCTAAAATCTACCTCTGTTTGCCGAGCTGTGGCTGAAAGTCCTAAAGAGTTTCCGATCGCCTCTATTCCGGCATTAGTGCTGAGAGTTCCCGATCCTTCAACTTGGCGATCGTGACATAAATTACAAACTTTTTCAATTATTTCTCCTTTGCTTAAGGGAGATAAATTAGCACTAGGGCGATCGAATGCTGCTTTGCGATCTTCGTAGGTTTGTGGTGGCAATAAACCTACCCATTCAGGATCTTCTGGGGCAAATTTTGCGAGATCTTCAGCTCTTCTGATTGTATCGGTAATTGCTTCTGGATCTAATTCTGTAGTCGAAGCCGTCGCACTACTTTTACCAAAATAACTGGTAATTTTAAGTTCAAAACGATTTTTGCTAATATTCTGGCTAATTTGATTCTCGCTAAAGCGAGTTAAAGCAGATTCGTTACTTTTAAGATTGACAAAAACTCCTTCAGCTTCAGATTGTTTAATTACTGAATCGATTAAGGTTAAGGCTTCGTCTTCGCTCAAGAATTTTGAGTCTTTTGCTAGTGTCATAAATTTTATCTCGCTGCGCTTAAATCAAGAAGGGGAAGACGATCGCAACCCCCACCGAATAATATTTTTGTAGAATTTTAAATTTCAAAAGCAATTTAAAAGTTATATCGTTACTTATCTTACTCAATCTTGACCGGGGAACGCCGGTCACCGCAGGCACCGTCGTTTCACGGCGGTGTAACGGTGACTGTTTTTGCTCGAGCGAGAATGTTGCGAACTTCCATTAAAATTTTACCGAGTTTGTTCTCTCCCCTCCCATTTTTACCGCAGCCCCAATAATAATCGCTCGGCGAATTTTCTACTATTAATCGATCTGCTGTGGCTAATAAAATTTCTCTAATATCTGGGTGGGTTTGAAATTTTTTTAAGACAGCTTTTTTCATAATTTCGTCTTTAATTTCTTCCCAATCTTGACGGAGAGGATGGCAGCGCGATCGCCCCATTTTGGCAGCTTCTTTTGGACTTTTAACTCCTCGAATTTTTCTATACCAGATCCCATCGGTTGTCGCGAATTTTTGAGCTTGAAAATAATGTTCGCTCGTCATCCACCAATAATTATCTAATTCAAATCCATGTCTGGAAAAATTAGAAAAACAACCGTAAGCGTCTCTGGTGCTGTAAAAATAAATAGTCATGTCGTTTTGCTCCAAGTAGCAAGTAGCAATTAGTGAGTAGTTAGTGGGGGTTTAAGTTTAGAATTAATCGATCGATTTCAGATTTTGAGAATAAGTTATGTATTCTCTCCCCCCTGCTTCCCATGCTTGCCATGCTCCCGTTGCTACTTGCTACTCAATCAAACCCGATCTGCTACTTGAGTCCCTCTACTTGTCGAACGTCTGCGACGATAAGTTCTATTTGTTTGTGGTGGTTGTTCGGGAATTTGTAATAAGAATACTACTAAAGGTTTACTTTGCAACTCTCGTCTTGCTAAACGTTGCAAACTGCTTTCGATCGCGCTTCTAATTCCTTTCCAATCAACTCGATCTTGAGAACCGTTAGAACTATTATTGCTAAATTCTTTCCAACGTTCTGCGATTGTATTATCGATCGTGCGAACGATTAATTGTTGCAGTAAACTTTTTTCGATCGCCGTTACTACTCCTCGCAAGTGTATTTCTGGTTGAGCGATTATTTTCCCTTTCCAGTCTAAAGCTGCAGCAACGGTAACTACCCCATCTTCGGCTAGCTTTTGCCGTTCTTTCATGACTTTATTGTGAACTACTCCGGCGCGATCGACTAATTCTATTCCCGATTCTACTTGGCCGACGATACTGATGCTACTCTCGGTTAATTCAACGATATCCCCATTATCGGTAACGACAATGTTTTCTCTAGGAATCCCCATCGAATGGCCCATTTCAGCGTGTTTGACGAGCATTCTATGTTCGCCGTGAACTGGCATGAAAAACTTGGGTTTAGTTAAGGCTAACATTAGTTTGTGATCTTCTCGAGAACCGTGACCGGAAACGTGTATTCCTTCGCGACGGCCGTAGATTACTTTTGCTCCCAGCATCATCAGGCGATCGATGGTATTGACTACTGCGATCGTGTTACCCGGGATGGGGTTAGCTGAAAAGACGATCGTATCTCCAGGACGTACTTTAATTTGATGGTGCTGGCCTTTAGAAATACGGGTCATTGCGGCTAAAGGTTCGCCTTGAGATCCTGTTGTTAGGATCAATATTTTTTCGTCTGGTAAGGAACGGATCGCTTTGAGTGGTTCAAAGAGACTATCGGGACATTTAATATAGCCTAAGTTGCGCGCGTGAGCGATTACGTTTAACATCGATCTGCCGACTACTGCAACTTTACGACCGTGTTTTTGAGCTAATTCGAGGACTAGATTAACTCGATGTACTGAAGATGCGAAGGTTGTTACCATCAATCTCCCTTCTGCTTGGCTGAAAACGCGATCGAGATTGGGATATACCGATCTTTCCGATGGGGTATGTCCGGGAACTTCGGCGTTTGTCGAATCGCTCAGCAAGCACAATACGCCTTTTTCGCCATGTTCGGCTAGTTTTTGCAGGTCAAAAAATTCCCCATCTACTGGGGTGTGGTCGATTTTAAAGTCTCCGGTATGGATGATTACCCCTAAAGGAGTATGAATTGCAATAGTGAAGCTGTCGGCAATCGAGTGAGTATTGCGAATAAATTCTACTGTAAATGCTTTGCCTACTTTGACTTTTTCTCGCGGCGAAACGGTTTTGATACTGGTGCGATCGGCGACTCCTGCTTCTTCTAATTTATCTTTTAACAATCGCATCGCTAGTTTCGGCCCGTATATTACCGGAATATCGAATTGTTTGAGATGATAGGGTAAGCCACCGATATGATCTTCGTGTCCGTGAGTGACGATCGCTCCTTTAATCTTGTGTCGATTTTCTTGTAAATATGTCATATCCGGGAGTACGATGTTGATCCCGTGCATTTCGTCGGTTGGAAATGCGATCCCCGCGTCAACCAATATTAGTTCGTCTTCGTACTCAAATATGCAAGTATTTTTACCAATTTCGTGCAATCCCCCTAAAGGAATTATTTTTAGCTTCTGCTTTGAGTTGTTTGTTGTCATCATTTGTCCTCAATTAATGGTTTTGTTTGTTTTAAGCATCGATTAAAGTTTATTTTTATTTTTTTTATATATTTAGATTTAATGATTTTTAAATTGTTTATTTATTTAAAAATAGTTTTTTATTTTCGATCGCTTTAAAATTATTTTGCTTGTTTTCAAGCTTATGCTTTTTTCTAACAGCTTTGCTAGCGTTTATTTCAATTAAACTCTTATTATTTAATTCTAACTCAATCTGCTTTTCGCTTTTTTTTCACTTGTAATTAATCTAGATTTAATTCTTCTAAAATTGGCTTTAACTTTGCTGTTAGTTCTTCGTCGGGATCGTTTAGAGGCGATCTTAAACCTCCTACTTGCCAATTTAACAAATTTAAAGCGGCTTTAATAGGGATAGGATTAGTAGTACAAAATAAGGCTTTAAATAGAGGATATAGTTTTAATTGAATATTTTTTGTTACTAAATTTTCACCGGATTCGTAAGCAGAAATCATTGCTTGAATTTCTTTACCTACTAAATGACTGGCAACGCTAACGACACCGACAGCACCCGCAGTAAGCATGGGTAAAGTTAAAACATCTTCTCCTGAATATATAGCAAATGAATCTGATGTCAGGCGACGAATTGCAAGAGCTGCTTCTAGATCTCCACTAGCTTCTTTAATGGCAACTATGTTATCTATTTCTGCCAAGGAGGCAACTGTTTCTGGTTCTAGATTGCGCCCGGTGCGACCCGGTACGTTGTAGAGCACGATCGGTAAATCGGGACAAGCCTTGGCGATCGACCGAAAATGCTGGTAAAGTCCTGCTTGAGGTGGTTTATTGTAATAAGGTACCACTTGCAGCGAACCATCTAAACCTAGCTTAGCAGCTTTTTGAGTTGCTGAGATCGCTTCTCTTGTCGAATTAGATCCCGTACCGGCA
>JAAUYH010163677.1_pt1 | contig 15126 bp, 9 predicted proteins | sample 7278061 | NCBI WGS metagenome assembly JAAUYH01 (sample SAMN14350203, study PRJNA611818) | marine sediment metagenome | isolation source: surface marine sediment (0.6m) | place: French Polynesia: Moorea | collected 2018-08
TAAAAATTGAATCACGGAAAAACATCCATTCGGACGGAAACGGAAATGAAACGGATAATCCGCGAATAAATTCGTTACATTTTATGTGGATAACGGTGATCACTTTTCCGTCCGAATTCAGCCCTGTTCGTGAGTGGTCAATGTGCGTGAACACTTCGCTGCTGACTATTTGCATTTTTGGTTCTTGATTGTTGTGTTATAAAGGAAGTCAAGAATGCCGAGATGTAAAAACTCCAAATGACTATTTATCATATATAGAGAAATGACTCCCGTAATCCATGACATGCGGCGGGCGCGCGTCTTTTAAATGCGTCAGCTAGTAGCATTGCGAATAGAGAAAAACGAGTCGCACAAGGCGATTTTAGGTCACACAGACGGGACCAGCAAGATTTGAAATAGAGACCAGTAGGATGTTGCGTCAACGTGCACGACAACAGAGCTACTTATCGATCTTGTTCGATTGCTGAGTGCCATTTGTTTCATTTTGAACTTAGTCTACGCATGCTTGAGACATGTAAAAGTAATCTTGGGATAGAATGCTTTTACTGATACCTCTAATTTTAACCTAGAAATTAAATACATGTCAAATAATTAATTTCACCGTCATATAGGTGCGGCCTCATAAGAGGTCAAAGGCAACCTCGTATGAGGCTAGGGTAATTTCACATAGACACTAGGATGAGAACAAGACGAAATATGGCAGAGAAGTGAACTTTAATTCCATATCGACTGGCTTTATAGTGACATGTTTCGCATGAAGCGATATAAGTTTGGTAGTGATAAGCAACTGCACTAAATATGTTTTGATCGCGTGTTGTGAAGCTTCCATTGCTTCGATTTTTAAGATAAATTTAGGGTTGATGTCGTCCTATATCTTGCGAATAATATTAAACCATGCTGTGCACTACATTGTTTATGATAACACCCGAAACTTCGAGCCACTGTCAATTTTTGAAGAATGCCTCGATTCGAAGACGGCCTATTTCGAGGGGTGCCTGTACCTCAATCTTCGGAATCCGAATGTTGTTTATACTGATATCGAAATAAACAAAAAAATGAAAGCACCACTCACTGTTGCGTACACGTCACCAACTGCCCAGATATCATTACTGTACCGTGACTGGACCTCGCACTGTACCAGTACCTGGAGCTGAAAGCATTATGGGTTGTTGTGTTTCGAGGCCGGTACCTGAGCCGAAGGAGCGCCGAAAGAACACAACAACCGCAGCACCAGTCCCTACCTCAGTACCACGCCCCACACTAGGACCGAGACCGGTAGGAGCAGTGATGGCGCCAAAGCTAGCACTCACAGAGGAAGACATCTTGTCGTTCGCGCAGAACGGGTATCTGCATCTGCGTGGCATCGTCCCGCCGGACCAAGTGGCGGCGGCGGTCGCGGTAATCGACGGCGCGTACGCGCAGGGCAACCACGGGTACTCGAGCAAGAACCCGACGGACGTGGTGCCGACGTTCGGGGACGACGTGTCGAGGCATCAGGCGATAATCGCCCCTCTGAAAGACACGCCGCTGTTCCACTGCGTCGAGCAGCTCATCGGGCACAACGACGCGTGGCAGCCGCAGCGCGCGCAGATCGCGCTGCGGGAGCCGAGCCAGTATTGGCGCAAGATGGGGTGGAACGAGGACACGAAACTGAACCCCGACGGGTGGCACATCGACGGCGGCCCCGGCAAGTACGCCAACGTCGGCTCGCCCTTCACGCTGCTCGTCGGCGTGTGCCTCTCGCCTGGGCAGGACGTCGACAAGAACCACGGGCAGTTCCTCGCCTGGCCGGGCTCGCACCACGTGCTGCACAGGGGCGTGGCGGAGAAGGTGCGCAACAACGAAATCAAGGACCCCCACTCCATCTTCGCGGGCACCCGCGAACAGCGCCCCGACATCGGCGAGCCCGTGCGCGTGCTCATGCGGCCGGGTGACGCCGTGCTCGCGCACCAGCGCTTGGGGCATAGCGGCGGCCCCAACCTAGGCCCGCACATCCGCAAGAATTTGTACTTGCGCGTGCACAACAAGAAACACGACCATTACCTCGCGTCGGGCGAGCTGCTGAATGGCTCCGTATTTTGTGAATATCGTGGCGTGCGTGAAGTCCTGCAGAGGAGGGGCATGCGTATATAGTGCAAATATCGGCCTACAACTTGTTCCATTCCTGTTCACAATTCCTGCCGTTGATTCGTATGGATCGGGGTCGTGCACTTCGAAACGCAATCCGATTAATTTAAACCCGAAACACCTTACTCTTTTTTCGCATTCGAGAAGTGGCGGTACTCTTTCTTTGTGATTGGCATTTCTATCCATCGGCACCACGATTAGTACCACGCATGTTGCAGCGAGTCGCAGGCGTTGATTTCAGCTGAACAATCGCATCTGCCATGCGCCCGAAATTAGCTTCATAATCCATGTTATCGCCGCGGTCACACCGCAACGGCGCGTCGTGGGCGCAGCACGATGAATAAGTTTGGCCCCGTGTTCTCGATCGGCACTGTGAACGTGGTCCTGAAGATCATCGTGCTTTCCGCGGTCGCCGTGGCGGGCGAGCTCGTGTCGCACTGCTTGCGCTTGCTCACCGGGCTGCGCCTCGCGGAGGAGGGCAAGGCGCCGTTCTCGTTCACCAGCGACGGCGAGGTGTTCAAAGTGTTCAAAACCCTGCGCCGCTTCGGGTCCCGCTCGTGCCTCGGACTGCTCACGATTTCCTTGTTGGCGATCGCGATCTTCCCCGCGGAAATCGCGTCCGACTTCGGCGTCGACTCCTCCGAGTTCTGCTCGCCGATTCAGCAGCAGTCGTACGGTATTTGCTCGATGCGCATCTCCGTGTTCAACTCGTTCAGCAAGCAGCTGTCCACCGCGTTGTTGATCGAGGATCTGAAGTGGGACCATGGCCACCTCGTTGACGTGCCGATTAGACAGGGCTTTCGCAAGGATTTGGATGGCTCCGAATACTTGGGGCCGTACGTAGCCCGAAACACGTCGTTACCCATCGCGATTGCGGGTTGCTACGTGAATGAGTATCGATTAATACCCGACGCTTATCTTACCTTCGGCGAGTCGGGATTGATTAAGGGCGAGGGTGCGGGTGCGGTATTGCGTAAAGTGGATACTTCGATAGGAATGTTCGCGGGGGAGGGTGGGGTGTTCAACAATTATGAAGTGAGTTCCGCCTTCCTCGTAGTCGAACATCCGAATGGACACAACGATTCTAGTTTGGCGACGATTGTAGAGTACCACGACAGCGCGCATTTGGATCGGATTATGCCCACGTTGCGCAATGCTTCCGCCATGCCCACACGAATCAAAGCGCAAGCACCCGTACTCATCTACACCGTGGGTTGTAAAGAGGCGAGTATGCATGGGTCCCAGTTTTCCAAGGGTATGTTCGCTTACCGATACGCCCAACTGGCACGTTCGGCGAAACGAAATCGTCTTCCAATTGTTCCTATCACGAACAACCAATTTCGTATCTCCGCACCAAAACCTTTAAATGTGTCGAGTGTCGTGAAGGCTGCAATCGCGTCCAAGATCACCGAGGCGGTGAGTTGCAAGGGCGAAACCTTTGTGTTTACGAAATGCGGTACGTTCAACATGAAGCAGGGCTACCCATTGATCGTGATCCTGGCGGTGCTGTTCGTATTTGCGGCGATTTTAGAGTTTCGAAAACGCACGACCGACAAGGTGATCAAGACGCCCTTGGCCGAGAGCTCGTGGGCTAGGTTTGCCCTCAAACTGTGTTGCCGAGAGCGAATCATCTGTGTGATCGGGTCGGACGAATACAAGCACAAGTACATCCAATACGGGGAGCGACCGTTCATGGGCGAATTCGTGAGAACGGGCGAGGGCGACAACGAGGAATTCTTTCTGCGACACATCACATTCACCCATCCCCACGATGGGCTGCCCGACTCGCCGGTGTCGAGAGCAAGTAGTTTACTTTCAATCGCTCATTTCCGATATTTAGAGTCGTCGGATACGAGAACAGGCACAACGACGCGGAGTGACTCGCAAACTTAAACGTGGGTTCGTGTTTTTTGTGTCGCGTCGTCGCCAGTCGCTATTCGCTGTTGTTCGCAAACTCTTCGCTGCCATCGCCACCATCTCCACAAGACAACAGGAATCAACCGTGCATTGGATCAATTTTCACCAATGATAGTTATGTGTCGTTCGGCGTGACGGTCGCCATCAAGCCACGCTGCGATGTGCGATTTCTCCCCGGTATATGCAGCATCCGATTACGTTTGGATCGGCTCCCCGTGCTGTTGCTGTTCACGCGCTGGTTTCTTGCCTCGCGTATCTCGTCAACTTGGCGGTACAACTTTTTGAACTCCTGGTACGAAATGAGTCCATCCGCGGGGCCCTCCACCGCGTTGACCATCGCACTGGTCTCGTCGGCCGAAAGCACCATGCCCATCTTCGCCAGCGCCTCCTGAAGCTCGGTGCAACTGAGTTCGCCCGAGTCGTCGGCGTCGATGTAACGGAAGATTTCCTTCGGATGCAGCGCCGTCGACTTGGGCGCCTGCACGTGGTTGATGAAGAAGGTCACGAAGTTCTTGAAGTTGAGGTGCTCCCCGATGTTGTGCGAGGCTAGCCGGCGCTCCACGCCGCGCATGTCCGGCGGCGGGCCGCCCATCAACTCGAGGATCTCCTTCAGTTGGGCAATCGTTATCGTCGAACGCGTCGGGTGCTCGTACACGGCGAAGATTATGCGCAGGTCGCGCACCGTCTCGTTGCTTGGGTCTTTGGGCACTTCGGACTCGGGTGTAAACCCCACAAAGGAGGACGCGGCAGCTGTCAGTGCCGGTTGCACGTTACGCTGTAGGCGTGACCTTGCAAGCGGTCGTTCTCTAGCTGTTCTTTTTGACATTGCAAAATAGCACGGCAACGGCGAACAATGGAGTTGTATGGGCTATCATGGTAAAACAGAAGTTTGCGGAGAGTAACTACGATACCCGATTCGGTTACATGGCTGAGGTGGGGTACAGTCCAATATTTGTGCATCCGCGCGATAGCTGCTGGCAATACCCGAGTTGCGCAACCGATGCACTGGGATCGAATGCTCTAGAATCGCTGCGGTTACTACTGTATGATGAATTGAGCTGGAGAAATGTTTTCCGCGCTGGCGCTTACGCACACACGCCGCGAGATGTAAAATCTGTGTAGTGTAGTGTATCTGCGTGGCGGAGATAAAATAGCACGTTGACGTGTCTGGAATTTATGTGACGTTGGCGGCGGTTCGCAGTGAATCTTCGGCTGTGCTGTAAGCCGAGATAGTATCTCGCAAGATTCGAAGATTCCTCTGCGCCGCAGACGTGTTTTCCAACGCTTTAAATCTGGTCGAAGATATTGCCCCACATTCCCAAACGACTACTCGCTCACAACATGACCCCCACCACCACCTACGTGCAACGACTGCCCACCGACGTGCTGCTCAAGATTCTGCAGCTCACCGACGACCCCCCGCGCTGGAACAGCACCCACCTCTACCAGATCCGCCCCAAAACCGCCGTGTGGGACGCCGCCTGGGAGCGCCGTGCCGCGCTGTTCTTCGCCCATGACACCCCCTTCCGCACGGCCGCCGCATCCCTCTTCCGCAGGGTGCGCGCGTGTGCCGGCTACAAGTTCCGCCTGGATGCGGGTGATGGCACCATGGAGCTAGGTGTCACAGACCCCACCAAGGATTCATCGCACGGCTTCGTGCAGCAGGCGCTCCGCGCCTGCGGGCCGCACCTCAAGGCTGTTGAGCTCGGCCACAACATCACGGCCAACGCCGATTATTCCCGATTCCTCAAGTTGCTTATTAAGCATTGCACCAATGTCGAGAATGTGAAACTGCACATTCGAAAGGATTCGGCCTTCGTGCTGAACGACTACAGCGAGCTGCTGCGCCGTGTCGGGCCGCAGCTGCGCACACTGAGTTGGTATTGTGAAAATGGTGTTGACCTCGACCAATTCGATTTCAGCAGATTCGTCTCATTGAAGGAGTTCACATTCCAGGGCGAGCGCCTCTCCCTATTGCGCAAGCAGCTGGAAGCATTCGGGGCGACCCTGGAGAAGCTGGTCGTTTGTTGTATGGACACCACGGCGGACTGGGGTTCTACGCTGGACACGATTCGGGAGACATGCCCCAACCTCACCGCCATATGCGTCGAATTGGACGAGGTCTGCTCCGTGGTTGGTACCGAACGGTACACCTCGTTCCTTGCCTCCTACGGCGAGCAACTCGTCGACGCACGAGTGGAAGGACTTCTACCCCACCAGCTGGCTCGCGTTGCGAGCTCATGTCCCAATCTGCGCTTCTCACTCCGTATCGAGGGTGAATCTGACAGGTGGGAGGCGCTGAATGCACTGTCGCCGCATCTCAGAGATATTCAGATTCGTCTGTTCAGGGATGACAGTGTCGACCTCGGATTTTTCGACCGCACCATCGCCAAGTGTGAGGGCTTGGACAGAATGAGTGTGTACCTGTACAACATGAAGATCACGGAGAATTCCGACGTCATGCTGAAAAGTATGTTCTCGTCGTCACGCCATGTGTTGGAGGACTTCCAATTTCATCCGATTATTGTGTCGCCGTGGAGTATTGGACTTGTAGCATCGAATACCTCGCATTTGAGAAAGTTTGACATCGAGGCGATGAACTACATTGAGGATGGAACTATCTTCCAAGATGTGGCCGAGGCAAACCCGCTCCTCGAACAGGTCAAGGTGTTTGAGAAGCATCAGGCTGGCGTGAAACGAGAAGTGCAGGACACGGTGGAAATCGTGGAACAACTGGTGCAATCCTTCCTGGAGTGCGGTAGGCTGAACAAGTTGGATCTGCGGATTTTTGCGGATGAGACGCCATTCTCGGAGGAGGAAATGAAAAATATCGTGTCAGATGTGCGCGAACAAATCGGCGAGATATGTCGCCCCCTGAAGAATCGTGGCATTAGCCATCGCATATGGCTGTTCAAGGACCATCACCCGTTCTCCGCGGACGGCGGTGGCGAGCCCGGCACCGACTGATTGTGTCAGCATTTTGTGTCACTGTGAATGTGCTCGACTGTGTTAGACGGCAGGCACCAATTACTGTACTCCAACTATCGCATCGAATAGCGAAGACGTGTCTAGTAAACCGAATTTTTGAATCTCAGTCACATCTGCGGCCTACAGTCTCTTCTCGAGACAGCGAACCCTACACAGTACGTACGGCACTGAGCTGAGCTGTATATTTAGTGTGCGGTACAATTTTCTGAAGTAGGGTTGGGACAGCACCAGTACAGGACTGTCGTATGCCATTAATGCCACGTCTGCGCATTAGAATTCAATGGCCTCAGCCTAACACTTGCTGTAGGTTTCGATGGGTCGGAACAGGAGCAAGTGTAGGCGAACCCAAATTCACGGCATGCCGAAATCACCCCATAAGAATAGGACTAAGTTTAACGAGAAACATCTACTTAGTTTCGTAGATATGATACAAGAGAGGCTGTGGGGGCGGGGGGACTAGCGACTGAGGGGGCCGGGGAGCCAGCTCTTCTTCTTCTGGTAGCCGAGGATGTCGAGGACGCCCTCGTTGCCGAAGGCGTCGATCATCTCGTCGAGCTCGTAGCCGCCCTCCTTGGCGACGCCGCGCATGAGGGCGAGGAAGTCGGCGGCGGGCGCGGCGTAGGCGTCGCGCAAGTACTTCTTGGTGCGCTGGCCGCGGATCTTGAGCGGCCACTCCATGGCCCAGTGCGGGCGCACGCGCAGCAGGTCGTTCGTGACCGGGTCGCGCAGCGTGGCCCAGCGGTCCACCACGCACTGCACGAACGCGCGCCACTCCTTGTCGTCCACGCCCGGCTGCGTGCGCAGCTCGATCGCGCACGTCGCCGCGTTCCCCTGGTGCGGCGCCAGCAGCGTCTCGCTCCCACCCGTCACGCACATCTCCACCGCCACCCGCAGCGGCGCGCGCCCGCCCCGCTTCGCCACGTACACCTCGTTGATCGCCATCCACCACGCCTTCTGCACCACGAACAGGTCCAGCTTCCCGTTGTCGTCCAGCGGAATCGGGATCAGCATCGACACACGGCGGGAGGGAAATCGCTCCACACCCCGTCGGAACAGCATCGCGTCGGGCACGCTCGCGTCTATTCGCTTGTCGGTTGGTAACGCTGCCATCACAGTTTTGCTAAACAGTCGTGCCTGTTCTACACGCGGCAATAGACGCAATGCGGTACGGCCAAACAACTCTGATATCCCCGCATGCGCGCGTTGCCAACGCACTTCCTTGTTCGTCGGGAATGATGGTCTGGAATCCGCCGAGTACGCGCGTGTGTCCCACGCGTTCACAAACACGTCCTTCGCGAACGGATACCAGGTCCATTGACACTGGAAGCGTGCCGCGTCTTCGACAAACTCCTTCCTCGCGTCCTCAAGTTGAGCGTCGGAATATTTGCCCGCATCGAAATCATCCGTATGCAACGCGAACGCGCGCGATGGTGGGGGTATCGCGAGCGGTGCCGGTACCTTGTGCGGGCGCATGGTGGCCAACTGCAACTTGTTGACGCGGAATGTCTGACTCAGCACGACCCCGAACACGCCGAAACCCGCCGACGCGGCGCGCAGCACCTTGGCGTCCGTGATGGTCTGTATCTCCCCTAGGTAATTCACGAACTCCATCGCCACCACCAGGTCGCACACCGCCGTGTGCGCCACGCCCCCACCGTAGCACGCCATTTGCGTCCATCCGGCGCTCGTCGCCGCTGGCACCGCCGGCAAAGCGTCCAGCATCCAACGCCAATCGCCGCCATCATGCGCGGTTGCCCAGCGCCGGAAATGGTCGGCCGTGGCAGCCGCGCCGATACGCACCAGCCCGGTGTGGCCGCGATTTTCCACACGTACCATTTGGATACGCTCCAAATCGGTTAGATTCCTCGGCTCCGCCTGTTGCAGCCGGCCGGGTAAGCCCAGTGGCGTGAGCGAGATAAGCACGTCGCCCGTCGCACCGTACACCTGCGCGGTGCTCATGCGCGCGCCGGTGGCGCGCACGCGCAGCTTCTTCTCGCGTGCCCACTTGACCACACTCACCACGCCCTGCCTGGTGCGCGGGGCGAACGTGTACTTGGGCACGATTTTCTTCATGAAGGGCTCGTTCTTGTACACGGTGACGGGCTCGCCGTCGCGCTCGCACACGTCGGGGATAGGCTTGTCGCTGACGCGCAGGTACTGCTTGACCTTGGTGCCCTTGCCATCCTTCTTCGCCGCCGTCTCGAGCGTCTCCTTGTCCACGTGATGCACGCCGTCGGACGCCACCGCCCGCTCGATGGCGCCCTTCAGCGCCTCCAGCCCGTCGTCTGTCGACGCCGTTACCGCCAGCCGCTCCGCGTGCTCGATGAGCGCCTGCTCCAGCGACGTCTCGTTCGCGCGCGTCTCCAGCAGCGCCGCCACGTCGTTCGGACTCATCTCTGTGTGTGCCCCCGCGAACCTTTCGTCAGTACACACCGCTCCTCCGCGTGCGCCGCTGTGTCAGGCTTCGTTCCCGTTCCTTTCAACGTGGCACCCATTAACACTACGTAACGTGCATCCGTGCGTTTCACTGCTGTGCACCCGGGATCTGCGCGCTTACAGTGCATTGCGCGCCCGTAGTGCACCGCTTATCCACTCCCAGTTCAGGTTTACACACATGATCCGTCTGTCTCCGTTTCCCGCCACTTTCTCAACCACGCTTTTCGCATGTTATTCGCCTGCTGCTAGCATAACGGTCTTAATCTTGCGCTTGCGTAATTGCAGTATTCAACACAAACCGCGAGACCCTTGGATAACTATCCTAGTGCACCTCGGGTTTTTATCCCAGCGTTTCACCTGCTTCCCGTCTCCCATATTCCTGAATTCACAATTCCAGTTCTCTACAACCGATCCAATATCGATGTCATCTGCGCGCGTAATGCCGTAACATCTACGCTACGCTCGTTCGCGCTGACGACGTTAGGCGATAGGAACAGTACGGAATAAGAGAGGAATGGATCTAACGGCAACAATTAGATCAAGGTATCTGTAAGCCCGGCTGTAATGGTGCTTTGAGTACCACGTGTACAGCTGTGTTGTTTTGAAATTTCAAACGCTTTCACCAACATCGCGGGCATCCGTGTAGCCTTCGCGCCCGCACCGACCGCGCTCACCATGGCGAGCACGTTCCAAATCCCGCTGCACTTCGAGGACCTGTTCAGTCGCAAGGCGGAGCAATGGCAGGTCGCGGAACAGCGCAACAGCTCCATCGAGGAGCTGCTCGATGTCGCGCAGTCCGACTTGCAATCCATCCTCGAATGCAGCGCGCCGCCGAACGAGCCTTTCATCGCGTTGTACAACGCCGTGTGGCGGTACTCGAAGGGCACGCAAAATGACCGGAAGAAGTCCATCAAGGCCGTGGGCCAGCTCGCACTGAAGGCCACGCCGTCGAACGCGACGCACGTCAAAATCGCGACCTTCTTCCTCGCCGGCCTCGCGGCGGCCGCGGAGGCTGTGGCGAAACGATGCAAGCATTGGGATAAGACTGGGCGCGAAACTGTCCTCGAGACACTGCTGGGCCTGGTGGGACAAGTACCCACACCATCGCCGTTCTCCGCAGCTGACACCGACAAACTCGCCGGCTTGTTGCAACGTGCCACGATTGGCTTGCTCGGCACCGCCACGGCCGCGAAGGATAAGCAGACGCGCGTACTCATCGCGCGCGTGCTCGCAGTGGCGCTGAAACTCGATAGCAATCAGTCGGTGGCCGCGACGTCGGCGCTCATTCACGCTCTGTTCCGAAACGAAAACATCGCCATCCCGGTGGCGGAAGTCGTGCACGTGCTGGCGACCGAATGTGAGCAGGTCACGTTCTGTCAGGCGTTGGTGCGCGAAATCGCGAGTCTTGACACCGAGGCCCTCGCCAAAGACACGCTGGGCGCGAAGAGCTTCTCCACTGTCATTTGCGCTATCGCGGAGCGTGACCACGAGGTCATCAAGAACAATCTTGCGGGGCTGCTCGCGCATCTCGATGGCCCCAGCTACATGATGCGCAACGGCATCGTGCACGCCATTGGCATTCTAATTCGTGAGAATCCCCACGCGGACGATCCGCTCCTCGACGTTCTGGCCGACCGCGCGATGAAAGACGTCAATGCGTTCACGCGTAGCAAAGCGCTGCAGGCGTGGGCGCAGCTGGCGATGGCGAAGGTCATACCAATCAAACTGTTCCCCAAAGTCTGTTCCATCGCGGCATCGCGGCTTGACGATAAGGGATCGGTGGTGCGGAAATCCGCTGCGCAACTGCTCGGCACGCTGCTTCAAACGAATCCGTTTGGACCCGCACTCAAGTTGGCGCACTTCGAGGCGAAACTCGAGGAAGAGACGAAACTGGCGGAGCTTCGCGAGAAGACTGCCGCGGAGGAAAGGGCCCAGGGGATGCAGAACGGGGAAGATGGAGCGGAGGAGGCTGAAGATGACATGGAGGATGATGCAGAGAAGGAGGACGACGAGGATACTCGCAGATTGAAGTACTATGCCCACGCCGTGGCATACATCAAGAATGTCGAAGAGGGATTGTCAAAGGTGTATGGGCTACTGCGCTCGAAGAGTATTACAGATATTAATGAAGGCGTCAACTTCTTGGTCACTGCGATTCAGTTCCAACTCGACGCGGCGTCGGGCAAGGCGGTTCGTGCTATGCTGCCGCTGGCACTCGCACGTGAAGCGAACATTCGTGCGGCAGCGGTCAAGGCGTATGTCACCCTACTCAACCCGGCGGGCGAGGGTGTGGAGGAGAAGGAATCCGCAATGGCTGTTACGAACGGTCTCGTAGCGCTGGCGACAGGCGCGACAATGGGTGAGGTCGCGTGTTTGGAAGCCCTAGTAACTCAACTATCTACCGAGACGAAAGAATCTGGCGTTCTGATCACACAGGCCGTGATAACGGTGACATGGGATTTGTTTTCGGGCAAGGTCCCTGGTGCGACAACGGAGCAAAGGAACGGGGCTTGTATGCTGATCGGCATGTTTGCGTCGACTTTCCCGGATTCGCTCTTGTCACGTGTCTCTATTCTCGAAGATGTTGGTTTCAATCAGGCAGAGTACAGGCAATGGGCGTGTGCAGCGTTGTGCAGACTGCCGGCGGGCTGTGACACAGATACACGCATTTCCAACCGTGTCATCGAGTTGTGCAAGAATACCATGGATCTGGCGGTTATCGACCGAGCAGTAACAGCCGTTTATCGGTTACATCCAAATCCTGAAAACGACATCGCTCAACTCATTGGCTACTTGGCGGGTTCTATGCGAGAGAAAGGCAAGGCGGTGCCGATCAATGAGCTCTCCCGATTTTTGGTAATCATTGGTCAGGTTGCCGTGAAGCAACTCGTACGTGTCGAATCCTTGGTGAAAGCGGTGAAACGGGCGAAGGATAAGAAAGCGGATAATGAAGACATCGAACGTGCGGCAGCAGAGGCGGATGACATGTTGTTGCACGCGGAGAAGGAACTCGTGGCACCGGAATCTCTACTCGGTCGTTGGGGTGGGTTGGCTGCGCGAATTTCGGCGAACAAAGACGCGCCCGCGAAACTGCGTGCTGCGGCGGTATTGTGTATGACCAAGTTGATGTGTTTGCAAGCAGACTATTGTTACAACAACTTGCAGTTGTTGTTCACGATTCTTGAGACCGCACCGCAACCTCACGTACGTTCGAATGCGGTGACCGCGCTTGGCGACCTCGCCTACCGATTTCCGAATCACATCGAGCCGTGGAGCGACCGAATTTACGCGGCTCTGCGTGACAAGCATCGCCAAGTACGAACGAACACGCTGATGGCGTTGACGCATCTGATCTTGAATGACCAGATTAAGGTGAAGGGGCAAATCGTGGAGATTGCGATTTGCTTGCTTGACGAAGAGACGAGGATTGCGGACCTGGCCCGAATCTTCTTCCATGAGTTGGCGCGGAAGAACAAGAATTCGATATACAACCATCTGCCCGACACGATTAGTTGCTTGGGTCGTAAGGTGAACTCGACGGAATTCAAGACTGTGATTGGATTCTTAATCGGACTGTTGGACAAGGAGAAACATCATGAGGGAATGATTGATAAGTTGTGCCACCGCTTTCGTGCTGTGCAGGATGTACAGGGCACGCGCGACTTGGCGTACTGCATCGCGGAACTCAACCTGACGGAGAATGGCGTGAAGAAGCTGAATGACAACTACAAGAGTTACGCGAACGCGCTTGTGGATGATGCGGTGTACAAGATGTTCGCCGGTATTCTGGCGAAGGGAAGAAAGGTTTGCACTAGTGCGAATGGGTTGCAGGTGATTGAGGAGGTGAGCGCGAAGATTGAGGGCCAGCGAAAGACGGAGGACGAGTTGGAGGATGTGGCGAAGGGAGAGGACAAGATGGAGGATGAGGCGGTGGAAATGGATACGGAAAGTGAGGTGTCGACGAGGAGCGGGAGGAAATCGTCACGCAGCTCCACGGCTAGTGCGACGAGCGCGGCGACTAGCAAGCCGAGACGTAGGTCGGCACGGAAATCAGCGTCGAAGAAGGAAACGGAATCGGTGAAGACTAAAGCGAAACCGAAGCGGCCAGCGAGGAAGAGAACGCGTGTAATTGTTGACGAGAGTAGTGATGAAGATACCGATATCGACATTGCGAGCGACAGCGATGAGGACGTTGCCGCTTCAAGCAGTGAGTCGGAATAGATGCTTTGTACAGTACAATAAACGCAATCTTGGGAACGGGAAAAGTGGCATCGGGGAGGTGTAATAGAACAAAGTATTAAGGCAGCACAGTTTAATGATACGCAGAGAGAGCGTGAAGGAAACCATGTCCTAAACGCAGGAGAGATTAACTACAGCACCCCCATCGTAGCGATGGTAAAAATCAATGCGGTGGTCGTTTCCAAACAGATTGCTGCTGTGCCGATGGATCGGGCGAACGAAGAACGCGACGAATTGGAAACGCACCATGGGGTCGGCTGCAGGCACGGCGTTGTACGCAACGTTAATACCCATACGCCTTGGGGCGGAACGCAGCCCCGACGGCGGGGAAGCGGGTGATGAGCGACTCCTCGTAGCTGCAGCCGTGGGCCTGCACGTAGCCGTTCTGGCGCTGGTTGTACTTCTCCTGCAGCTGGACGTTGACGGGCTTCTGCGCGTTGCGGTAGGCGGCGGCGAGCGTGGCGACGCGCAGGTCCTCGGCGGCCTCCTTGCAGCTGCCCTCGACGCAGGCGGAGTTGTACACGCCGGTGGGGTTCACCGCGATTTTCTGCTGGATGTCGAAGTAGCGCGCCATCGCCGCCTCCTCCACGCTCTCCGGCGTGGCGTAGCGGTCGCACGTGCCCAGCGCCTCCGCGCGCGCCAGGCAGTACGTCTTGGCCAGCTTCGAGAACTGTGAGTACTGCTTCGCCTCCACCGCGCACAGGTGGTCCGCGTACGTCGCCGCCAGACGGTACTCGTACATCGCCCCGTACTTCGCCGCCGGCCCCGCTTGGCGTGCGCGGAACTGGTTGTTCAGCACGCGTACCCGCGCCGTCTCCGCCGCGTGCTTCACGCTGCCCTCCGTGCACTGCCCGCTGTACACCCCGTACGGCTGCGACATCTTGTAGTACTGCATCTGGACACTACGCAATCGCAGTGGTGACGGTTAGTGGAACGGGGTCACGCATGTTCGATGAAGAGCCGAGTCATGCACGTACCTCTGTGCCATGTAGTCGTCGGCCTTGTTCATCAGCTTCTCGATGCCCCCGAACTTCTTCGTCGACAGGCCGGCGCTCTTTGCCAGTCCGGTGCGCAGCGCCATTCGCACGCCACCCACACCGCCCGACGACGCACGCTCATCCAGCGATTTCGTGAACGAGCTCGACAGCGTCGCGCTCTTGCTGACTATCGGAGTCGACGCGGTGAAGGCAATCATGGTGGGTGCGACGGTTGGTACGGTATCGGTGCGTGGGGATTTGGTTCTGTGCTCAGTGAGTCGTGAAGCAGTGTTTATTAGAAAAAATCAGGCCGAATCAGGGAGACTGGGGAAGCTCAAACGAGCTGCGAGATTCAATCAGCATTACATGGAAAGAGTTAATCTGTAGCGAAAGATCTACCGGTCACAAAATCTGCACCGTACAATGTCGCACCGATGCTAGA